>JAABUM010000132.1_pt1 | contig 148837 bp, 151 predicted proteins | sample 5559161 | NCBI WGS metagenome assembly JAABUM01 (sample SAMN10711868, study PRJNA513369) | rock metagenome | isolation source: Antarctica rocks | place: Antarctica: Victoria Land, Siegfried Peak nord | reverse complement strand
GCGCTGGCGCGTCAGGTGAAGCTGTTCGTGTTTTGTTACAATGCGCGGCAGTTGTTTGTGCGCCGCTTTCCCAGACTCAAAGCCCACTTGATTGACTTCCTACCTGCGCCAATCTAGACACTCCCTGGGCGCGGGCAGTGTTGACAAACGGACGCGGCGGCGGCTATAATAATCCCGTGATCCGGGGTCGTTCAGTGGCAGGACCGCAGTTTTTGGAGCTGCTTACCGGGGTTCGAATCCCTGCCCCGGAGCCACTTCTCCAACTTTAACCGCCAAACTACTGCGGCAAGAATACGAAACGGCGAAAAACTGGTAATCGGTGAGGCGCGTTTTTGTGCAGGCGGGTATAATGCACGCATGGACCCAGAGTATTTCCGCGCGGATGACGTGATCTCCCTGACCCCCGGCGAGTGGCAGGAACTGGTGGCCTCCATCCAGAGCCTGGTGCAAGCCAACAATGCGCTCCTGCAAACAGTCTCCGAGCTGATGGCCCAGCGCAATGAAGCCTTCTCGCATCAAGCGCCCCCGCCTCTGACCGATCCTTCTAAAACGGATTTTCCCAAGTCCGACCCCTACGATTTACGCACCCTCAACCGGCTTTTCAGCGACAAGCCCTAATCCTTCATTTCCTATTCCACCTGCCGGAGCAGTCCCCCATGAACGAAACCCAAAAATGGCCGGACCGCCTGTGGCTTGTCCGGCACGGCGAGAGCGCGGGCAATGTCGCCCGCGACGCCGCCGAGGCCGCCGGCTACCCTGTTATTGACATCCCCACCCGCGACGCCGATGTGCCCCTGTCCGCGCTGGGCGAACGCCAGGCGCGGGCGCTGGGCGACTGGTTCCGCCGCCTGCCGCCGGAAGAGACGCCGACGGTGGTCCGGGCCTCGCCCTACCTCCGCGCCCGGCAGACGGCGACGATCACGCTGGAAGCGGCGAGGCTGTTCCGGGATGAGGAGACGCTGACCGTGGACGAGCGGCTGCGGGAGCGGGAGTTCGGCATCCTGGACCGGCTGACCCATGCGGGCATCGTGGGGAAGTACCCGGAGCAGGCCGAGCTGCGCCGCCTGCTGGGCAAGTTCTACCACCGTCCGCCCGGCGGCGAAAGCTGGTGCGACGTCATCCTGCGCCTGCGCTCGATGGTGGACACGCTGACGCGCGAGTACCGGGGCGAGCGCGTCCTGCTCGTCTGCCACTCGGTCGTCATCCTCTGCTTCCGTTACCTGCTGGAACGGATGACGGAGGAACAGATTCTGGAAGTAGACCGGATAAACGAGGTCGCCAACTGCTCGGTGACATCGTATACCTTCGACCGCGAGCGCGGGCGGCACGGCAAGCTGGTCCTGCGCGAGTTCAATTTTTCCGCCCCGCTCGAAGAGGCGGGCGAGGAAGTCACGACGGAACCCGACGCCCCTGTCGCCACGAAGTAGCCGTCGGCATTGACCCAGGGCTAAACCCCTGGGCTTTAGAAAAGCAAACCCCCGCCTGCGCGGGCGAAGAAAGAACCGCTGGGCATGGAGTTCTTCTGCCCGCGCAGGCGGGGAGTTGCACTTTTACAGCCCCGCCGTTCAGGGCGGGATACTCGGCCAGAAAGCCAGTCCATGAAGAAGCCTGCCGCGACCGCCGTCACGCCCGCCCTGCTGCGGGACTGGGCGCTGCCCCAGCACGACGAGGGCGACGACAAGGAAGGCCGGGGGCGCATCTTCGTCGTCGGCGGCTCGGCCCAGATTCCCGGCGCGATCCTGCTGGCGGCCCTGGCCTCCCTGCGCGCGGGGGCGGGGCAGCTCAAGATCGCCACGGCCCAGAGCGTCGCCGCCCACATCGCCATCGCCGTCCCTGAGTCCTGGGTGCTGCCCCTGCCCGAAACGTCGGCGGGCGGCTTTGGCCCGGCCTGCGCGGACGAGATCGCCGAGAACGCCAACAACGCCAACGCTGTCCTGTTCGGGCCGGGCATGATGGACCCGGACGCGACCAGCCGCCTGCTCCATGCCGCCCTGCCGCAGATTCAGAAGCCGACGCTGGTTCTGGACGCCGCGCCCCTCGCCTGCCTGGGCGATGCGCCCGACCTGCTGCACTCGCTGAAGGGCAACGTCATCGTCACACCCCATGCGGGCGAGATGGCGGCGATGCTGGGGCGGGACAAGGCGGCGATCAAGACCGACCCGCAGGCCGCCGCGCTGGAAGCCGCCGCCAAACTCAAGGCCGTGGTCGCCATGAAGGGCAGCCAGACCTACATCGCCGCCCCAGATGGCCGCGTTTACTGCAACCGCTACGGCAACATCGGCCTGGCGACATCGGGATCGGGGGACACACTGGCAGGGATCATCGCCGGGCTGGCCGCGCGCGGCGCGGATCCGGTGCAGGCGACCGTCTGGGGCGTCTACCTCCATGCGCGAGCGGGCGATGTGCTCGCCAAGCGCGTCGGCCCGTTGGGCTTCCTGGCCCGCGAACTGCTGGCCGAAATCCCCGCGCTGATGTGCGGGCTGGAGCAGGAATGAAGGACAGGCGGAAAAGGGCAAGCCCCGCCCCTACCCCTTCCTAATGCGCTTTGTTAGACCGCTGACGGTGCGGTTCGCGATAAATCGGGGTACGGAGCCACAATCGCTTGACAAAGAGCCATTCAACCTCGTGCCAGCACTTGTCGTATTAGCAACCGAGCATAGACGCGAGGTAATTGATCTGGCCTTCGTGGTAGGACATATTCCAGTATGGGTAGGAGATGATCTGCGCTAAAGTAAACGTCCCGAAAGGCATCTCGATTTCGGCCTTCAAGTCGTCAGCGGAAACGGTTTGTATGCCGGCGATCCCACGCGATGTGTTTGTATGCAGTAGAGAGCGGAGCGCGTCCCAGCTCTGCGACAGTTCCGCTTTGGCGCGCTGGAATTCTGCATAGTCGAAGTCCACCGGGAATGCCCGGTTCTGAATCAGACCTGTCACATCGTTCATAATAGCGCACTCAGCGAGCATATCCACGGCTGTGCGGGCTGTTCCCATAGGACTCCAGTCGCGCTTGTCCTCAGGCAAACGAAGGAATGCGACTTCCAGGTCTGCGGCGGCCTTTTGGGTGGCAGTCGTAAGAAACTCTTGCAAAGGGGTCAACATTCTCTTTTTTCCTGTTAAAACGTGGGCAGTGGCAGCGCAGACGATTGCAGCGCAAAAAATTATAGCACAGCATACGGCTTCAGATCAAGCCACCGGCCCTGCGGTTTAATGCCATAGCTCAACCGCGACAGCAGCCAAGCAAAACCTATGACTGCGTTGATTGGTGCAGCGCCTTGTTGGGCGTGTGCAGCGTTTTGCCAAGATCACGCCAGCTCGATTCCGTGATCTCCACGCCGTAATGCTGGGCCGCCTCCTTGATGTTGGCGAAGGCAAGGTCGCGGGCGGCGTCGGAAACATCCTGGACCTGATCGAACCGGGCCAGCGCGTTCCTGACGTGCGAGGCATCCGTCAGCGGCTCTTTGCGCTGGTGGGGGAAGGCGAAGACGCTTTCCGGCAGGTCGTTCTTCTCGTGCGTACTCAGGTCGCCATGCGCTTCATAGGCTTTCCAGGTGGTTTGGGTGGGCATGATGCTCTTACCTCCTTCGGTGGCTTTGCCAAATCTGTTCCCGCCGCCACAGCCGCCCTAAACCTCTCCTTCCGCTTCGATGATTATTTTCAAGTTCCGGTTGCGCGTGACCAGGAACCGCAGCATGTAGCGCTTGAGGAACAGCGCGTCGGCCAGGACGCCCAGCGGGCCGAGCGGCGAGGTCCACGTCAGGTTGTCTCGCATCAGCGTCCCGCCTTCGACGGACATGAACGTATGCACATGGCGCAGGTTTTGAAACGCGCCGGACAGGGCCTCATCGGCGAACAGAGTAGGCCGGGCGAACTCCACGATACGCGACGAAAGCCGCTGCCGGACACCCAGATGCGTCGCCTCGAACGTCAGCACATCCCCCAATTCCGCCAGCCCGCTCGTCTTCGCCCCCACCAGTCGCTCCCGCGTGTGCGGCAGCGTCCGCGCGTGAACATCCAGGTCGCGGCACAGGTCGAAGCATCGTCCAATAGGCGCATGAATCTCAGTCACCAGCGTCAAAGTAGGCATGAGGGGTTACTCACCGTGAGCGCGCCTGTGGCGGCATCAGGCATTGGGAACGGCCTCCGGGTACAGCGTCACCAGGCCCGCTTCGTCCACCGCCCTCGCCAAGACCATGCGGTTCGCATGAGCGTAGAAGGCCGCGAAAACATTAGTCAAGCTGAAGTGGCCGCATTTGTCAAGACAGTAAGACCGGGGACAAGTTATTCTCAGTCACAGTATTCCTTGCAAGCGTTCTTTCAGCCGCGTGTGCCGGTGGATGTCGCTCTGCTTCTTGACGGCCATGGCGATGGCACGCATCGGGCCGATGAGGACAGCGAACTTTTTGGCGCGGGTCAGCGCCGTGTAGAAGAGGTTGCGCTGCAAGAGCATGTAGTGCTGGGTGTGCAGGGCGAGGACGACGGCAGGGTATTCGCTGCCCTGTGAGTTATGACAGACGAAACCGTTAGCAACGAAGGAGTGGAGGCCGTCCACCTCAATATCATACATCGGCACCTCTTCCTCAAGGTGTTCGATCCGAGCGATACGGTCATAGCAGTGATGCAGGGAAACAGCGACGGAAAGGCTTTCGGGGACCGGCGCTCCCATCTCCTCCAGATACGCTTTCACGTTTAGCACATTCTGATGCGTCAAGAGTTTCCCCTGCGTGACTTTTTGGAACATCAGTCCGATCCTGTGCCGCCCCGATCCATACAATCCTTTCCCTTTTATTCCCCGAGTTCGGCCGACGTGTTTGAACAGGCTCTCCCGGCATTCACGGACAATCAACTGGCTGTAAGGGATATAGTCATGGTTAGTTTTGAAGTGAAGACCGTCCGCCCGATCAAGCAGAGCATTGAGACGTTCTTTTTTGTAGATCACGGAGAAGCCAATTATCTCGCTGAACTTGGTCAATGAGGTGCCGCTTACCCCGACACAATAAGCGTTTGGGCCGGATTTCGTCCGGCTGGAGACAATGCCCAATGACAGCAACAGCAATTGGACCTGCTTCGCCAGGGAGGGAGAACAAGTCACCAGGCGACAGGTACGACATGTACCAGTTCCCGCGCTGCCGTCCGTGTCGAACAAGCCGCGCAGGAATTCAGCTTTGACGGAAGACGGTGCCTCGAAGATGATTTCGGGGACGGTCTTTTGGCAGGCGGTGGTATAGCCCAGCCCAAGAAGACACAGCCACTGCCGGAAGGCGCTGGAGATCACATAAAGCCGCTCGGCTCGCTTGGAAGGATGCGTGTAGCGGCAGACCCGCAACCCATAGCTCTCCAAAATGGCTTTGTACTTATCCAAAATTTCGCTGTCTTGGTTTGTGAATTCTACGGCCCCGTCCTTACGGTCACGGTAGGAGCCATCCCCTATTGTGGCGCCGAGAAACCACGCCAGGTCTTCATCCAGATGGAGCGGGAGATGGATGGCAGGCATACCCTTCCGCGACTCGAAGGCGAGACGCGGCAGTGGAGGCAAAGGAAGCGGAGCAGCCGCGTTCGCGAGACCGCGATTAATGCAGGCGAATTGACCAATTTGTAACTCACCTGCCTTCACAAAATGCGCTCCCGAATCATCACTGACAAGAAGCGGGTGCTCTTGGGAAACGTCAATTTCGTACCCGAACTTTGTTCTTACTCTGTAAATAGGTTTTACACCGGTGCGAACTTTGTGCGTTATCCGCTGGAACGTGTTATCCTGAGTCAGAACATATTCACCCGGCAGCAAATCACTCATTGGGATCAGGCCCCGATCTTTTGTCCAGACTCTCTCATATCCTGCGACACATTTGTGGACCGAGCAGCTAAACGCCAGCGTCAACTCGTCCATGTCGGCGAACTCGTAGACAACTTCGTTTGTGCCCTCAGCATCGGGGAAGGTGACGACCAGCGTTTCATCCTCGTGATCGACTGAGGAGACCGCCCCGATGTCGCCGTTGTAGACGGCCTTGTCGTAGTTGTTGACAATCTGCATCACACGGTCGCCGACGCGCAGGAGGCGCGCGCCGCGCTGGACCTCGTCTTTGCCCGGCGCGGCGGGATTCAGGGCTTCCTGCAAGCGGGTGTTGAGGTAAGCCGCGCCCGCGCTACCGCGCTGCATCGGCGTCAGGACCTGGATGTCGCCGGGCGCGTAGCCGCGCTTGGGGAGGCTCCGCGCGACCACGGCGACCACTTTGTCAGCGACCTCTTCGGCCTCCTCGGCTTTGAGGTAGGCGCAGTCCCGCCCCTCGCTCGGCGGCGGCAGGAGCGGCATCCGGCCCGCGTTGATGGCATGGGCGTTGGTGATGATCAGGCTTTCGGCGGCCTGCCGGAACACCTGGGTCAAGCGGGCGACGGGGACGGACCCGCTCTCGATCAGGTCGCGGAGGACGTTGCCGGGGCCGACCGAGGGGAGCTGGTCTACATCGCCGACGAAGACAACCTGTGCGCCTTCCGGGACGGCCTTCAGCAGCGAGTAGGTCAGCACCATGTCCAGCATGGAGCTTTCGTCCACGACCAGCACGTCGCATTCCAGCGGCGTTTCCAGGTCACGCTTGAAGCCGCGCTTTTCGGGGTCGAATTCGAGCAGGCGGTGGACCGTCCGCGCCTCCCGCCCCGTCACCTCGGTCATGCGCTTCGCCGCCCGCCCTGTCGGCGAGGCCAGAAGCACGTCTTTTTTCAGCGCCTCGAAGGCCGTCACGATCGCCTTTGTGGTGAACGTCTTTCCAACGCCCGGCCCGCCGGTCATGATGCAGAAACGGGACAGCAGGGCCGTGCTGACAGCCGAACGCTGCTCCTCGGAGAGCGGGAACCCGTTCTTGTCGCACAGGGCCGTCAGCCACCCCTCGAACTTCTGGGCATCGGGGGGCTGCTTCAGCGGCGTCGCCAGCAGCTTCTTGATCCGGTCAGCCAGGCCGATCTCCGTCTTGTGCAGGGATGGGGTGTAGATGGCGACCTCGGTCTGCCCCAGAAACGTCGCCGGCTCCGAAACCAGGCGGCCCGAGGTGGACAGTGCCAGAAGGGCCGAGTCCACGTCCCCCACCCCCAGAATCTCGGTCGCCTTGACGGTCAGCTCCTTCTCGGTCAGGTAGGCATTGCCCCCGGACTCGACGGCCTCGTTCAGTACATAAACCACGCCCGCCTCGATGCGGCGCGGGTCGTCCTCGGCGATGCCGATGGCGCGCGCGATCTTGTCCGCGCTCTTGAAGCCGATGCCCCAGATGTCGGACGCCAGTTGGTAGGGGTTTTTCTCGACGACTTCAATGGACTTGGCCCCATAGGCCCGGTAAATCTTGACGGCATAGGCAGGCGAAACGCCGTGCCCCTGCAAGAACAGCATGATGTTCTTGATCTCGCGCTGGTCCTTCCATGCCTGCGTGATCTTCGCCACCGTCTTTTCACCGATGCCGGACACATCGAGCAGCTTGCGTGGGTGGTATTCGATGATGTCCAGGGATTCGTCGCCGAACTTGTTCACGATACGCTTGGCCGTGACCGGGCCGACGCCCTTGACCATGCCGCTGCCGAGATATTTTTCGATAGCAAAGGCGGTCGCAGGCCGGACGACCTCGTAGCGCGCCACCTGCATCTGCTTGCCCCACTGCGGGTGCTGGATCCATGTCCCATAGCAGAGCAGGCTTTCGCCGACGACTGGATTGGAGAAATTGCCGAGGATGGTGATGACGTCACGCGCGTTGGGGGGCAGGAGCCGGGCCACGGTATAGCCGTTCTCCTCGTTGTGGAAGGTGATGCGCTCGATGACGCCTTCCAGCGTGTCGAGCGGCGGCCCTTCTTCGGGCGCGTGGATCAGGGGGTTGGCGGACTTAAAGGCGCACATACTCTGTAAAGTATACCCCAGCGGAAAGTTGTAGGCGGAGGGCCGGAAGGAGTATGAGAGCAAAGCCGCCGCTCAACACTCGGCGGCGGTATTCTTGAGACACTTCACGTCCCGAGCGGCGTGATGACTACTTGATTCGTGTCGATTGCGGCGACAGCCTCTTCTAAAGCGTGTTGCAGCCGCTGGAAGGAGCGCGAACGCGGCGCAACAAGATGGGGCTTCAGCAGATGTGTCATAGGGGCTTGGTCAAAAGTCTCCTTATACCTACGGGAACCGGGGAACTGGCGACTCAACCAGCCCTTGACACCAACCAGCGTTTCCACGTCCGTCTCTGGGTACGTCGTCCCTAGTGGCAGACCGCGCCGACCGTCAAAATCTTTGCCGACGATGCTGTCCAGGCTCGCCAGAAACCATGCTTCATACTCGCACTTGGCGATCACCACCACGACCGGATATTTCGTACCCAAGGTTCTTATACGCGCCACGAATTCTTGTGAGATTTTCAGCGGGCAGCCTTTGTCCGCGTCCATGAGGACGAGGATAGCCCCACAATCAGGCCGCAGCGCGGCATTCTGAACGCATCGCTCCAAGCCACCGGGTTTAGTCAAATTGGAGCAAGAGCCGGCATTCAGGGGTGGGCGGCTAATGCCGATCTCCAGGCGTCCCATGCCAGCCATCATTTTCCCCAGCAGAAGGGGCACGGCTTCCACTTCGCCGTCACCTTCCACGATCGGTACGATCCTAGGCATACGCGGCGTTGCTCTCCTCGGACGAATACAGCCCTTCGATACGGAGCAAATCGCCTGTGGTAAAGAGTTGCTGCTCAATGGCTTGGCGTTGCGAGTCGGCAATGATGCCGATGTGTGTGATGCCCTTCCTGCGCTCGACGATACGAAGGTCGTCCACAGCAAATCGTGATATGAGATCAGGACTTTGTGTTGTCAAAAGAACTTGACGGCGCTCAGAGACTTCCCGCAGAACATCAGCTAATACCGCTAGTGCGCCTGGATGAATGTTCACTTCAGGCTCCTCTACGGCGACTAGACCACGAGGGGGGTTGACTTGATACAGACCAATCAGCAACCCGAGCATTCGCAGAGTCCCGTCCGACTCTTGAGAGAGATCAAACCAGGGCGCGGCTTCGTCGTGTTCCGTTGAAAGCCCCCCTCGCTGGTAATCATGCCTCATCTCAGTCACTAAATATCCACCGACTTGTTTGACGCGCACATCACTCACATCATCAACGACCCGGCCCAAAGCAGCAAGCAACTCTCCGAACGGCTCACGCTTCTGCTCCTCCCATTGCCTTCTAAGAAACTGTAAAGCGGAGGAAAAGTTCTCCCCATTATTGCCCATGCGCCGGGCACTGGAAAACCGCTGTGGTTCTCGCATGGTGTTGGGGTAGATCGAAAAAAATCCGCTCCCAGTTAGAGAGGCGAACATCTCTACAAGTGGCGACTGCAATAGTATCCGAACGCTCGGGAGGAATAGCGCGTTGGGAGCAAGCTGCTTGATGATCCGACCTGCGGTTGAAACGCGTGTGCCCGCAGTTTGCGGGGCATCAAATTCCTGCGGTCTTGTGACCCAAACACCTTCACGAGTCTCGAATCCATCCTGAACCGGCGAACTACCGCCACGAGCAGCGAAACAAGTCTCGCGCTTGACGCGAAAATCGTTCTCGGTACTCCCTGCCAGCACAAAACTGTAGACGCCGTGGAAGACGCCGCGTTTGATGGTGATCTCAACCTCGACCTCACATGGCCGCCCCTTTGCAGTCCAGCGGCGCAGCGAAGCCAACCCGTTTCGGTTCGCAACTGCGGCCTCTAAGCCGACCTGGAGAGCCTCTTGCACGAACTTGACCGCATCGACAAGATTGCTTTTGCCTGCCCCATTTCTGCCGACAAGGACCGTAAGACGTCCTAGTTCGATATCAATGTTCTCCAAGCTACGGTAGTTCTTAATGTGAATTTTTGTAATCATTTCGCGGGTTCATTTCAGTGATTCATCGAATTTCGGTCAGATGTCGGCCGAGACGTAATCCGGCGTGTATTGAGCCAGCCGGCCCGCCAGTTCTTTGGCGATGTCGGCGCGGACGGTGATCGTCTCGGGGCCGTAGTCTACGGAATGTACCCGGCCCATTTCGTAGCACTGGGCGACAACGTCGCTGCGGTCGTAGGGCAGAACCAGCGTGACGGTCGCGAGGAGCGATTGCAGGGTCGCCTCCATGCGGTCCATCAGGAACGGGATGCCGTCCCGCCGCAGGGCGGACAGGTAGCAGGAATTCGGCGTGGCGGCCACTAGCTCCTGCAAAACATAGCTGTCTTTCACCGTGTCGGCCTTGTTGAAGGCCGTGATGATCGGCTTGTCCGCCGCGCCCAGTTCGGTCAGGACTTCCATCACCGCCCGCATCTGCCGCTCCCGCTCCGGGTGGCTGGTGTCTACGACGTGGATCAGGAAGTCGGCCTGGACAACCTCTTCCAGCGTCGCGCGGAACGAGACGACGAGGTGGTGCGGCAGGTTGCGGATGAAGCCGACCGTGTCGGTCATCAGCACGGACCAGCCGCCGTGCGGCAGGACGACCCGGCGCGTTGTCGGGTCCAGGGTGGAGAACAGCATCCGGTCGGCCAGGACTTCCGCCCCCGAAAGCAGGTTCAGCAGGGTGCTCTTGCCCGCCGAGGTATAGCCGACCAGGGCGCAGGTCGGGAAAGGAAGCTTGTGGCGGAACTGACGCTGCTGGGCGCGTTGCTCCTTGATCTCGTCAATCTCGTGCCCCAGGGACGTGATGCGCTCCTTGACCCGGCGGCGGTCGCTTTCCAGCTTGGTTTCGCCCGGACCGCGCCCGCCGATGCCGCCCTGCTGTCGCTCGAACTTGGTATACAGCGACGAAAGGCGCGGCAGCAGGTAATTGAGCTGGGCCAGTTCCACCTGCATCTTGCCCTCGCGCGTCCGGGCGCGCTGGGCGAAGATGTCCAGAATGAGCTGCGTCCGGTCCAAAACGCGCCGGTCCAGGGCAGTCGTCAGGTTGCGCTGCTGGGTCGGGGAAAGCTCGTCGTCGAAGATGACCAACTCGGCATCACTCGCGGCCAGCTCACCCTTGAGGTCCTCGACCTTGCCCGGCCCGATGTAAGTCGCCATGTCCGGCGCGCGGCGGGACTGCGAAAATTCGCCGACGACGCGCGCGCCCGCCGTCATCGCCAGCTCGCGCAGCTCGGACAAACGCATCTCCATATCATCCTCGCCGCCCGCCAGGGACAGCGAGACGACCAGGGCGCGCTCCTCTTGGGAGGTATTATAAGTGGTACTGGAAGTGTGGGCCATATCCGGCTATTATACCCCTCTTGGGACCGAACCGTTTTTGTCCACTTTGCCGTCGTTATTTTAACTACTCATGTGGAGGTTGGCATGCCTAATTTCCGGTTGATACTGGCGATGATAGGGGTGGCGTTCTTTTACGGGCTTCCGGTGCTGCTGCTCGTCTTCGTCTTCCTGCTGATCCGGGCACGCCGGAGAGGCGAACTCGCCCCACCCCTCACTCTCATGGCTGGATGGCTGCTCGGTGTGAGCACTCTCGGCGTGACGTTGTTCCTGGCGGGCGGCGGCCCCGGCCTTTCGTCGCTCGCCTGGGCGGCGCCGACAGTGCTGGTCGGCGCCGCCGTGTTGTGCGGGTGGCTATTAAGAAGGCCGCTGACGCGGCCTCTCAAAATCGTTTCCTGGGCGCTCTTTTTCGACACGCTCGTTGTGGCAGCCTTCATGCCTTTCGCTATTTGGATCGCGAACGAAGCCCTACAGGTCTCGGCGTACAGCAACACGAACGAAAGTGCGGTGCGTACCGCCCTGGCGAAGAACCCGGATGATCCCGCCGCGCACTCCAGCCTGGGGATGATTGATAACATGCGCGGCGACCGGGCCGGAGCGATGGCCGAGTGGCGGCAGGTGCTGCGCGTGGAGCCGGACAACGTGGATGCGCTCCTGCTGCTGGGCGCCGCGCTGACCCGCGCGGGGAAAGTGGACGAAGCCAGGCCGCTCTTCCAGCGCCTAGCCGCGCGGAACGACGGATTTAGTCCCAACGCGCGCAAGTGGCTGGCGAGACATGGCACACAGTAACGCAGGCAGGACCATCACCGGCGGGCGTTGAAGATGACTTTGCTGCCGTCGCGCTCCAGGCTGAAGGGTAGATGCGCTTTACGGCGTGAGCAGTGTGACGGTCACTGTCGGAGCGTGGGCGACGGCCTGCTTCTGCTGGCCGATATCGAAGGTCAGCAACTCCGATGGGCCAGCTGTCGCCAGATGCTCCGCCAGGGCGATATAGAAGCCGTCCGCAGAGCGGCTGCATCCATACCCCTGCCGGAGTTGTTCCGCGCGTACAAGCAGCGCCCCATCCCCACTCGGAAGGAAGTTGATCCTCGCAAGCGTCGTATGAAGGTTTGCCAGAGCCGCCGAGTGTTCCGTGAGTGTGAGCGTTGCGTTTTGCAGTTTGCCGCAAAGCACGAAAGCAGCCTCCATGACGAGCAGGTGCGGCGCGAAAAGGCTGCACCCACTTGACACACGCTGCCGAAGTTCCGTCTGGGCCTTCCTGTACTTGCCCGGTTCTTTGGCACACAGGCCGATGACGAAGCTAGCATCCAGTGTGACCGAGTGTGGAGGGTGAGAAGCACCCACGGCAACGGGCGGACTACTCGCCATACATCGCCCCCTCCCGGCCCTCGCGCAGCAGATCGCGGCTGTCGGGCTTGGGATTCATGGAGCGGCTGCGCTCCTCAATCTCCTGCAAGAAGTCAAGACGTGGGTCCTCTTGGGCGTCGCTCTCGGGCAGCACCATCACGCGCAGCCGATGACCGCTGAACTCGGGCGCGCGCGCGGCGATCTCCTCCCAAGTGCCTTCCAGTTCGAGCAATGCTTGTGCCATAGCCGCTACTCCTTTGATTCTAATTTTGTCTTACCGGCGGGCGTTGAAGATGACTTTGCTGCCGTCGCGCTCCAGGCTGAAGGGCATTTCGCGCATCTCCGACAGCACCTCACGGACAGCCGACTGCCGATCCGGGGGGCAGTAGAGAAGCAGAAAGCCGCCGCCGCCCGCCCCGGCGATCTTGCCGCCCGTCGCGCCCGCGTCCAGGGCGCGCTCGTACAGCGCGTCAATGGCCGCGCTGCTGATGCGGCCCGCCATCTGCTTTTTCCATTCCCAGCCGGTCTGCATCAGCCGCCCCACTTTGTTCAGGTTGCCTTCGGTAAAGGCCGTTTCGACCTCGGCGACCTGCCCCTTGATGCGGTCCAGCCAGGCCCGTTTGTCCTCGATGTTCGCCTTTTGCTCGCTCAGAATCACGTCCGCCTGCCGGGTGATGCCGGTATAGAACAGCATCAGGCTCTCGCCGAAGCGGCGGCGCTTCTCTTCCGACAGTTCCACCGAATGCGTCGTCACCGACTCGTCCGGATGGAACTCGAACCGGCGCAGGTTGCCGTAGGCAGCGATGTACTGGTCCTGCTTGCCGATGGGCTTGCCCAAGATGTCTACTTCAATGCGGCAGGCCTGTGTCGCCAAAATCTCCGCCGTGACCAGGATGCCCTGGTAGGCGTACATGGCGTGGAGCAGGCCCACGGTGACGGTGCTGGAGGAGCCTAGCCCGCTGCCTTCCGAGGGAATGTCCGCCATTGTCGCGATCTCGACCCCGCCTGTGATGCCGGTCAGACGCAGACACTCGCGTACCAGTTCGTGCTCGATCTGATCCACCTGATCCACCATCTCGGTGCGCGTGTAGCCAACACGGATTTTGTTATCGAACCGCTCCTTGATGACGACGTAGATGTACTTGTCAATCGCCGAGGAAAGGACCGCACCGCCGCCCTGAGCGTAGTAGCCCTGGAAGTCCGTGCCGCCGCCCGCAAACGAAATGCGGAGGGGTGTTTGCGTGATAATCATGAGTGCCGTGGTTTCTGTATGTCGGGACTGATATGCAGCGCAAGGCCGGGCGCGAGGATGAGGTCGCGGGCCTGTTCACCAGGGGCGACCTGTGTGCCGGCCCAAAGAATGCTGTCTTGGATGACGGTGCCGTCCCCGATGACGGCCCCCGCGCCGACGACGTTTCGCCCGACAAAGGACACGCCACGCCCGACCTGAGCCGAGGGGTCTACCCAGAGGTTTGGGTCGTCGTAATAGACCCCGGTCCGCCCGGCCAGCAGATCCCAATTTGCCTGACGATAGGCGCCGGGCGTCCCCGTGTCCTGTAAGTAGCCGCCGAGGAGGGTCCCATACAGCGGCTGCCCGCTCGCCAACAAGTGAGGAAAGATGTCCCGGCCAAAGTCGGAAGGGGTGTCGGCGGGGATCGTATCCAGTACGGCGGGTTCTAATACATAAACGCCCGCGTTCGCTAGGTCGCTGAAGACGTGATGCGCGGGCGGCTTCTCGACAAAGCGCGTGATGCGCCCGTCCGATTCGGTCGCGACGATGCCTGCTGCAGTGGGGTTCGGGTGGTGAAACAAGCCGACCGTGCCGGCGCCGCCGTGCGAGGCGTGGAAGTCCGCGAGGCGGCGCAAGTCGGCTTGGATGAGGTTGTCGCCGTAGATCACGAAAAATGGGGCATCATGAAAGATATGCTCGGCCGCTTTCAGCCCGCCCGCCGTGCCGCGCAGCGCGTCCTCAAAGAAGTAGTGCAGGCGGACGCCGGCAAATCTGTCCCCGAAATAATCCGGGATCGCCTGGGGGCGGTGGAACAGGTTGACAGCCGCTTCCGTGACGCCCTGATCCGCCAGCCAGAGGAGAGTCCGTTCGAGCAGGGGTGTTCCTACGATAGGGACCATCGGCTTGGGCAGCGTCAGAGTCAGTGGGCGGAGCCGCGTTCCCTCCCCTGCGGCCAAGATCATGGCTTTCATGCCGTCATTATAGCATATGGTTTGACAAACATAGGGGAGGAAGCCATAATGCGGGTATGCAAAAGAAAGCCATTCACACCGAAGCCGGTCCGCTTCAGGGGGCGCCCTACTCACCCGCCGTCCGAGTCGGCCCGTTCCTTTACATCTCCGGCCAGATCCCTCTGGACCCGGCCACTAGCCTTGTAGTCGAGGGCGGCTTCGAGACCCAGGTGCGCCAGTGCCTTCGCAACCTAGCTGCCATACTCAAACAGGAAGGGCTGGGGTTGGACAACATCGTTAAGACGACCATCTTCCTGAAAGACCTGAACGACTTCAGCGTCCTGAACAGTGTCTACGGCGCCTATTTCAATGGCGTGAAGCCCGCACGCTCGACAGTGGAAGTCGCCCGCCTGCCGCTTGACGTGCTGGTGGAGATCGAGGCCATCGCTGTCGCGCCGGACGGTCCTGCCTGACAAAAAGGCCCAGGCTGAACAGCCTGGGCCTTGAGTCGCTGTCAAGCAGCCGGGTTCTTCGCAGGGCGACCTCGGCGTCGGGGCGGAGACACCGGGGCCGCGGTCTCGCTCGCCGCTGCGTTGCCGCGCTGGGCGGCGGCGCGCTGACCGCGCATCTCGCCGCCGCGCCGCCCTATCTCAGCATAGAACTCGGGGCCGCGCTCCCGCTTGACAGTCTCGCCGCCCTTCTTGCCGATGCTTTGGTAAAAGGACGGCCCGTAACGGTTTTTGACCGTCTCGCCGCCTTTGCGACCCGCTTCACGGGCCAACTCGGGGTTTGCGGCGAAGCCGCCTTCTTTGTCATGATCGTGGGAGCCGCGGTGGGCTTCCGCAATCTTGCGCGCTCCTTCGGAGCCTGCGGCGGGACCTGGTTTTGCCATAAATATTACCTCCTGCGTATACTTTCTATCATTAGGGATGTGTGCGCTAGATGCTGGCTGACGTTCTGCTGGCATTGTCTCCCGACATGCCGCCCGTCTTTGTATCCATGTCCCCGTCAGCCTCGACGGACGCCGTGAGTTCTTCTTTTTTGTCGTGGGCGGCCTGCTTCCCGGCGGCGACGGCCTCAGACAAGCGGCTCTGCTGGTCTTCGACAAGCGCCCGGCCCTGGTCCACCAAACTTTGAGCGTTGTCTTTGACGGAACTTGTTTTGTCGTTCGCTTTGGCGCTCAAATCGCCCGCCGTGGACTTTACCGTGTCCGCAGCATCGCTTGCCTTGCCTTTGACAGTGCCCACCACTTCCGTGGATTTCGCTTTGACGGTATCCGTGACATCCGAGGCTTTCGCCTTGACCGTGTCGGCGAGTTCCGCCGCCTTGGCCTTCGCACTGTCTGCCGTGTCGCCGGCCTTGTCCGCGAGATCAGCCGCCTTGGCCTTGGCAGCTTCGCCTAAATCGGCCGCCCTATTTTTGGCGAGGTCGGAGTATTCGTCGGTTTTCTGCTTGATCAGGCCCCGCGTCTGATCGCCCCCCTGCGGCGCATAAAGCAGCGCCGCAAGCGCGCCGAGGGCGCTGCCGAGGAGGAGGCCCGTCAAGAAGCCCCCGCCGCCTTTGGGCTGCTTCTCATTGGTCACACCGACGACTATTACCTCATCGACACGAGCGGCTGTGCCCGTTCTCGTTTCTTTATCGGTGAGTGCATCCGTTCTGGTTGCTTTATCATTACTCGCCATGGTTGCCGTTGCTCCTTGATTCTTGGATTAACTCTCAGGGGGTTGACTCTTACGGTCAGTGTTGGTCTTTCTTCACGCCGTCTTCCCGGTACACTTTCGCCCGCTCTTTGGAGAAACCATGGGAGGAGCCGTGGGAGGAGCGCGTGTAAACGGAAAAGCCTTTGGAGACACCTGTGATTAGGCTGCTCAGGTTGATCAAAGGCCCGGTAACCGACTTCTGGACGACACCCGCTGTCTTTTCGACTCTGTCGGAAACATTGTCCGTCAGGGCTTCTCCCTTTGTCAATATCTGATCGGCCTTTTCACCCACATTGGTCGTTACACGCTGGACCGTTTCAATCACATCAGTCGCTTTATTCACGACAGGATCAATTTTGTTGACGACCGTGTCGAGCAGCTTCACCAGTTTGTTCAAGGCAAACGCCATCGCGCCGAGTAGAACCACGGTGATCAAAGCGAACAAGCCGACAAAAATGAACAGGGAAGTCGTTGCGGCAATGGACATCGTATTTCTTCTCCGTCACACTATCTTCACCCGTGCCTGGTGCATTCCGCCAAGCAGGGTTAAATACCTATACCCGCCCCTTTCTCCGCTCAAACCGGCGAACGGGCAGGCATGGAACGTCCTGCCTCACGGCTGGTCCAAAAGCCTGGAAAGATGGGAAGAAAGCCGCGACACGGCCAGGGCGCGGTGGCTGAGGCGGTTTTTCTCCTCAGACGTCAGCTCCGCCATCGTTCGGCCCAGGTCCGGCAGCAGAAAAAGCGAGTCGTAGCCAAAGCCGTTCGCGCCGCGCGGTACGTTCAAGATAACGCCTTCGCAACTGCCTTCCTCCGTGATGGTTTCGTTTCCAGGTATTGCCAAAGCCGCCGCGCAGACGAAACGCGCCATCCAGCGCTCCGGCGGCACGTCCGCCAGAGCGAACAGCAGCTTGGCATTCCGGTCGGCATCGGAGGCACCCGCGCCCGCCCAACGCGCGGAATGCAGGCCAGGAGCGCCGCCCAGTGCGTCCACGCAGAGGCCGGAATCGTCCGCTAGGGTCGGCAGCCCAGTCGCCGCCGCCAGGGCATCCGCCTTCAGCCGCGCATTCTCGGCATAGGTCGCTCCTGTTTCGGCCACTTCAGGCAGAGGGGTCGGCCAGTCGCGCGGCGTCAGCAGCAAAAGGCCGCGCAGATCGAGATGAAGCGCAAGAATGTCTCGTAGTTCCGACACCTTGCCGGGGTTGCCCGTTGCAAGCATCAGGCGCAGCATCAAACCAGCCCTGCCAGCGCCTCGCGCTGCTTGGCGAGCATCTGCCGGACGCCGCCGTGCGCCAGGTCCAGCAGGCGGTTCATGCGGTCTCGGTCGAAGGGCGCCCCCTCCGCCGTGCCCTGCACCTCGATGTACCGGCCCGTATCAGTCATCACGATGTTCATATCCACGGACGCCTGAGAGTCTTCCTCGTAAGCCAGGTCCAGCCGCTCCTCGCCCTTGACGACGCCGACCGAGACGGCGGCGACCCATTCGGTGAACGGCAGGGTCTTGATCTGCCCCTTGCCGCGCATCCACGCCAGCGCCTCGACCAGCGCCACAAACGCCCCAGAGATCGCCGCCGTGCGCGTCCCGCCGTCCGCCTGGAGGACGTCGCAGTCCAGCGTGACCGTCCGCTCGCCCAGCGCGCCCAATTCGACCACGGAGCGCAGCGAGCGGCCCACGAGGCGCTGGATTTCTATCGTCCGCCCGTTCGGCTTGCCGGTGTCGCGCTGGGAGCGGGTATGGGTGGAGCGGGGCAGCATGGAGTATTCCGCTGTCACCCAGCCTTCCCCTTTGCCCTTCAGGAAGGGCGGGACTTTGTCTTCGACACTAGCCGTGCAAAGGACTTTGGTCTGGCCGACTTCCACAAGACAGGAGCCTTCGGCATAGCGGGCAAAACTGCGGGTCAGGGTAATGGGCCGGTAAGCATCAAGCGCGCGGCCGTCATCGCGGGGCATAGGAGTACCTCGAAAGGGAGATTTCGCGGTAGTATACCCGAAGCGGGGAGGCATTGAAGCCTAAAGCACAAGGAACAGAGCGGAGGAGATCGGCTCGCCGAGCAGGGCCGAGGCATGACGGCAAAAAGATTCAGGGTCGCCGGAGGCCGCAAAGTGAACGGGCGCGTCTGATGGCTCTGAGCGGGGTAAAAGCGCGGCAGCGACGCGGACAGCTTCTTCCGAAGGGTCCACAAACGTTGGGCGGAAACTCGCGTCGCCCATGCGGCGGATTGCACGGTGCAGGGCGGGCAGGAGGAACGGGAAGTGCGTACAGCCCAGAATGATGCTCTGGACACCCGCCGCGCGCAGCGGCGCCAGATACTCGCAGGCAGCGTCTTCGGCTTCTTCCGTCTCGGCGCGGCCCGATTCGACGAACGGCACGAAGCGGGGGCAGCCCTGCTCGATGACGCGCCGCTGGGGATCGAGCGCGTGAATGGCCTGCGTGAAGGCGAGGCTGTGGGCGGTCGCGTTGGTCGAGAGGACGCCGATTGCGCCGCCGGACGCCTCGACGGCGGCCTTTGCGCCCGGCTCAATCGTGCCGACGATGGGCAGATGGGGATGGCGCGCGCGCGCTGCTTCCAGACCGGCGACGGTGGATGTGCCGCTCGCCATGAGGACGATCTTCGCGCCCGCTTCGACCAAGTGGTCCGTCAGGCGCAGAGCGAGGTCGCGCACGACGGCTATTGGTTTGTCGCCGTAGGGAACATTGGCGGTGTCCGCCAAATAGAGGACGGACGCGCCGGGCATCTGCCGCCGTATCTCGCGCAGCACGGTCAGGCCGCCCAGCCCCGAATCAAAAACGCCGATGTCCGCTCGTGGCAGGCTCATGGGGTCGGCCCCTGCGCCTGCTGCACGGCATCGGGCCGGATGACGTCCATTGGCCCGTCCAGCGCGCCCTGCTCGCCGAGCGACTTCACGGGCTGCCCCTTGACCTCAATCTGGTACTGGCGGATTTCCGGGAACTGGCCCAAAGTTCGGGACAGAGCGGTCAGAGCGTCAGCCTGACCGCCCTCGCCGCCGGTCTCGTTGATGGGACTTTGCGAGAAGTCCAGCGTCGCCACGCCGTTGTCTATCGTAAGGCCGCGCAGGGCCGTTCCCGCCGGAAGGGGGCTGCCCTCAGACCGGAGGAGTGCGTTCACCGCATCGCGCGCCGGGGATGAGGAGTGGTGCAGCGCGACGGTACGCGGCATCAGCGCGTCTTGATCCCCGGTGGCCTTCGGGTTGACGACATAAACCACGGCCTTGTCACGCGGCGCCGGGAGAGACGCCGCAGGCGCGGGCGGAGACGGCGCCGGCGGGGCGGAGGCGGGGGTGTCGCGGTGGCACCCGGTCATCACGAGCGCGGCAGCCGCCAGGACTCCGCAAAGAGCAAGAATTCTCAAATCAATACACTCTCCGGGGGGTCCCGTGCCCGCTCCGCGCCGAGCGCACTGAGGCGATCTGGTCCGCGATGAAGTCCCGCAGGCCGGCGACGACGCCCTGCGCGATCCGCTGCTGCGTCGCGTCGTCCCTCAGCTTGGCGAGGTCGGAGTCGCTGGTCATGAAGCCGGTCTCGATGAGGACAGCGGGCATGTCGCTGCCGCGCAGGACGCCGTAGCCGGTGGCGAAGCGGCCACCGTATTGCTTCATATCGGACTTGACGCCGTTGTAGGGGATGCCGGACACTTGACTGATGCGACGGCCTATGTCGGCAGCCATCAGGCGGCACATGCCATTCGCCCCATGGTAGTACACCGCTGTACCTGAGCGAGCGTTCTGCACTTCCGCCGCGTCACAGTGGATGCTGACGAAGTAATCCGCGTGGTGGGCATTGGCGAACTGCGGCCGCCAGTCCACGGAGGGACAGATGTCGCTGTTGCGCGTCATCAGAACGGTCACGCCGTTCTGCGTCAGGACATCGCGGACGCGCCGCCCGATGGCAAGCGCGATGTCTTTCTCATAAACGCTGTTTGTGCGGAAGCTGTCAGTCGCGCCGCTGGCGTACCCGCCATGTCCGGGGTCTACGACGATCAGTTTGCCGGCGAGGCTGGCGGTCACCGGCGCAGGCAGTATGCCGCCATCAGGGATGGGCTGGCTCACGACTGGGGGCACGGAGGCTGTGCCGCCCCCCGACGTGATGACATTGATGAGATAGGTCATGCCGCTGCCGTTCGCACGGCTGTCCACGGAAAAGCCAACCATTTTGGACAGGTCCAGCACGACGCGCCCAAATGCCGTGTGCTCGGTGAACACTTTGCCGATGCGGATGGCCTTGACGATGGGGTTGTCCACGGACTGCGTGGTCCGAACCCCACGATCCAGGACGGCCCCAGCCAGGTCGAACGCCAGGCGGTTCGGGTCGTTCAGCGCTTCGGTACGGTACTTGGCCGGCCCGGTTGTCGAGACGCGGATCTGCGTCAGCGCGGGGCTGACGACATGGTAATCCACGCCGGTGATCGTCACCTGGGCGGGGTTCGTCGGAAGATGGGGCGCCGGCGGGTTGACGACAACCTGCGGTGGCGGAACGGGGAGCGGCGAGGATGGCCCGGACTCGCCGAGGGCGACCCGCACCTGGCTGGTCTGGATGCCGCTCACGACCCGGAACGGCATCCCTTGCTTGAGGTCTATCGTGATCCGCACCGTCTGCGGGTTGATCTGCCCGCTGCGGATGTGCGTGACGCTGCCGCCCTCCGTGGGGATGTTGGCAGGCGTCGTCGCCAAATCCAGCCCGAACAGGTCCACATAGAGACGTTCGGGGTTGTCAATGCGTTTGACGCTGTAGTAGACCGGATAGGAGGTGTAGACAGTGAGGGCATCTTTGTCCTGCCGCACCATCTGGAGCCGCGCCCGCACCGTCAGCGTCGCTGTCGTCGGCTGCCAGTCCGCCGTGCCGCCCAATGCCTGCGCGACCTTCTGGAAAGGGACGCAGTACCGGCCTTGCACACGGGTGTACGGGACGCTGATCCGGCGCCCGTTGGCCGCCGTGACCGAGACCGTGCCGTCCGCGTTCGGGGCGAACGTAGCGCCCAAAAGCTGGACGGCATCTACGGGCGCCTCCACCTGCCCGTCCGGACCGACGAACGGCTTCACCTGGAACGGCACGATGCGCCCGCCAATCAAGATCGTGGCGGGCGTCGTGTCGGCTACGGCGGGAACAAGGGGACAGGCAAGAGAGCCGAGAAGGAGCAGGCAGCGGAGCGTGCGCGGCGGGCAAGCCCAGCCGCCCGCATTGAGGGGCAGTGTCCTCATTTATTTATTCTCCTGGGTGGAAAGCGCATGGATAAGTACAACCTATGGAGGCATTTTAACACAGGTTGGAGTCCCAGGTCAAGGAATGTCGGGAAAATCCGGGAAAAAAGCGAAAGGGCGCTTCCAAATGGAAGCGCCCTTCGCCGTCATGGTGGAGGCGGACGGATTCGAACCGTCGTGTCGAGCAGCGATAGCTCAGGCTTCTACAAGCATAGCCGGTCATTTGAATTTCGCGCTCCATCCGCCGGTCGGCAGGCTGACGAGAGCGCTAGCTGTCCTTTGTTTCCCGCGCGCGTCGGACGGCAGTCCGTGCGCGGTAGCCCGCATGGGTGACGCCCCGGCTCCCCTCGGCGGGCGGGAGAGGACGGGACGGGCCGCCCGGAGGCGGCGCTAGAACCGACTAGCTAGTCCCGAAGGAAAAGTTAGGCAGCCAGCGCGAACGAGGTCCGCGCTGTGGCGAAAGAAGTGTTCTTCGCGTTTATTGTTTTTGCCGCTTTTACCGCTTACGTTCTGCTTCAAGAAGATAATGCATGGCTTTGAATAATAGTTCAGCAGAGTCCGAAAAGAAACCTAAGCCCCTATTGCATCTGTTGCAGAGTAAACCACGCAACTCACCTGTTGTATGATTGTGGTCAAGCGAAAGACGAGCTTTATAACCCGTTTTGCTTGTATGACCATCCTCAGCGTTACAGATAGCACAGCAACCCTGTTGCTGTTGAGTGATATGCTCATGCTGTGCCGTGGTTACTCCCAAACGACCCAGGGTGTGCTTCAAGCTGTGAGGACGGTTTCTAGCATTATTACATGATTTGCACCATGCATCTTTGCCTTTCGTACCCCTAGCCCAAAACTCATCCTCCGGCAAAAAGTGCTCGCACCGACCGCAGTATTTCATGCCTTCGGGTGCTACTATGCGCTTCTTGCGTTTGTGATGCCCTAGAGCTACTAAACAGTCTGATGCCGTTGTTTCGGCGACACCAGAACGCTTGGCAGCTAAAGCTATCGAGCCAGTCTGCTCGTAAGCTTTGACCACTTCCTGAATCTGCTGTTCGTTTATCCTCCGTGCAGCCATTATCTTTTTGAAACAGAACGCAAACATCGAGGCCAGCGGCGCCTCGGCTCGCTACCTGAGAGATCAATCCCCCGATCGAAACCAATCGCCCCCATGATCACACCTATTATAACCGATCTAAAGACAAATTTGTTCCATTCTACGCCTCATCAGAATCTTTTTCCACGTCCACCAGCAGCTCGCGGGCATCGGCGAGGATGTCGGCCAGCACTTCGATGGGCGACCGACCTGTATCTATCCGATGGACCTTGTCCGTCGGGTAGTAGTCCAGGACGGGCGCGGTTTCGGCCTCGTAGACATACAGCCGCGTCTGAATGGTCGCGTCCGAAGCGTCGTCCAGCCGGTTCTCATGCAGGGCACGGCGCTTGAGACGCAGGACCATCTTTTCCTTGTCCGCGCAGTCCAAGTAGTACAACCGCTTGACGTCAATGTAGTTGTCCATCAGCCGCGCCTGCGCGACATTGCGTGGGATACCGTCGAGGATCAGGATGTCTGTTTCGGGATCATAGCGACCGAGCCGGATCAGCCCCTCAATGTGCTCCTTCCAGAGCTGCACGGTAAAGTCGTCGGGGACCAGCGCCCCCCGGCTGCTGTAGTCGAGGAAGACGCGGCCCAGCGGCGTCCCGACCCGCAGATCGCGGAAAATCTCGCCGCAGGCAACATGGACCAGGCCAGGAATGCTGCCGAGGGTATGCCCCTGTGTCCCTTTGCCGGTGCCGGGAGCGCCGAATAGTAGAATCGTCTTGAACTTCATGAGTTTGCCCTTTGCGTCCTCCCGATTATGGCACGGACGCACGGGGCTGTCAACGAGAGGGGCTTTCCGGGTCCCTATCAGTTGGGACCCGGACAGGAACCCACCCCCGTTAGGGGTTGCCGGCGCCAGTGTTGGCTCCAGCCCCGTTATCGGCTCCAGCCCCGTTATCGGGAGCGGCAGGCGGCGCGGATGCGTCCGGCGCCGGGGACGCGGAGATGTCGCCCGCCGCGCCGCCGGACGGGGCGGGCGCAGCCTTGTCATGCACGACGATCGTCTTTGTTTTGGTGACCACCATCGGCTTGGGCTTCGCGCCGCCGGTCGTGACGATGATCAGCTTGTTCTTGATGCTGGATACGCCGGGGACCTGCCGGGCCGTTGACTCGGCCAGGGCCTTCTGCTGCTGGTTCTGCACCTGCCCGTTCAGAGTGGCGACGCCCGCCGTGACGACTGCCTCGACGCGCGACCCGGTCATCTGCTTGTTATGCACGACGGCGGCGTTGATCTTGTCGGCGGTCGCCGCGTCCGTGCCGTTGGACGTGCCCGGCCCGGCGTTCGTATTGATCTTGGTGTCCGGCGTCGTGGTGGTCGTGGCGCCGGGCGTGACCGTCGTGGTCGTCCCGCCCGGAGCGACGACGGTCGGCGCGGGCGCGGGTGTGGTGACGACCGTGGCGGCAGGCGGGTTGTCATCGTGGCAGCCAGCCGTAACGAGAGCAGCAATCAGGGCGCCCGCCGTGGCCGCAGCGACGCGGCCGGGGCGCGAAAAGAAGGGGGGCATATCGGTTACTCCTTGGACAATTCTTCGCGATGTGAATAGACTGTGAGTACCCATGCTTAGGGAAAAGGAAACTCAAACTTCGGGCGCTTCGGTCGCAACCAGCCGCAGAGCGTAGCGCGGATTGTAACGCGCGTCGCAGGCGGCGCAGGAAGCATCGCGCAGACGGCGGCGGCGCTCGATCCGGCGCTGGCAGGCGGGACAAGCGTAGATGTAGCGGCGGCCAGGCCGCGTGACCGGGGGCGAAGCGTAGCGCTTCGTCACGCCTAATGCGCGGGCGAGGCTCCAAAACGCGGCGCTGTGGTTGGGGTGGACGACATGGGCGACCTCATGCCGAAAGGTGTTCAGGGTCTCGGCCAGTCCATGCTCCTGATATGCCTGCCAGCTCACGACGATTCGGTGGCGCGACGGCTGGTAATAGCCGCCGTAGGTCTTGCGGGTGGAAACAACGATCTCCGGCGGCGTCAGCCGTCCGCCAAAGTGGGTCTGGTTCAGCCGCTCCCACTCGGCGCGGAGCACGTCTTCCAGTGCGGTCAGTTCAGATGTCGAGGCCAATGGTTTCATAGATGACGGGCTGCGGGTCGGGCGCCGTAGGGCCGATGGCAAAGGCGTTCCAGACGAGCGGGGCCACCGAATGGGCAGCCGCTTCATCATTGGTATAAAGCGTAGCAATGACGCTGCCCTGGGTCACGAACTGGCCGACCGTCCGGTGCAGGATGACACCCGCTGCTGGGTTTATCTGGTCTTCTTTAGTCTCACGACCCGCGCCGAGCCGCATGGCGGCCAGGCCGATGGCTTCGGCATCAAGCCGCCGCACATAGCCGCTGCCGGAGGCTTTCACTTCCCACTGAACACAGGCGATGGGCGGCTTCCGGTCGTCTGTCAGATACTCCGTGTCGCCGCCCTGATACGCGATGATTTCGCGCAGCTTCGCAAAGGCCGCGCCCGAGGCGACCTGCGCCGACGCCAGCGCCTCGCCTTCTGCCGGAGTGCCGACACGTCCCGCCAGAAGAAAGCCTGCCCCCGCCAGGGTCAGCACCAGGCTTTTCAGCCGCGTCTCGGTCTGGGGATCATTTTGCAGCAGGCGGACGACTTCGCGCACTTCAACCCGGTTGCCGACGCTGTATCCCAGCGGCACGTTCATGTCGGACACCACAGCGGCGACCTTGCGCCCCGAAGCAGAGCCGATCCCGATCATCAGACGAGCCAGGGTGCGCGCGTCATCCAGGCTCTTCATAAACGCGCCGCCGCCGACTTTCACATCCAGCAGGATGGACGGGCAGCCTCCGGCGATCTTCTTGCTCATAATGCTGGCGGCGATCAGCGGCAGGGACTCGACGGTATCGGTCGCATCGCGCAGGGCGTACATCTTGCGGTCGGCGGGAACAAGCCGATCCGTCTGGGCGCACAGACACGCGCCGACCGCGCGGACCTGACTGCCAATCTCGTCCGCCGTCATCTCGACGCGCGTTCCGCCCAGCGACTCCAGCTTGTCCAACGTCCCGCCCGTATGCCCCAGGCCGCGCCCGGACATCTTCGGCATCTGCACCCCCGCAGAGGCCAGGATCGGGACGACGGCCAGCGTCGTCTTATCCCCCACCCCGCCGGTACTGTGCTTGTCCAGGAAGGGGCCATGCAGCCCCGTCAGGTCCAGCGTGTCCCCCGACGCGACCATCGCCCTCGTCAGGGCAAACGTCTCGCCCTCGGACAGCCCGCGCCACAGGACCGCCATCAGCCAGGCGCTCATCTGATAGTCGGGGGTAATCCCCTGGGCGTAGCTCCCGACGAGGAAAGAAATCTCCTCGTCCGTGTGCGTCCCGCCTTCCCGCTTTTTGTGGATGATGTCTAGGACGCGCATGGTGGCAACCGAGGAATTGTAGCATATCGCGGCGCGGCGGTCAACGGGTATTGGACCTCAGACGTAGGTCCCTCAGGGCTAAACCCCTGGGCTTTAGAAGTGCAAGCCCCCGCCTTCGCGGGCGAAGAGAGCAGAGGCCAATGGCATTGATGCCCGCGAAGGCGGGGAGATGCCCGCGAAGGCGGGGATTTGCTCTACTAAAGCCCCGCCGTTCAGGGCGGGGTCTTGCCGGGTATCATAGAGGCGTGATTATAGACTTCCATTGCCACATCACGACGCCCGGCTCCCGGCTCCCCGCCGCCGAGGGCAACTACTACCGGACACTGGCCCCGGTCAACCCCGCCAGCCGGCTGCTGGGCCAGTGGACGCAGGAGGCGGTGGACGTGGTGGCGGAGCGGCTGCGGACGCCTACCGCCCTGCGGACGTACCGCCGCTTCGGGCCGCTGATCTACACCGAAATGTCGCGCCGCATGGTCGAAGCCGATGCGTCCGCCCTGCTGGCGCAGATGTCGCAGACGGGCGTGACGCAGGCCGTCGTGGTCGCCATTGACCCGTTCGTGCCGACGCCCGAAGTGCTGGACGCCTGCCGCCACCTGCCCGGCCTGCTCCTGCCGTTCGGGTCGTGCGACCCCCACGGCGACGACTACCCCGAACGCTTCGCGCGGCTGCTGACGGAGCCAATTTTGGGCATCAAGTTCCATTCCGACTTGCAGCAGCTCCCGCTGGACTCGCCGCGCCTGCGCGTCATGCTGCGCCTGCTGGCCGAGTCGGACCGCGCGCACCTGCCCGTCTACCTGCACACCGGCAGCTTCCCCATCTACCGCCCCCTGGAGACGCCCTGGCACCGCGCCCTGCCGCGCCTCTTGTCCGAGTTTCCTACGCTGGCCTTCGTCTGCGGCCATTCCGGCTGGGACGCCCCCGGCGTGGCCCTCAAAGCCGCCCTGGCCCATCCCAACCTCTACCTAGAAACAAGCTGGCAGCCGCCCCGCCTGATCCGCCGCCTGTGCGACAAGCTCGGCCCCACCCGCCTCCTGTTCGGTTCGGATTACCCCCTGTTCTCCCAGCGCCGCGCCCTCCGCAACGTCAGCACCGCCCTGTCCGCCGTGGAGTTCGACATGGTGACAGCGGAGAACGCGCGGCGGCTGCTGGGGCTATGAACGGGAGGGAGTAATCTGTAGTATTTTCGCCGTGTTCTTGTATTTTTCCGAGGTGTTTGTTATAATGAACCGGGCAGCCAAGAATAGTGAAGTAGCTGGGTAGGCCGCTCAATATTACCAGTAGTTGTCACTAAATTCAAACAAGTGGGTGAGGAGGAGAGATGCCAGACGCGAACCGCAAAGAGCCGAAAACACTATCCCTATTTATCGAAGCAAATCCTCACGCAACAGCCGACGAAATCAGAGAGTTTGCAGCCAAACACAATGTCTCTATTACGTTCAGCGGCCCTAGTCAGTGGGACGCTAAGAGGCCCTAACAAAAATGTCCGTTGAGCCTGCCCCAACAGATCATAGCGTTCTCGATCTGGGTGAACGCCTCGTAGATGTCATCGCGCCGCTCGTCCCGGACCCGCAGACGACGCGCCCCCTGCTGCCAACTGAATGTGCGCTCCGCCACCCAGCGGTAGCGCCCCAGCTTCTCAGCGCTCTCGACGCCCCGGCGGGCCAGGCGCGGCACGATCCCGCGCTTTCTGAGGCCCTGGCGCAGTTTCTTGTCATCTTCTTGTCATCTTCTTGTCATCTTCTTGTCATCTTGTCATCTTCTTGTCGTCATACGCCTTGTCCGCGTGCAGCTTCCGGGGGCGTCGGCGCGGCCTGCCCCGCTTGCCTCGCACCGACGGGATCGCGTCCACCGTCGCCAGCAGCCGCTGGCCGTCCGGGACGTTGGCCCCCGAGAGCACCGTCGCCAGCGGCAGGCCGTTCCTGTCTACCGCCTGGTGGCGCTTGGTGCCCGGCCTGCCCCGGTCCACAGGCGACGGGCCGACCGCCCGGCTGCCAGTCTTCGGACTTTCATCCTTGCGGCTGGAGGCCCCCCTTTTTCCGCCCCCTTCATGCTGACGCCCTTGGCGCGGATGAAGATCGAGTCCACGCTGGCGCGGCTCCAATCAATGAGGTGGGCCGCCTCCAGCCGCGCCAGCAGTGTCTCGTGGAGCCTCTGCCAGACGCCGGCCTTGTGCCAGTCCCGCAGCCTGCGCCAGCAGGTCATGCCCGAGCCGCAGCCCATCTCTTTGGGCAGCATCTCCCAGGGGATGCCGCTCCTCAGAACGAACAGGATGCCCGAAAGAGCCTCCCGGTCCGGCACCCGAAAGAGCCTCCCGGTCCGGCACGGGGGGCCGCCCGCGCTTGCCCGGCAGAGCGCGGTGGGGCGGCAGGAGCGGTTCGATGACCGCCCAGAGTTCATCCGGGACCAGTTCTTTTGCCATGCTTGGGTTTTACCCACATCGGCATTTTTGTTAGGGCCTCTAAAGAGCCAGGCTATGATAAGTTCATCTATACCACGAAGGATTTAGAGCAGATGGATGCATCTAGGTCGCCGGATGATGGAGACGTGAGCGTGTAGGAGAAGAGTGATGACTGAGATTAAAGCAGACATTGAATACATCGACGTTGATGCTGATCCCATCAACAAGAATTGGCTTCGCCTCATTAGAGCCGCTAAAGAAAATAGACCAGACGATATTGTACGTCTTTCCGGCGGGCACTATACTTTGGATGATGCCTACAGAATCATCCAAGAGCAACAAGAACAAGATAAGGAGGTTGAGCGCAGGGAAGCCAGGGCGAAGCCATTTGGCGACTACCCTGAAGAAGGTCGTGCTTTGCTTGGTACTGTCGGCAATGGTACTTGCAGACACGGCTACGGCTTGCGATTTATGCACAAAATAGGTCAGACAACCTGCGCGTACTGTGGACTTGATTTCGCTGCCAGTTATCGAAACTGGCTTCAAATGGCTCTGGATCATGTCGTACCCACACGCACAGGGGCGGCTAAGGGAGTTCGAGCCGAATGGCTGGATGACGCCAGCAACAAAGTACTGGCCTGTGGGACATGTAATGGCTTTCAAAACCGTTACAAAATTACTGATGCAGAAGTATGTCCGACATCACTGAAAGAATTTTACGAATTACGCGATCGGGTCTTTACTGAGCGAAAAGCACTGGTAGAGAAGAGCCACATCCGCGAGCACGCTTTTTTCGACCAAAAGCCTTGGGTTCTTATATGACCGGCCCAGTATAATAAGAAGTCAGGCAGTGGCCCTCTGAGCAACCCACGTCCCCTAACTGTTCGCGAGGCAGTAAGGGTTGGTCCTTGACATCTTTACGTTCACCCTGCGTCTTCTATCTTCCCCTCAAACACTTCCGCCGCCGGGCCGGTCATGTAGACGTGGTTGTCGGCTTCCGACCATTCGATGTCCAGGTCGCCGCCGGGCAGGTGGACCAGGACGCGGCGGCCCGTCTTGCCGTTGAGGACGCAGGCGACGACCGAGGCGCTGGCGCCCGTGCCGCAGGCGAGGGTTTCGCCCGCGCCGCGCTCCCAGACGCGGAAATTGATCTCACGGTCGGACAAGACTTCGATGAACTCAGTGTTGATGCGGCGCGGGAAGGCGGGGTGGCTTTCGACCTTCGGGCCGACGGCCTCGATGGGGTAGTTTTTGACGTCCTCCACGAAGGTGACGGCGTGGGGGTTGCCCATGGAAACGGCGGTGACGTGGACCGTCTGGCCGCCCAAATCGAGCGGGACGTTGACGACCGGCGCGTCGCCATCGCCCAGCGTGGTGGGTACGTCGGACGGCTTCAAGACCGGCTCGCCCATGTCCACGCGGACAGTGGTGGTCTTGTCGTCCGGCCCGGCCTGGATTTGCAGGTGCAGCAGGCCCGCGCCGGTCTCGACGGGGAGGTGCGTCTCGCCGCGCGTCAGGTCCCGGTCGTAGAGGAACTTGGCGAAGCAGCGGATGCCGTTGCCGCACATCTCGGCCTCGGAGCCGTCGGGGTTGAACATCCGCATGGCGAACGGGGCATCCCGGCCCGGCAGCAGGGCGATGACGCCGTCGCCGCCGACGCCGAACTTACGGTCGCAGAGGAAGACGGCCCTTCTCTGGGCCTCGGCCAGAGTTGCGCCGTCGTCTCCCAGGCAGTTGACCATCACGAAGTCGTTGCCGATGCCGTGCATTTTCGTAAAGTGCATGTGTGCGTATCTTTCGGGACCCGGCACTGGAAGTGCCGGGCTACTGGTGGATGAAAGTCGCTCCGCGACTCAGGATAAGCCTGCGGGGCATCTTCCTCAGTCGCGGAGCGACTTCCACTTCGAGTAGACCGGCACTTCAGTGCCGGCTTTAAGAGATCGGGTCCACGGCCGCCGCTTCCGGCGTGGCGGGCGCGGGCGATGGGTTGGGGGTCTGCACCGTCACGCTGGCATCCGGGTGGGTCGTCCCGGCGGGCGCGACCGGCGGCGCGGTGGGGCTGGATGTGGCAGGGACGGGCGCGGGCTGGGGCGTCATGCCAGCCTCGCGCAGCGCCTCGGTGTAGAGGTTCTGGAGAGGCCGCATGGGGACGATGCTGGTGACGGCGTGCTTGTAGACAAGTTGGGTGGGTTTGCCGGGGCTGTCCAGGAGGATCGTGTAGGGGTCGAAGCCGCGCACGTTGCCGCGAAGCTGGACGCCGCCGATGAGGTAGATCATCACGCCGATGTTCTCTTTGCGGACCTGGTTGAGAAACGTGTCTTGAAGGTTGACCTGCGGTTTGTTCATTGCGAAGCGATTTCCCCTTTGCGCTGCCTTAGCGCCTGAATGTGTGTCCAAATCTCGTCCGCGATCTGCTCGGCAGGCTCCCCGTCGGCTTGCACCCACCGGACGCGCGCATCGCCCCGGAACCAGATAAGCTGACGCCGCGCGAAGTGCCGCGTGTCCTGCTTCATGGCGGCCACTGACGCCTCCAGGCTCATTTCGCCCGCGAGATGGGCCGTCATGTGGCGGTAGCCAAGCGACTGCATAGGTTTCAGGGCGGCGGAGCAGCCGCGCGCCAGTAGCCCGCGCACCTCGTCGAGCAGACCTTCCCTCAGCATCTGATCCACGCGGGCCTCGATGCGCCGGTACAATAGGGCGCGGTCAGTGAAGTTCAGGCCGAACAAAAGCGGCTGTCGCTCCGGCTGGCGGGCGCGGTTCTCGGCGTGCAGATCGGTCAGCGTCCGGCCGCTCATGGCATGGACTTCCAGGGCGCGGATGTGCCGCCCGATGTCGTTGACATGCAGGCGGGCCGCCGTATCCGGGTCAACTTGGGTCACGCGGGCCAGCAGGGCGGCGTTGCCGTTCGTTTCGGCAAATTCGCGCCACTTTGCGCGGAACTCTTCATCCGGCGGGGTGACGGGGATGTCTAAAAAGGTTGTCAGGGCGCGGACATACAGCCCGGTCCCTCCGACAATCAGCGGCACTTGCCCCCGCACGGCAATCGCGCGGCAGGCTTCGTTCCCGAGCCGCTGATAATCCGCCAGCGTCCAGTCCTGATCGGGGTCGGCGACATCAATGGCATGAAAAACGGCTTGCCGCTGCTCCTCAGCCGCCGGCTTGGCCGTGCCAATGTCCATCTGCCGGTAGACCTGCATCGAGTCGGCAGAAACGATCTCCGCGCCCAGCCGCGCGGCCAAGTGGATGCCGACCGCCGTTTTGCCCGAAGCCGTCGGGCCGACCAGCGCGATCCGATCCTGAAGGCCCTCCAGCGTCTGCACTTGCACGGCCTTAGTATAGCATATACGGGCTGGCTGTGCAAGGCGTTTCAGGCTGCCTTCGCCAAGGCCGCGTCTATCTCCTCGCCGTCCGGCTCGGTCAGCATCGTGTCGCCGATCCACAGGGTCGGCGTCACCTCGCGCCCCGTCCACTCGATGACCTGCTTGCGGGCGGTCTCGTCTTCCGTGATGTCTCTTTCGTCCCAGGTCATCCCGCGCCGGCGCAGGAAGTAGGAAGCGCGGGCAACGTCCGGGCAGCCCGGACGGGTGTACATGGTGATCTTCGGCTGGCTCATTGATGGTACTCCACAAGTTTGTTCGCGATGACCTCTGCTCCGTTGATAGGGAAGACGCCGGGGTCGGGCCGGGCGGCGAGGGCAGACTGGAGCGCGAGCCGCCATGCCCCGGCGAAAAAGGCCGTTTCCGAAATCTCGATCCCGCCGCCCCATGCGTTCATACCCACAACGAGCGCCTCATGCTCACGGAATCCGTGGCGCGGCAGATAGATCAGTGGGACGGAGTTGGCGATGCACTCGGTCAGGGTCCCGTAGCCGGCTTTGGAAACCAGGGCATCCACGGACGCGGCCACGTCGGCATACCGCCAGCGGCGGGCGTCGAAGGCGCGGGCGTTGGCGACCGGCTGCGGCGGGGGGCTGTCAACGAGAAACACCCAGTCCGTCCACCGTTCCAGTGCGGGCCAGTGGATGTCCAGACCCCAATTGCCTAGATAGAGCAGGGCAAGATGTTTGTCGCGGGGGATGCCGAGAGCCTCCGTGAGCAATTCCCGCCTCGGATGCCCCCGGCGGGCGACGAGCGGGACGTACTCAACATGAGGAAACACATCGCCCACGGTCGGCACACCCAGCGGCGTGAGGCAGGCGACGGTTGCGGCGGCGTACTCCCCCGCCATCTGCCGGAGCAGCGCGGCGTCGGCTTCCGTCTCGGCGTACTCCGAGTAAATGTCGTGCCAGGTGAAGTTGGCGACGGCGACGCCGGGGATGCCCGCCTCGCGTGCGGCAAGGAGGGGGAACGAGGGGATATCCGAGGCGACGCAGCGGACGCCGTGCTCCCGAAGAAATGCCACTTCATCCCCCAACCGGGCGGCATTGGCCCGCCCGATCTCGCCATAGCGGGTCAGCGTCTCGCGCCGCAGGACGGTCACGCTGTCGCTTTGCAGGCAGCCGCAGTCGTACTCGGCGGACACATAGGCGAAGTCGCGCCCCGGAAGCTCCTCGCGGAAGAGGCGTTCCGGGGCGGTCGTTTTCAGGATCAAGGGCAGGTCCGGCGGCAGCGACTTAATCACCTGTGTGGTGCGGATCGCGTGGCCGAAGCCGTGCCCCGTGATGTAGTAGCAGAGCATAGGAACCCACCTCCTTGCCTTGTCACAAGTGACTTCGCAGTGGTCCTCCCGGAGCGGGAAGACAAGGAGCAGCACACAGCAGATCGAGAAGCTTAACCTCCTCACCCTCCCGTTTCGGGAGGGTCGCCGCCCTGGCGGCGGGGTGGGTTCTTACGCCAGATTCAGCACCAGCGTCTGCACCGAGCAGGGGGGCAGGGTCAGCGTCAGCGTGTTGCCCTGCGTCGGCATGTCCGCCTGCGTAACCCCAACCGCGTCCGGCTGCTCGGCAGTATTGTGGGCATTCGCCGCTCCGGCCATCGTGTGCAGGCGGCCGCCGTGCAGGGAGCCGTCGCGGACGGTCAGGGTGACTTCCTGCGGCTGGTCAGGCTGCCGGTTGCTGAGGCTGACGATGAGCTGCCCGTCCTTCTTGGAGGCGGATGCCGACAGCAAGGCCATGTCGCTCGTGTGCGGCCTGCCGCCGTGGATATTTGCGACGGGGCCTATCTCGCGGGCGGGGGCATCCCCGATCTCCGCCCGGACTGCCTCGGCGCCCCGGTGCGGCGCGTACAGCGCAAACAGGTGGTAGGTGGGCGTCAGCCACATCTTGTCGCCCTTTGTCTGCACCAGGGCTTGCAGGACGTTGACGATCTGGGCGATGTTGGCGGTCGAAACCCGGTCGCACCACTTGTGGAAGACGTCTAGAACGCCCGCGCCGACCACGGCATCCCGAATGGTGCTGGGCGCCTCGTAATCCGTGCCGGTGACAGCCTCGGGGTGCCAGATGCCCCACTCGTCAAAGGCGATGCCCACCTTCTTTTTCCTTCCCGACGTGAAGAATCGCAGAACTTCGTCGGTGAAGCGGATGTCGTCCTCGACGGTCGCCGCCGCGTGCAGGGAGTTGTAGTAGTCGTCCTCGCTGAAGGTGAGGGCGGGGCCGTTGGCCCAATACTGGTGGACCGAAACGTGATCCAGCAGGCCCAGGTGGTTTCGTAGAGTTTCGATCAGCTTCATGTTCCAGTCGCGGTTGTTCAGGCCGCAGGCGACCAGTTCGATAGAATGGTCCGCCATCTTTAGAAACGTCCCGAACCGCTTGAACTCTTTGGCGTAGGTTTCGGCGTCGTAGTTGCCGCCGCAGCCCCAGTTCTCGTTGCCGACGCCCCAGAACTTGACGCCCATCGGGTCGGGGTGGCCGTTGGCGGCCCGCTCGCGGGCTAGGGTCGTGTCCGCCGTGCCGTTACAGTAAACCACCCAGTCCGCCAGCTCCTGCGCCGAGCCGGACCCGACATTGCCGGCGAGGTACGGGTCGGCCCCGATGGCCCGGCACAGGGCGATGAACTCGTGCGTCCCCAGCGTGTTGTCTTCCACGACATTCAACCCGCAGCTTTCCGCCCAAGTCCGGGGCCGGGCCTCGACCGGCCCGATGCCGTCGCGCCAGTGGTATGAGTCGGCAAAGCAGCCCCCCGGCCAGCGCAGTTGGGGGATGCCGACAGCCTTGAGCGCCTCGATGATGTCCGTGCGGAAGCCGCCCTGATTGGGGATGGGCGAGTCCGGGCCGACCCACAGGCCGTCATAGCAGCAGCGGCCTAAGTGTTCGGCGAAGTGGCCGTGGACGTAGGGAGAGATCGTGCCGAGCGTTTCGCCGGCGTGGATGATAAGTTTGGACACAGTAAGCTAATCCTCTTTGAGTGTGCGATGTACGAGCGTGGCGGTCGCCTGATCGAGCGGGCGAATGGTCATCTGGTCAATGTTGACGTGCGGCGGGCGCGTGACAGCCCACACAATGGCGTCGGCGACGTCGTCCGCCGTCAGGGGCGTCATGCCCTGGTACGGCCTCGTCGCCCGCTCGGCATCGCCGCCGAAGCGGACCAGGCTGAACTCGGTCTCGACCAGGCCCGGCGCGATCTCGGTGATGCGGATCGGCTTGCCGAGCAGTTCCAAGCGCAGCGTCTCGGCCACGGCGCGCTCGGCATGCTTGGCCGCCGTGTAGCCGGCGCCACCGGGATAGACCTCAAACCCGGCGATGCTGCCGATGATGATGATATGCCCCCGCCCCGATGCCTCCAGCTTCGGCAGCAACGTCCGGGTCATCCGCATCGTCCCCAGGACGTTCGACTCGAACATCGTCCGCCACTTCTCATCCTCGGCCTCGGAGATCGGTTCCAGACCCAGCGCCCCGCCCGCGTTGTTGACCAGCACGTTCACGGCGGAGATTTGTTCGCAGAACGCCGCGACGCTGGCGGCGTCGGTCACATCCAGGGCAATGGCCCGCGCGCCGAGCGGCTGCGCGACGGCCTGCAATTTGTCCATCCGGCGTGCGCCGAGGACAAGATCGTAGCCTGCCTGGGCCAGATGCTGTGCCGTCGCCGCCCCGATGCCGCTGCTCGCCCCGGTGACAACGGCGATGGGTTTGTTGGTCATAGAATGTTCCTAAAAGCCGTCCTGTAAATAGCAGACACTTGAAGGCAGCAGCCGAGACAAAACCTGATACTGTGCCTCATCCGTGACCGTCAGCCGGCCCGCCGCGCGGAGCAGGTCAAGGGAGGGCTGGCCCCAATATGCCTGCGACAATGCCTGAATGTCCAGTGATACGCCGGGCGCGTCCGTGGTTGCCTCGGCGGTCACTTGCCCGGCTTCGGCTGTGAGCGCAAATGTCTGGTTGTTCCACTCGCACGAGCTGTCTGAAACTTGCAGGACAACGCGGCCCATTACGGTAAGGTCGGGTGCCAGCGCGGCGAACGCTGGGGCAGTGTCCACGACGCGGCCCATGAACAGGGGGCCGATGGCCGTGTGCAGGTCATGATGCATCACATGGAACGGCAGCGGGTCATCGGTCGGCGCGGAAAACTCCACCCGCTGTACCTGCGTCCCGTAGTAATGCAGGACCGACAGCAGCCCACGATAAGCGTGGGGCGTGTTGGCGAAGAACTCGCCGACGTGGCCGGTCTCGCCGCCGTGGGGGTAGCGGAACGTCAGGTAGCCCTCGGCCTGATCGGTTTCGGGATCGTGGTAGACCTGAACATACGTCGTGCGGTTGTCCCGATGCTCCAGGGCGCGGTTCCAAAAGTTCGGCTGGGCATCCGCCCGCGTCGCCATGCCGCGATGCCGCCGCGCCCAGCCTTCGTAGACGGGCCGGATGACTTCGAGCGCGTCGGGGCCATCGTAACAGCGGACGTGCTTGCCATCGGGCGAGGCGCGGAGTTCGGACGTGGGGACGTTGTAGCGGCGCTTCTCCCCCACCCACTCCCAGCCATGCCGCCGGTAGAAGGCATACGCGAACGGATACAGACCGCTCGTGAACTGCCCGGCCTCGCGCATGACGCGCAGCGACTCAGACAGCAGGCGGGCGACGTGGCCGCGCCCGCGCTGTTCGGCGGCGCAAGCGACGCCCGCAATGCCGCCCATCGGCAAGTCGGTCTGGCCCCAGATCAGGTGCAGGTCGTGGATTGTCGCCGCCGCGACCAGGCGCGGGCCGTCGAAGATGGCCAGCGTGGTGCTGACCCGATCTTTGCCCTCCTCCGGCTCCGGCGACGGGCGGCTGCCCCGCGAAAAGGCTTCCGACATCAGCCGCGAGAGGGCCGCATCATCGTCCGGCGTCAGCGCGCGCAGTTCGGTCATCGGTTATACCTTCACCGCCCGCGCGCCCTGGGCGGCGCGGCAGGCGTAGACGTGGGCCTCGTAGCCGGCCTTTTCTTTGTACTGCGCGGCCAGGTCGCGGCAGAACTGAGGGACAGCCTCGGCGTGGACCAGGTTGACCGTGCATCCGCCCCAGCCGCCGCCGGTCAGCTTCGCGCCGATGCAGCCGGGAAGTTGGATGGCGAGGGCGACCAGCCGATCAATTTCGGGTGTCGAGTTCTCGAACAGGTCCCGGCAGGAAGCATGACCTTCCGCCAGAAGCTGACCCATCCGCGCCAAGTCGCCTCGCTGCGTCGCCTCGCGCATGGCGAGAACGCGCTTGTCTTCGGTCAGGACGTGCCGCGCCCGCTTGCGCTGGTTTTCGGACAGCTCCCCCTCGCGGGCGGTGAACTCCTCCCAGGTGACTTCGCGCAGGAGCCGCTTGCCGAAGTGGGCGGCGGCGGCCATGCACTCGGCGTGGCGCGTGGCGTAGTCGCCGCTGGTCAGGGCGTGCTTGACGTTGGAGTCGCAGACGACGATGGCGATGTCGTCCCGGCCCATCTTGACGGCGGAATGTTCCAGCGTCAGGCAATCTAAAAACAGCAGGCCGTCCTGGACGCCGAACACGGACGAGAACTGATCTAAAATGCCGCATGGGACGCCCACGAACTCATTCTCGGCCCGCTGGCAGAGCCGCGCGATCTGCATCGGGTCGCGGTCGAAGGGGAAGCACTGCTGCAAGAAGAACGCCGTCGCCACTTCCAGGGCCGCCGACGACGACAGACCCGCCCCGCCCGGCACGTCGCTGTGGATGACGGCATTGAACCCGCCGACGGCCACGCCGTCCCGCTGCAACTGCTGCACGACGCCCAGCACATAGCTGGCCCACGAGTTGTGCGGGTCGGCCCGCAAGTCCCTCGCCGAGAACGTCGCATCCCGCCGGAAGTCGGCGGCGTGGAGGGAAATCGTGTCGTTCCCGGTCGCCGACCCGGCCACGACCGTGCCTTTGTCCAGCGCGGCGGGCAGGACGAAGCCGCCGTTGTAGTCTGTGTGGTTGCCCATGATCTCCACCCGCCCCGGCGCCAGCGCGGCGGCTTTGGGCACGGCCCCGAAGCGGCGCGTGTAGGCCGCGACCGCATTGTCTACGAGTGCCATTGTGTCATCCTATTCAAACTAAAGCCCGTGCTCCAAAGAACCATGCCCTGAAGGGCACGGCTAACCGGCGAAGACGCCAGGAAGTACCACTTCGTGGCACTCGGATAGATGTCTCTCATCCCCGCGAAGCGTGGGATTTTCGGCGTCTTCGCCGGTTAGCCGTGCCCTTCAGGGCATGGTCTCAATTCATGCAGCCACACCCGGCCCGAACGTCTCGATATGGAAGGCGATGGCGGGCTTAACATCGGCCAATGCTTCCTCGTAGGTGTCGCCCTCCCCGACCACGACGCCTGTAATGCCGAGGGGATAAGCCACATATTCGTCGCTGTGTCGCTCGACAACGATCTTAACTTGCTTCACCGTCTGAGCCTCCCCTGATCTACTCCGTCTCCGAATGCGTCCGCTGATAGATGCCGTTCGCGCGCTCCATCAGCCCTGTGTCCACCATCTCGCGGCGCAGGCTGGCGTAATCCTCGTGGTAGTTCAAGAGCCGGAAGCTGACTTCCTGCTCGGTGTAGGTGCGGCCCGTCTCAAACTTCTCCGCCAGGTAGCGCAGGACGACCTCGCGCTTCTTGCGCTGGACCGGGATGCTCCTCAGCCTGCCGCCGACGAAGAAGTCCCCCAGCACGCGGGTGTCGAAGGCGGACATGCCGGGCGGCAAGTCGGACGGCCCCGCCGCCGCTTTGGTTTCACGCAAAGCCTCAAAGATCGCCTGCGGCTTGTACCGCCATCGGAAGCCATCATGGGCGAACGTCTCGTCCAGCAGCCCCGCCTCTTTGAGCGACTGCACCAGCCCCATCGTCTCCGCTTCGGACAGCCCCGCCGCCCGTGCCAGCGTGTGCAGGGGCAGCAGGTCGCCGCAGAGTTGGCCGAGCAGCTTAACCTTTTTCGGGTCGGCAAAGACGCGCAGAATGTTGAAGGGATCAGTCATACCAGTATGTCACATTTGGGCGTTTCGGCTTGCAACGCGCAGCCCCTCACAGCCGACTTTTATCTAATCGCCTGAACTCCCGACAAAGTAGAAACCAGTAGGTCTGTCGTCATCATACGCAATGAGGCAAACACCCTGCCAGCGCGACCCTGTGTCTAGCTTCCCCCATCGCACCGCGTCCTCTATGATCTGTCGGTTTGGCTTGTCTGTGCCGAACAGGCGAGTTGCCTCCTCCGGCGGCACCGGAACAACGGTCCCGGAACCTGGCTTGGAAGCGACGCGAGTAATGTCCAGTATAAAGTGGGTGCCGTTCGCGCTCAGGCACTGCAAAGCCCGCAAGTCGTCTAAGCTGCTGAGTGTAGCGGCGTCTGTGAGGGAACGCAGTTCGGCACGCAGATTGTTAAGACCGACGCGCTCTAATAACACGTTCAAGGCTTCAACAGAGTATTGCGCTACGATTTCCTGACGTTCCTGCTCATCAGCCGAGAAAAAGCCCGCGCCCTCAAGATCATTCAGCCCGTAGAGCGCGTCAAGTGGGCGCTCAAAATCTCCACGGTCGAACACCTCTTGACTCAGCTCTTGAAGTGCCTTCTCGATGTCTTCCTGATAAGGAGCGATGTAGCTCCAGCTTGTACCGCCCATGTGATTAACTCCATGATTAAGGTGCTATTATGCCTCGTACTCGGCGTTGATGGCGGCGTAGTCTTCGGGGGTGCCAACGTCGCGCCACTTGCCTTCCAGGGCGATGCCTTTGGTGGGGTGGCTGTCGTTAATCATGGCCGTGATGGCGTCGGGCAGCTCGTACTCGCCGCGCGCGGAGGGGACGATCTTGGCCGTGTAGTCGAAGATGAGCGGGTCAAAGATGAACAGGCCGGCGTTGTTCCAGTGCGTCGTCGCCGTGCCTTTGGGCGGCTTCTCCTGAATGCGCTGGATGAGGTTGTTTTCGTTTAGGTAGACCGCCGCGCCCGCCCAGGGGTCGTCCACCCAGTTCAGGCCGACATACGCCTTGATCTCGCGCGTGCCGGTCTCGACGTAGGCGTCCCCGAAGCGGCCGTAGTTGACGGGGTCCAGCATGATGTCGCCGTAGGTCATCAGGAACGGCGCGTCGGCCAGCGCCTCGCGGGCGGTGTGGACGGCGTCCCCCACCCCGCGCGGGACTTCCTGGGGGACGTACTCGATCTGCCAGCCCCAATTCGCGCCGTCGCCGAGGTAGTCCTGCAAGACCTCGGCCTTGTAGCCGGTGATCAGGACGAACTCGCGGATGGGCGTCCAGGCGGCGATGCCTTCCATGATGCGCTCGATCATGGGGACGCCGCCGATGGGGATCATCGGCTTAGGCTGGTTGGCGGTCAGCGGGCCTAAGCGTGTGCCGCGTCCGGCGGCGAGGAGGAGGGCTTTCATTGTAATCTCCAGAATTCCCCCGGCCCCCAATAATGGGGGAGCCAGAAAGGAAAAGGCCAGACTCTCCTACTCCCCCATTATTGGGGGCCGGGGGGCTACTCCATGCGGGCGTATTTGAGCGAGTCGGCGCAGGCGCAGGCGCGGTCGTCCGGCATCGCGGCCAGCATCGTTTTGAGGACCTTTTTGACGTTAGACGTGTTCTGCGCCAGCACTTCCAGGACACTGTGCGCCTCGACGGCGGCGACATCGGCGACCAGGCCGGCGTCGTAGTCGGTGACGAGGGACAGGGTGACGTAGCACAGGGCCAGCTCGCGCGCCAGGATGACCTCGGGGTACTGCGTCATGGTCACGGTGTCCCAACCCATCTGCGTAAACCAGCGGCTCTCGGCTTTGGACGAGAAGCGCGGGCCTTGAATAACGACGCTCGTTCCCGTCGGGTGGACCGTGATGCCGCTCTGCCGGGCTGCCTCGATGGCGAGGGCGCGCAATTGCGGGCAGTACGCCTCGGCGGAGGAAACGTGGGTGGCGATGGGGCCGTCATAGAACGTGTCCGCGCGCCCAGTCGTCCGGTCCACAAATTGGTCATTGATGACGAAATCGCCCGGCGCGATGTGCGCCTGGAGCGAGCCGACGGCGCTGGGGGCCAGAACGCGCGTGACGCCCAGGCTTTGCAATGCCCAGAGGTTCGCCCTGTAGGGGACTTTGTGCGGCGGGAGCGAGTGGGTCTTGCCATGACGGGGCAGGAACGCGACCCGGCGGCCCGCGACGGTCATCAGGGCGACGGTGTCGCTCGGCGGGCCGTAGGGGGTTTCGACCTTGATCTCCTGGATGTCGCCCTCGGCGAACTCGTAAAAGCCGCTGCCGCCAAAGATTCCGATGTCCGCCGTGTGAGGCACAAGCACTCCTTACCCCGCCCTGAACGGCGGGGCTTCAGTAAAGCAACTCCCCGCCTTCGCGGGCAGAAGAGCCGAATGAGCAAGCCTTTCTTCGCCCGCGAAGGCGGGGGCTTGCACTATCGAAGCCCCGCCGTTCAGGGCGGGGAAGACAGCGCCGTTTCCGCCGCCGCCTGCTGGGCCTCTTTTTTGGTCTTGCCGCTGCCCGTCCCGGCAACCGAGCCGTCCAGCAGAACGTCAATCGTGAAGATCTTGTCGTGCGGCTTGCCGCGTTCCGAGGTCACCTGGTACACCGGGGCCGAAAGGTGATCCGCCTGGCGCAACTCTTGCAGCACGGTCTTCGGGTCGCGCCAGTCGCGGTTTTTGTGGACAGCGGCGATCTCCGGGGCCAGGATGCCCAGCAGGAACTCGCGGGCGGCCTCGTAGCCGCTTTCCTGGTAGATGACGGCGACCAGCGCCTCCACGGCGTCGGCGATGATGCTGTCGCGGTTGCGGCCCCCCATCGCCTCCTCGGTCCGGCCCAGGCGGATGAGCGGGGCCAGGTCCATCCGGCGGGCGGCGGCGGTCAGGGCGTCTTTGCAGACGATCAGGGCCTTGGCCTGCGCCAGTTCCCCCTCGCCCCGCTGGGGGAACTGCGTGTACAGGTACTCGACGATGACCAGGCCGAGCACCGAGTCGCCCAGAAACTCCAGGCGCTCGTTGCTCTCCAGCGGGCGGTCGGGGACCAGGGACTTATGGGTCAGCGCCTGGCGCAAGGCGGCCATGTCCCGGATGGGCAGGCCACGCCGCAGAGCCTCCGTCCGCAAATCCCCGCCGTCGCTCATCGCAATGCCTGGAGGGCCTGGGCGATCCGGGCGACGCCGCGCTGGATGTTCTCCATGGAGGTGGCATAGGACAGGCGGATGTTGCCGTCCGCGCCGAAGCCGGAGCCAGGGATGACGGCGACTTCATACGCTTCCAGCAGGAATGCGGCCAGGTCATCCGAGCTTCCAACCGTGCGCGGCGTGTCGCCTTCGGGCGTCCAAGTCCTGCCGTAAAAGGCTGAGACGTTCGGGAAGACGTAGAACGCGCCGCCGGGGTTGAGGCAGCGGACGCCGGGGATGTCGTTCAGGGCGGACACGATGTAGTCCCGCCGCTCCTGGAAGGCTTGCCGCATGGTTTCGACCGAGTCCTGGGGGCCGTTCAGCGCCTCGACGCCCGCCGCCTGCGCGATGGAGGTGGGGTTGGACGTGCTCTGGTCCTGAATTTTGGACATGGCCGCCACGATGTCCAGGTCGGCGGCGGCGTAGCCCAGCCGCCAGCCGGTCATGGCGTGGGCCTTGGAGAAGCCATTGACCGTGATGGTCATCGCCTTGACCGCCTCGCCAAACGAGGCCGGGGACACGAACTCGCTGCCCGTGTAAAGAATCTTCTCGTAAATCTCATCGGACATCAAATACAGGCCGCGCCCGACGCACAGGTCCGCGATGTCGCGCAAAGCCTGCGGCGTGTAGACTGCGCCGGTCGGGTTGGAGGGTGAGTTGATGACGACCAATTTGGTCCGGTCCGTGATCGAAGCTTCGATCTGCGCCCCGGTCGCCAGAAAGCCCGTACCCTCGTCAGTCGGCACGACCACAGGGACGCCGCCGGCCAGCTTCACCTGCTCGGGATAGGACACCCAATAGGGCGCGGGAATGATGACCTCGTCGCCGGGATCGAGCAGCGCCTGCATGAGATTGTAGATCGAGTGCTTGGCGCCGCACGAGACGATGACCTCGTTGCGCGAGTAGGTCAGCCCGTTGTCGCGCTTCAACTTGGCGAGGACGGCATCTTTGAGGGCGGCCGTGCCCGATGACGGCGTGTACTTGGTGTCGCCTTTCGCCAGGGCGGCGACGGCGGCGTCCTTGATGTTCTGGGGCGTGTCGAAATCCGGTTCGCCCGCGCCGAACGAGATGACATCTTTCCCCTGCGCTTTGAGGGCATTCGCCTTGGCGGTAATCGCCAGGGTCGGCGAGGGGGCGGCATGGAGCGCGCGCTGAGACAGCATCCGTTGCTGGGGCGGCGTGATCATAACAGGGTTCTCCCGGACGGCAGCCAAAGGGCTGTCACAAAAATTTGAGTGGAAATGCTGCGGCTATTGTAGCCGAAGGGGCGGGGGGAAGTCAAGACAGACAGGCCGACGAAGAAACCGGCACGGGAAGTGCCGGGAGGCATTGTTGCATCAACCGCACCTGGCCTTGAAAGGCCGGGCTAATCCCGGCTACGCCGGGCAAAGCCCCTCCGGGGCTAAAGGCCAGCCTGGGTTGGCTTTTCTCTGATCTTACTCAGCCCCGGAGGGGCTTTGCGCTCTCTTTAGCCCGGTCATTCATGGCCGGGACAGACCCGTCCGGGCTACGGACGGCAATTAAGACACAAAGTTGTGCTGAGGGCTAAATCTCCCCCCACTCCACCGGCTTCAGGGCGGGGTTCTCCGCCGCGCGGCGGCCCACTTTCGCCAGATCGTGCCACTCGCCGCCGAGCTTGACGCGCACGATGTCCGCCGTGAAGTCGTTGTTGGTGCCGTCCTCGACCGAGTTGCTGAACAGGTACGAGCCAACGCCGTAGACATCGGCGGGGACAGCGTTTTCCTCGAACTCCCGTATCTTGCGCGGCGTAAACCCGCCCGTCACCGTGATCTTGACGTTCTTGCAGTAGGCTTTCGCCCGCTCCAGCCACTGGAACGGGATGTCCCAGTTCTCGTAAGCACGGTCGATCTCGCGGCGCAGCTTAAAGACGAGGCGCGGGTTGACGCCCTTGTCCAGCCGCCTGTCGCCCAGCGGCTCGATGCTGCGGTCTATTAGGCTGCCCGCCGTGTCGGGCCGGACGCCGTACAGAACGTATTTCCGGGCTTCCTCGTGCTGGCCCTTGCCTTCCAGCTCCATGTAGCAGGTGAACAGGGCCTTCATCGTCAAGAGGCTGTCGCCCACGCAGTCGTTGTTGAAGTCCACCAGGGCGATGCGCGGGACGTGCGGCGGCAGGAGGCGCGCGAACTGCAAAACGGTCTCGGCCGTGTCCCCCAGGAAGCAGGCGATGGCGGCGTGGGCCACGGTGCCGCCGCCCGCCCCGCCCCACCAGTCCCCCTGTTCGTCGGTGGACACCGCGCTGGTGACGGAGTGCCCGTAGGTCTGGTTGAAGAGCTGCACGGCGATATGGTAGGCGTACCCGTCGCCCGCCTGGACCTCATGGGCATCGAACCGGGCTGGGAAGAACAGGACTTCCTTCCCGCGCGCCGCGTGCAGGACCTCGTACACGTTGGTCGCCACGCGGGTGTTCCGCGTCAGCGCCCCCAGGGTCGGCGTTTCCAGCGGCGCGAAGTCCCGATAGCGCCCGCGCACCTTCAGCACCGGCGTCACCACGTTCGGGTCGCCGCCATAGGGCGCGACAAACCCGTCCTGCACCGCAGTCATTTCCAGTTTGTCATACGTCGAAACCCATTCGCCCACGTCGTCAAAGTGGCCCGTACATTCCTTCAGCATTGCCAGGGCCTTGTCCACGCCGACGACGACCGAGAACGGCTGGCGGCGCGTGAACCACTGCATCTCGACCTCAATGTCGCCCGTGTGGATGTCGTCCAGCCGCAGCCCCTGCCCTTCCAGGGCGTCGTTGTGGCCAGCGAAGGTGTAGCCGTCCCGCACCAGGCCCGTCAGCAGGGTCACGATATTGTCGAAATACTTGTCCGAGTACCACCCGCGCCGCATCCGGGCCACGTCCAGCTTGAACGTCTCTGCCCCCAGCCGCTTGCCGTCGAAGACGCTCATCCGGCCCCCGTTTCGCTTTGCATGGCGTCCCACGCCTGCGTGAAGGCTTGATATTCGGGCGCTTGGTACATGGCGAACACGACCCGCTCCAGGGACGTGTCTGGGTGCGCTTCCAAATACTCTTTGACTGTTGCCAACGCGAGGGGCGCAGCCAGCGGCAAAGGATAGCCATAGACGCCCGTCGAGATCGAGCAGAACGCGATGCTCTTCAGCCCCTTCTCCTCCGCCTTCTCCAAGCATGACCGATACGATGCTGTCAGCTTCTCCGCCTCGTTCGCCCCGCCGCCCTTCCAGACCGGCCCCGGCGTATGGAGAATGTGCGGCTGTTTCAGGTTGTGGCCTCCCGTGAGGACAGCCGCCCCCGTCTTGGCCCCGTTCGGCGCGACCTTTTCCAGTTCCGCCAGCAGCCCCTTCCCCGCCGCCCGGTGAATGGTCCCGTCCACCCCGCCCCCGCCCCGCATGGCCGTGTTCGCTGCGTTGACGATGGCGTCTACGTCTTGGTCTACAACGCTGCCCTTGACGATCTCGATGGTTGCGTTACCTATTGGCATTCGGTTACTCCGTTATCTTGAGCAGCTTTAGTTTAGCCTTTGCAAAGTCACTATCCGACAGCGTGCCTTCCTGATGCAGCTTGTTGATGCGCTCTAGTTGAGAAATGAACTCCTCGGCGCTGTTCTGCTCTGGCTGGATTGTCACACGGGGTTTGGCAGCCGGTTCCGCATCGGAAATGCCTTCCATCGCTTTCAGCATGGCGACGATGTAGACCGGATTTACGACCGTCACCCGCTCCTTGATCAGTCGTGTTGCCGTCAGTTCTTCCAAAGGCAGGTGCAAGTCGTAGGCAGCTTCCACTTCGGATCGGCGGATACGGCGCGGTGTACCTGTCCGTTCCGGCTCTACGGTGACATACTGCCTTTCCACTGAGACAACCCTAAATACCTTGCCTGTTTTTGTCCGCAGTGTTTGGCCTTCCAGTTGGCCTACTTGTTCCCAGACTGTTGCCATCTTCACCTCTTATAGCGAACCAGTGTCACCTGAACCGGGCTTTGCAGATTTGCAAACGTGTTCTGCATGAAACGCTCGGCGCTTGCGGCTTCAAACCCGCCGCTCCCCGCGCCGACGATGGGGAAGGCGATGGTTTTCAGATTGTGCTGCTCGGCCAATCTTACCGCATTCCTGACCGAATCCTCAATTGAAGCCTCCGACGCGCGCCACAGCATGTTGATGCCGGCGACATGGATGATGCCTTTATAGGGCAGTCGCCCCGCCGAAGTGGAGACAGCCCCGCCAAGAGGGATTGGCCCTAGCCCGCCTAGCTCCCGGAACGGCTGATACCCCGCCTGCCGCTTGATTGCGCCGGAAACGCCCTGTGGCAGCAGAAGCCACCAGGGGATGATGTTACGGTTCCAGGTGTTGACGATGGCCTCCACCGGCTGCCTCAGCAGGTCACCTTCAACAATTTGAGTTTCCACGAGTCGCCCCTGTCGAACGTCAGCGAAGTTGCTCAAAGCGGGTAAGCGCCTTGCCGGTGTTCTGTGACAGGTCCCCACGTCCGCTGTGCTGTGTGCCGATGCGTCCCGCGAGGGCATCCGCCAGTGTTCGCACAGGCGGAGGCTGATCCTGCTGGGGTGATTCAGCGTCAGACTCATCCAGCCCGCGCATTACGAAGTCGTAGGCTATTTGTTCCTCCGAACGCCCGGTATGCACCGCCTTCTGGCGCAGTCGCGCTTCTTTTTCGGGTTCAAGATTGATTGTGATGGTCATAGTTCACTCCTTTGAGGAATCAAGCCGTTCGTTTTTGCAAATTCAGGCACACGATCTTGTCAGCCAACTCTTGATACGTTGCTTGCAGTGGGTTCATCTTCAGCAGGCTCGCCAGCCTGATGCTCTTCTGCGTGGGAAACTTCTCATCCAGAACTGAAGCCGCCAAGAGGAAGAACGTCCACTGGTCCATGTCCAGCGGGTCCACGGTTGCTTTGTCTTGATGATGCAGCAGGCAGAAGACGTATAGGTCTGCCTGTCGCCTCAGTTCGCCGGTATAATCATTGGTCGCTGCCTCCCAGTCGCGGGTCGGCTGGATGCCGAACGTGATTTGCGACAACGCTTTCTGCTGCCAGGATTGCAGGTATGCCGCCGATTTCACTTCGAGAGTGAGGCCCTGCGGCATCTTGAGATCAAAGGCGTCCCATTCCACCCGCGCACTATCCGGCAGGTCCAATGCACACGCGACGATGTATTCGGCCAGAACGCCGCGCAGGGCGTTACTGACCAGATCGGAGGCCGACCAGCGCCAGAAGTCGAGCAGGGTTCGATTTAGCAAAAAGCCGCCGCATCGGAATGGCTCAGTGCCCGCCTTCCGAACGACTCGCAGAGGCGGCAAGACGGCGGCTCCGGTCATTTCAGTAGATCACCTTGTTCAGCGGGTACTCCACCAGCCCTTGTGCGCCGGCGCGGCGCAGGGCGGGGAGGATGTGGCGGACGGTCTTTTCGGGGATGATCGTCTCTAGGGCGACCCAGTCTTCCTCGTCGAGCGGGGAGACGGTCGGCTTGCGGAGGGCGGAAAGCAGGTGGGTGACGGCGTCCAGGTTCTCTTTGGCGACGTTCATCTTCAGGCCGACCAGGCTGTCGGCGTCGAGCGCGCCTTGCAGGAGAAGCTGCAAATTCTCGATCTTGGTGCGCTTCCAGTCGTCCTCCCAGGAGCGGTGGTTGGCGATCAGGCGGGTCGTGCTTTCGAGCAGGGTATCCACGATCTTCAGCCCGTGCGCGGCCAGGGTGCTGCCGGTTTCGGTGCCTTCCACGATGGCGTCCACCAGGTCGGGGACTTTGACTTCGGTCGCCCCCCAGCTAAACTCGACGTGGGCCGAAACGCCGTGTTTTTCCAGGTAGCGCTTGGTCACGTTGATGAGTTCGGTGGCGATGCGCTTGCCTTGCAGGTCCCGCGGACCGGCAATGGGCGAGTCGTTGGGGACGGCCAGCACCCAGCGGTAGGGGCGCGACGTGGCCTTGGAGTAGAGGAATTCGGCGACCTCGTAGACGTCGGCCTCGGACTCGACCACGTTGTCGTGCCCGGCCAGGCCGCAGTCAAGGACGCCCATGGCGACGTAGCGGGGGATCTCCTGGGCGCGCAGCAGGACGGGTTCTAGCTCGTCGTCGTCTACAACGGGATGGTAGGAGCGGGCGGAGACGCGGAAGTCCCAGCCGGCCTTTTTGAACAGGGCGAACGTGGCGTCTTGCAGGCTGCCTTTGGGCATGCCGATCCGCAGTTTTTGGGTCACAGTGTCTTTTCCTTGTCGAACAATGGTTTCTGCCGTTTAGTATATCGAAAAGGGCGGGGACAAGTCAACCGCGCACCCGGCAGAATACTTTTTGAGGCAAACGTGAAACAAAGACAGGAAAGGATGATGGCTTAGGAGCGCGGACATTCGGTTTTTTATCTCGCCTGGGCGTCTTTGGCAGAGCGAGACAAGCGAAACCCATGGTTGCAATGCCGACATCACAGGGCTTGACATCAAGCCTCGTGCGTGATATAATGTCTTTACATTCGCGCAGACAAATACTCTGCCAATCGAAAGCGAGAGCCAGTGCGGCTCCCGCTTTTTGTCGTTTTGAAAGACAATGGGAAGGTCCTCATGCGCGCTTTTTGGCCTGTTCTCTTTCTTTTAGGAGTATTTCTAATGACCCTCTCTGCTGACGCGGCACCGAAGCCGCCAGAGACGCTGGCGCATGGCCTGAAGTTTCCCGAAGGGCCGGCTCTCTCGCCGGACGGCAAAACGCTGTACGCTGTCAACGTCCAAAGTAGCGCCATCTCGCGGCTGGACCTGAAGACGAAGGCGTTGACTTATGCCTGGGTGACGCTGCCGGAGGGCGGGCGGGGTAACGGCATGACGCTGGGGCCGGACGGGGCGCTGTATGTGGCCGATGTGGGCCGCAAGCTGATCGCCCGTATCTCGTTGCCGGACGGCAAGGTTACGACCGTCGTGGACAGAGCACCCGGCGGGGCACCCTTTCGCGGGCCGAATGACCTGATCTTCGACAAGCAGGGCGGCATCTACTTCACCGACCCGGACGGGTCATGGGACAAACCCATTGCTGCCGTTTACCACGTTGCTCCCAAAACCCATGCCGTTGCGCTTGTTGCCGACGGCTTGCAGTTCCCCAACGGACTGACGCTGTCCCCTGACGAAAAGACGCTTTATGTCGCCGAGTCGCCGCTGCACCGAATCACGGCGATTGACGTCACCCCAAACGGCATTGTCCCGCCGGGGCGCAGGCATGTCTTCTGCGTGACGGGGACGGTGGGGGGCGGAGACGGGATGCGCTTGGGCCGCGACGGCTTCCTGTACGCGGCGATCTACGGCGAGGGTGTGATCGCGAAAATATCCCCGCAGGGCGAGGTCGTTCATCGTTATGATGTCCAGGTGGGCAAGCACCCCACCAACCTGTGCTTCGCCCCGGACGGCCGCTCGCTGTATGTGACCGAGACGGACTCAAACACGATCATCCAGTTGAGGCTCTAGCGCATGGCGGACCGGCGGATCGTTCTCGGCATGGACGGCGGCGGGACCACGACACGCGCCGTAGCTGTGGACCTGACGGGGCGGACGCTGGCCTGGGTGCAGGCGGGCAGCGCCAGTCCGGGCAAGACGCCCCATGCGCGGGAGAACGTCCGGCAGGCCATCCAGGAGGTCGCTGCCCAGACGGGGCGGATGCTCTCCGAGGTGGCCGCCCTGGTCGCCGGGATCGCGGAGATAGACGGCCCGGAGGATGAGGTCTGGGCCGCCGAGTTCACCACACTGCCCGGCCTGACCTGCCCCCGCATTCATGTCAACGACGCCGTGGTCGCCCACGCCGGTGCGCTGGAGTCACGGCCCGGTATCATCGCCATCGCGGGGACCGGGTCCATCGTCTACGGCGTGACCGAGACGGGGCGGCAAATCCGAAACTATGACTTTCATCACGCGCCTGCTGCCCAGGCCCGCAGCCTGTCTTATGACGCTGTTCATGCCCTGCTGGCGGGCGAAGCGGGGGCCGCCGACGCGGAGTTGGTCGCCGCGATCCTCGACTTCTGGCAAATGGGGAGCATGGAAGAACTGCGCGAGATGGGCAGACGCGGCTTCATCGCGGACCGATTTGAGCGCGGACGGCGCTTCGGCGAGATGGCCCCCCTGGTGACGGCGGCGGCTGGGCGGGGTTCGCCGCTGGCCAGCCGGGTGTGTGATCAGGTGGCCGCCGCGCTTGGCACCAGCATCCGACTGGTGGGCGGCTGCTTCGCCCTCGATGCTATTCCTGTCGCTCTGATCGGCGGGGTGATCCGCAGCCCCTATATGCAGGGGGCGATGGCGCGTACCCTGGGCGGGGTCAGAGGCGGGCGGTATGACATCACAGAACCCGCCTTTTCCGGTGAAGTCGGGGCGGCGCGAATGGCGCTACAAGTCTTGTGGGCGGGCGACTGAAGTCGCGGCAACGGGTTCACGAAGTCACCCTAATAAAGCCTTCGCCTTCGCGGACTAAGACTGAAACCTGCGAAGGCAGGTTTTGTGCTCTTGTTGCTGCGACTTCAGTTGCCGGTTGCCCGAAACCCCTCGGCTTAGTACCCACGCGTGATGTCCACTACGTTCGTCAGCGCCTCGCCGCGCGCGAAGCGTCCTAGGTTGTCCAGGAAGATCACTTTCTGCCGCGCGTGCAGGTTAGGGTCCCAACCGGGCGAGTTGTGCGGGGCAATGTGGACGTTCGGCAGGTCCCAAAGCGGGCTGTCCTGGGGCAGCGGCTCCTGGGCAAACACGTCCAGACACGCGCCGCCGATTTCGTGAGCCTGCAAGGCGGCGATCAGGGCGGGTTCGTCCACCAATCCGCCGCGCGCGATGTTGATGAGCCAGGCATTTGGCTTCATCCGCGCCAGTTGCTCCGCACCGATCAGCGCCCGCGTCTCGCCCGTCAGCGCGGCAGCGACCACCACGAAGTCGCTTTCGGCCAGCAGCCGCGCCAATCCCTCCGGCCCCGTCAAGACCTCGTCTACCCCATCCACAGGCGCCGAGCGGCGGCGCAGGCCCAGCGTCCGCATCTCGAAACCTTTGGCATGCACAGCGGTTCCCCGCCCGATCGGCCCCAGGCCGACAATGCCGACGGTCTTTCCATGCAGCTCGAACTGCGGGACGGACTGCCACTTGCGCTCCCGCTGGTTCGCCATGAGCGCGGGCAGGCCGCGCGCGACGAGGAGCATCCAGGCCAGGACGAACTCGGAGATGGCGACCTCGAACGCCGGCCCCGAATCGGTCACGGTCAGCCCCGCCTTCGCCCGCACGTCCGGCGTCAGGACGTGGTCCACCCCCGCGCTGGCCGTGTGCAGCCAGCGCACTTGCGGTCCCAGACCGACCAGCCGCGCGAACTCCTTCCCCGCCACCCAGCGCAGCACCGCGACGGCTTCGTCCAGGCCGTCCGGCGTCGCCTCGTCTTCGCCGTAAGGCCGCAGCTCGGCCTGGGGCGCGGCCTCGCGGGCAGGACCGAGCAGTTCGTCGCAGAGGTGTTCGGGAACCAGGATGATCATGGCTTCCATTATACTCGCCTTCTGAGAAAAATCGTGTGATATATGCTTATATATATGGCAATGTGTATACATCACATATTCACAGGAGTAAACACATGGAACGACCGAACGATGCTTTGACGGGTCTACCAGGCCGCCCGGCGATGGAGGACGAGTTGGCACGTCTGCTGGCGCAGCGTGAACCTTTCGCCGTCGCCCTCATTGACGTGGACTTCTTCAAAGAACTTAACGACCAGGCAGGCTTTCCCGAGGGGGACCGGACGCTGCAACGGCTGGCGGGGCTGCTCGGCGGAGCGGGCTTGGGGACGGCGTACCGCATTTCGGGCGACGAGTTCGCCTTGGTCATCCCGCAGGTCACGCTGGAGCAGGCGTTCTTACAGGCGGAGCGGCTGCGCGGCCTGGTTTCCGGGACTGACTTCGGCTGGGGGGGTGAGCGGGCGGTCACGATCACGGCGGGCGTCGCGCATTCCCCGCGCGACGCCAAAGAGGTGCAGGCACTGCTGAACGCCGCCGACGCCGCCCTGCTTTCGGCGAAGGAGGGCGGGCGTGACCAAGTCGCCCTGCCGCCGAACGAGGAGATGGTGCTGAAGTCCTGCTATTATTCGTCGGCCAGCCTCCGCAAGCTCAAGACGCTGGCCGAGCGGCTGGGGCAGCGCGAGTCATATTTGCTGCGCGACGCCCTGACCGACCTGCTCCGCAAGCATGACGCCGCGCGCGAGGCCGAGCGCGTTTCTTGACATTCCGCATCGCGATAGGCTATAATGGCCCCAGCATCATGGCCCAAATCACTGTGTATTCCAAACCCGGCTGCCATCTCTGCGAAGAGGCGGTCCGCGTCTTGCAGCGTGTCCAGAAGCAGCACCCGTTCGCCCTGGAAGAAGTCAACATCCAGGAAGACCCGGCCCTGCTGGCCGAGTACGGCGAACAGATCCCTGTGGTCACGCTGAACGGCACGTTTTTGTTTGAATACGCCGTGGACGAGGCCCGCCTGCGCCAGCTATTGAAGGAGGTGAATTAACCCATGCGAGTCCGCGCCAAAGAACTGCGCCGCACCCAGAAGCGCTCCGAAGAGCGTCACAAGGCCCGTCACAAGGACGACCCGAAGACCACGGCCGCCACGGCAGCCCCAAAGCGCAAGTAAGTTTCTTCTCCTCGACGACTGGAGAGCCTGACCGATGGAAATATCGGAAGTGGAACGCCTGCGGGGGACGACCCGCGAGGAGCGCATCTCCCCGCGCGAAGTGGACCTCATCAAATACCGCGACAACCGCACAGTCCTGATCGTCACGCTGCTGAACGGCGAGATCATGGAAGGCGCGGTGCGCTGGTACGACGAGTACGCCCTGCGTCTGGTGCAAGCCGACCGCAGCGAAGTGACGGTCTACCTGCACGCCGTCGCCTACTATCGCGCGCGCGTCTGACTCACCACTTTAAATAGCTCCGAACAACAAAACCGCCCCCGTTCTTCTGAAGGCAGAAGAGCCGGAGCGGTTGTTTTTGTCGCCTAGTGCTATTAGGCTACATTACTTGAAGGCGTCAGAGGCAAGGTCAACGCGCCTCTCGTCCTCGCTATGTTCCCAAGGTTCGGGTTGGGAACTCAAAGCCCATAGGTGAATAAAGCCACCCTGTACATTTGAGGGGCGGACAGTCAGGCGGGAACGAGATTCCAGCTTGACATCAATACCTTCTGCATTCTTGACGACCATACCTTGGCTTTGCTCTACCTCTAGAACGCCCCTGACGCCGCAGAAATGCTGCGCCAACTGCGGCGTCCCAAAATCTAGAACGAGACCATCAATTAAATGTTTGTAGAACACATTTCGGTCATAGTCATCAACCCTATCATCAGCCGTACAGGCTTGGTTAATGCGGTGTTGGGTAATCATCTGAATCGGGATCAACGCCCTAACCAATGCGGTCGGTGACAGCTTGAGAATTCGGATTATGTCCTCATGCTGTTCAACTGGCAATGGCAAATCTCCTTGAGCATGAAGAATGCCGTCAAGTAGAGTATCATTAATATGACGGTCATAGAATGCGCTATTGAGTCCCTCTAGGAGAGTTTCGTACAAAATTTCTCCTTGAAGCCAGAACTTAAAAACATCCACAATGATCCCGCATAAACCTTCACTATCTATTGAGGCTAGGTGGATCACATCGTCTGAAACTTCGAGCCATTTGCGCTCTGCTAGGTCAACAATGGCGGCTCCTATTTCCTCCGACGTACTTTCACTGTCTTCTGCTAGTGACGACTCATCTATTTGACCGCCGCATAGCATTAGGCGGGCTAGAACGTGTTTCTGTGCCGCCACGGTGCGGCGTCGCGCTTCGGCCTCCTCATCCAGATCAACAAAAGCGTGCAGAGGTCTTACAGCCTCTATCAACGTCCGAATCTGTGGCAGCTCTTCGCCCTGTACAGGTGTCCCGGTTGCGTCGAACAACGAGTAGACGCCCTTTTCAAAAGCCATCAACCAGTAGCAGGTCTTGTTATAATAGCATAACTCGATAGCGGTCGCAGTTCGGGTCGTGAACCTTGCCGCCGAACTTGCTACCTGTTGAACATCACAAATGGCGTACTGGTGCTTGAGGAAGTCCTCGATGTCTTGCTCACCGACAAGAGTTAGATTGTCCCTGTGTTCACGAAGCTCTTCATAACTGGACGCGACATAGCTGTTGAACCCCGTAGCCGCAATGAACAAGCCCGTGACCTGATGCTTACTTTTTACCTCTTCCAAAAATACTTTGCCCATGAACTTCTGCCAGTCGGTCATGTTCACTAGGTCTTTCCGTGCCTTACACTCACCGATGATTTTGACTCGCCGCGTTCCAACAGCCAGCGGCATGACGTACTCCGCGACTACATCGTACTCCGCGCCTCCGGCACCGACCGGATTTAGTGTAATGTTTTGGTATCCTTTGCTAGACAGCATAGTTTGCGCGATATGCTCAAGCTGGGTCCCTTTATCATCGTTTGTCTTGCCGAGTATCAACATTTTTATCTCACAGTCTGACTATCAAAGTCGTTTTATCAACAAAAGCAAGCATGGCTCATTGTACCTTACGGGTAGCAACGCGCTTCATGCCCTATCTTCATACGCCAGCAGTTCCGCGCGATGCCCCGAATCTGAGGCTGCTAGGGCTGTCTCTTCCGCCTCATTTTCCGTCGCGTAGGCTTTCAGCGCTTCAATATCATAGACGGGTTTGGGCTGGGCGGCGCGAATGGCGCGGCGGAGCAGGCGGGATGCCATTCCGGCGGAGCCAATGCTGCGTTGATGCGACATCTGTTGGAGCCATTGCGCGGACCGCTCATCTACCGCTCATCTATTGTGATGGTTAGGGTCGTTATGGGTTGATGTATACCATCATTCCGGCACGAGCTTGGTGTCTCGACCGTAGCAGATGCGGAGCGTCATGCCGATGAAGTAGGCGCTGGTGTCCACAAAGCGCTGCCAGTCTTCGGCTTTGTGGGCGTAATGGTCGCCATCGCGCCAGTCCACCAGGCCGTTGCCGACGTTGGCTTCCAGGTGGGTGCCGGTGCCGAGCCAGAGGTTGGCGTATTCGGTCTTGTTGACCCACTCGTAGCGGCGGTGGGCACGGTCGAGCAGTGTGGGGTCGTGGAGCGCGGTGCCGGCCTTCCACTCCATCGCCGCAAGCTGCAAGCCGGGGCCGGGATAAAGATAAGCGTTTTCAGGGCGGGGAGTGAAGTAGTGGTGCCAGTGGACGCCCCAAAAGCGCCAGTCGTGCGGGTTGTCCGTCTGGACCGTCATGCGAATGCCGCCCGCCCCGTTCGTCCACCCGTCGCTGATCTGCCGGGCGAAGGGGTTAAGAGGCGGCAAGGCGTCGGCCTCGTAGGGCAGGAAAGCGAGTTGGTCCAGCGAGTCGCCATTCGTCGGCTTGTACCCGGCGTGGCTGTCGCGGTATTTGAAGAAGCCTGGGAGCGAGCCGTTGTCACGCATGGCCCGGATGCCGCCGATGAGTTGGGGCGCAAGGGCGGCATAAGGGTCGGGCGGCTTCTGACCCGTCGCTTTGGCCCAGCGGCTCAGGCAGCGCAGAGCGTCGGCGGCATAGACGCTGTCCGCCGTCCACAAGTCCGGCGCGGCGGCGCTGCTTTGAACCAGGTGATAGGCCGGGTGGACGCGGCGGCGTAGGTAGTCGCCGCTCAACTTTGCCAGGGGCCAGGCCGACCGCCGCCAGCGCACCGCGTCCCCGGCCCGCCCTGTCGCCCCGAGATACTCCCCGTACTTCCACAGCGCGATGACCATCATCCCGGTCGTGCCGGTGTTGTACCCCTCGTCACGCTGCCAATGGCCCATCTTATCATAAAAGACGCGCCGGGCGAAGCCGCCGTAGTCAGCGTCACGGGAATCCACGTCCATCCCCTGCCGGTTTGCGAGCAGCCAGGTCTCGAAGAAGCGGCTCAGGACGGCGTCGTAACGGGCCGTGTCTCGATGAGCGATTTTGAGCTGCCGGGCCGCAGCCATCAGGCCGACAGCGGCAAGCGCCGACTCCTGCGGCTGCACCCAGTCGGGGCCGGACTGGTCCACCCGCACGTCGTTGATTGCGCCGTACCCGGCGGCTTGGGGCGTGACGTCGGCGTGATGAGTCGCCGCCTCGGTGAACGAGGCGTCGGAGATGTAGTTGGCTTCTTTCGTCAGCGCATCCTCCGCCCAGCCGGCGCGGGCAGTGGGGGCAAGGCCGACGAGGAGCGCCAGCAGCGCCGCGAGGGGGAGCAGTGGGCGAAAGAAGGTCATGGGTAACATTAGGCGACCGAGGCCGACAGCAGCTCCGTCTCTAACGATTCCAGGCGGACTTCCACAGGCGGCATCTTGACGAGTCTGGCCTCCTGCCGGTAAAGACGAGAGTGCAGGATGACGTAAAACTCGAAGTGGGTCTCGTCGGTGTCAGTCGTCAGGCGGCATTTCACATCGCCCTCCGCCGTGCCGATGAGGGGCGCAGTCCGGCACAAAAACTTCACCACCTTGCGACCCGCGTCACGCCCACTGTAGTCAAAGTCCAGGTGGTGCGGGCCGACGCTTACCTCAATATCTCCCAGCAGTTCTTTGGCTGCCTGTTCGATCTGCCGGACGGCTTCCCGATCCAAGCCGGGGAGCGTCAGATAGGCGCTGTATTCGGCGCTCTCAATGTTCATGGCTTGTCCTCTTGTCCCCTGATACGGCCTGTTCATGGAGCCGGGCAGCACGACGCAGCTTCCTGAAATGAGTGTCGGCGAGCAGGCATTGATTCTGCCGCAGTATTACGCCAGCGCCGTCTTTGGGCACTTATGCTCCCTGCGTCCTGTCTTTGTGCGGGTACATATGCTCAAGCACCCTGGGTAGTTCCTTTTTCGCGAAGTCCCGCGAAGTGGCGTTCTCAAAGAAACACGTCAGCCCGGTACTACCCAGGCCCAGATCATGATCGACGCTGCGTGCTCCGCCGGAATGCGCCGGATTGTGTTGCTCTCCTCCATCGGCGCCCGCATCAGGCCCCTGCCCACGATTGGTAATACCTCAGAGACGGTATCCAGGGCATGGTCGGCACGACCGAGGAAGGGAGCGAGGCCGACGTTCGCGCTTAGGAAGGCGTGTTCACCGACGGGCTTGCGCCGTAGCGCAGCCCATCGACGAGTAGGGCGACCATGCGCCGCGCATGGGCGGGTCCCTCGTCGTGAGCCGTTGTAGAGAGGTTTCCTACTGCTCGCAAAAGGTCGTTTGGCTCGACATCCACGCGCACCTCGCCCGCGGCGGCGGCGGCGTCCAGCAATGTTCGAAGCGCGGGCAGGAGTCGCTTCTCGAAGTAGGCGGGCAAGGTGTCGAAGGCCGGGTTCCCCGAATGCAGGGCCGTGGCCAGCCCGCGTTTGGTCGCGATGAAGGCTACATATCGCTGCATCCATTGCGCCAGCGCCTCGCCCGGCTCATGCTCCGCTGCCAGGGCCGGTGCGGCATCCGCGCAGGCGTCGACTTCGCGTTGGAAGACAGCCACGATCAGGTCCGAGCGCTGCGGAAAATGGCGATACACGGTGCCGACGCCGACGCCCGCCCTGACGGCGATCTCCCGCACCGGCGCGTCCACCCCTGAAGTCGCGAACACCGCCAGCGCCGCTTCCAGCAACGCATCCGTGTTCCGTCGCGCGTCGGCACGCACGCGCCGATCCCTGCCGCCCCGAGGTTCCAAGCCATCACCTTGGTCTTCCGGTTTGTCGTTCACTCCACCTCCACTTGACAAACGGAACATTGTTCCGTATAATAGGAAATATGGTTCCGCTTGAACCATAGTACCACATTAGGGCGGCGTTGACGATACGCCGACGGACAGAAGGAGAATCACATGAATAGCAAAGTCTGGTTTATCACCGGCGCCTCTCGCGGTTTTGGCCGCGTCTGGGCCGAAGCCGCCCTGGGGCGCGGCGACCTTGTCGCCGCGACCGCTCGCAAATCGGCAGACATTGCCGATCTGACAGAGCGGTTCGGCGACGCCGTGCTTCCGTTGGCGCTCGACGTGACGGATGCCGATCAGGTGCAGCAGACCGTTCAGCAGGCGCACGCGCACTTCGGCAGGCTGGACATTGTCCTCAACAATGCCGGTTACTCTCTGATCGGCATGATCGAGGAAGCGAGCGAGGCCGACGTCCGCGCGGAGTTCGACACGAACTACTTCGGCACGCTCCGGGTCATTCAGGCCGCACTGCCTTTGCTGCGGCAGCAGGGCAGCGGGCACATCGTCGGCGTCTCCAGCACCCTCGGCCATGTGGCGATGCCGCTGATCGGCCAATACTGCGCCTCCAAGTGGGCCTTCGAAGCGCTCCACGAGAGCCTGGCGCAAGAGGTCAAACCTTTCGGCATCAAGGTGACGCTGATCGAACCCGGCGCTTATGCCACATCGCTCGGCAGCCCCGAGTCGCTGAAGGTCGCGCCGGGCATAGACGCCTATAACGAGCTGCGGCAGCAGGTCTCCGGGAACATGATGAGCATGGAAAGAGGCGATCCGTCGGCGACCCCGGAAGCCGTCTTCAAGATCGTGGACGCGGAGAACCCGCCGCTGCGCTTGATCCTCGGCAGCACCAGCTTCCCCATGGTGCGCGCCGCCTATGCCGACCGCCTCGCCACCTGGGCGGAATGGGAGGCTGTTTCGAGCGCCGCGCAAGGCGAGCCGCAGAGATAGACCAACAGTGTCGGTCGGGACGGCTTGCAAGCCGTCCCGACCGGCGCAGATGAGGAAGACTCTCCCATGAGCAAGCCGATCAATCAAGCCGAAAACATCCCCGTCAGCGCGCCCACCCCAGTCGTCTCTGTCAGCCCCGTGGTGCTGCCGGCTCCGGGGCGTGCCGTGGACTTGCAAATGCGCGTTTCCGCGCCGACGACCGGGCGCGACCTGCCCATTATCCTGCTGTCGCACGGCCAGGGGAGGTCGAACCATCTTTCCTCCCTGAACGGCTACGGCCCGCTCGCCGATTTCTGGGCGGCTCAGGGCTTCGTCGTGATCCAGCCCACTCACCTGAGTTCAAGGACTCTCAGCCTCGCTCCTGAGACCCCCGGCGCCCCCTTGTTCTGGCGGTCCCGCGCCCAGGACGTGAAGCGCATCCTCGACGGGCTTGACGTCATCGAGGCTTCCGTCCCCGAGGTCGCGGGGCGCCTGGACCGGAGCCGGGGCGCGGTCGCCGGTCATTCCATGGGCGGGCAGACGGCGGGGATGCTGCTGGGGGCGCGGCTGACCGACCCCGAAGATGGAACGGAAGTGGATCTGGCGGAGCCTCGGATCAAAGCGGGTATTCTGCTCGCCGCGCCGGGCAGTGGCGGCGCAGACCTCAGCGCGTTCGCGGCTGAACATTATTCGTTCTTCCTGAAGCCCAGCTTTAGGGAGATGACCACGCCGGCCCTCGTGGTCGCGGGCGATCAAGACGTCTCGCCCCACCTGACGGTCCGGGGCGCGGACTGGCATGCAGACCCGTACTTCCTGAGTCCCGGCCCCAAATGCCTGCTGACTTTGCTCGGCGCGGAACACGGGCTTGGCGGAGTCTCCGGGTACGACATGGCCGAGACGACGGACGAGAACCCGGAGCGCGTGGCGGCGGTCCAGCGGCTGACCTGGGCCTACCTCCGCACCGCGCTCTACCCCGAAGACCCCGCCTGGCCCGCCGCGTGTGCCGCGCTCAGGGACAGCCCCGATCCGCTGGGCCGGATTGAATGCAAATGAGCGCTCAGACAAACAAGTGCTTGGAAGAGTAGTGTGAGCCTAGCGGCCACGCATTGATGCAACGAAGGAGAATACTATGCAGGACAAACTCGTCGCCCTGGTCACCGGGGCTAATCAAGGCATCGGCCTTCAGATCGCAAAGGACCTCGCGGCACACGGCTTCACCGTGCTCGTCGGGTCGCGCAACTTCGAGAACGGGGAGGCAGCCGCAAAGAGCATCGAAGGGGACGCCCACGCCCTCCAGCTCGACGTCACGGATCAAGCCTCCATCGCCGCGGCGGCAGAGCGCATCCGCACTGAGTTCGGCCGTCTTGACGTGCTCGTGAATAATGCAGGCATTTCGCACGCGGGCAAGATGACCGACCAATTCCCAGCAAGCGCCCAGTCGGGCCTCCTGACCGATGCGTCTCTCGACGACGTGCGCGCGGTCTTCGAGACCAACGTGTTCGGCATCATTGCCGTCACGCAGGCGGTGCTGCCGCTCTTGCGGGAAGCACCGGCGGCACGCATCGTCACCGTGGGGAGTACGGCCGGCTCGCTCACATGGAATTCGGACCCGACGAATGAGCACCGCGCGATGTTCGGCACCTACTCCTCGTCGAAGACGGCGGCCCACGCGGTCACGCTCGCCTTTGCCTTCGCTCTCGAATCGGAGGGCATCAAAGTCAACATCGCATGCCCCGGTTTCACCTCGACGGCTCTCAACAACTTCCGGGGTACGCGCACCGTCGAACAGGGCGCGCGTGAAGCCGTCCGCCTCGCGCTCATCGGCGCGGACGGTCCGACGGGCACGTTCTCGGATGAGGATGGCCCGGTCGCGTGGTGATGTAGCCTCGAGCGCAGCGCAAGGCGAGCCGCGGAAAAGTACGATTGCACCGTTCTAGCCAAGCAGCCGGCAGGGAGACCTCTTTGGCACTCCCAGCTTTTGTAACCTTCCTTATGGCGGGGGTGGTGGCTGCGGGGGATTTGGCGGATACAATCCTCATCCACAGCAACCGCCGCCACAACCTGATTTCCGGCTGATTACGAGAACCGCATAGAAGAAACAAACAACGCCCGGCCTCTTTGTTAGGGGCCGGGTTTTTTATTCGCAAACATCCTTATCACGAACCCAACATGAGGCGCGTATGGAGACTGTAATCATTGAAACGGTCCGTTCACGCGAAGCGCTCCTCGGTCCAGGGGTCAGCGTGGTTGTGGTAGCCGCGCACTTCCCAAAAGCCGCGCTTATCGGCGGGCAGGAACTCGATGCGGTTGAGGAACTTGGCGCCCTTCCAGGCGTATAGGTGGGGCGTGATGATGCGGAGCGGGGCGCCGTGCTCTCGCGGGATCGGCTGGCCGTCGAGTGCATAGGCGACGATGACATCGGGGTGCATCAGCTCTTCCAGCGCGTTGTTGGTGGTGTAGCCGTCCTTGCCGTACTGCATGACGTGGGCGGCGTCGGGGTGCGGCTCGACCAGATCAGCCAGGCTCTCGAAGGGGATGCCCGTCCAATGCAGATCGTAGCGGCTCCAGTGCGTGACACAGTGGAAGTCCGCCGTCAAGTCGAGACCAGGAAGCTGCTTCAGGTCGTCAAGGCTGAGGGAAACGGGGTTGCCCACGGCCCCGTCTATCGTCAGGCGGAACTTGTCCGGCAGGAACATCGGCTGGACGCCCAGGTCCAGCACGGGGAACTTCTCGGTCAGGTACTGACCGGGCGGCAGGCGCTGGGAGCGCGGGGCCACGGCGCGGGTTCCCGTCTCGCCGCGCGCCTGGGCGCGCTCGACGGCTTTCTGCTTGACGCGCAGGTATTTTTCGCTATATCCGGTGGCGTTGTGGGTGTCGCTGGGCATGGTCGGCTTTCTACCTCATCGTTAGGCGTCCGGGTGGGGCTTGGGGCGCGGGGCGGGGCCGGGGGCGCCCGGCGTCTGGCGCGGCAGGACGTCGGGCCGGGAAAGGCCGTGGGCGCCCCGGCGCGGAAACACCGGCCCCTTGTCTTTGGGCGCGCGGAGCGGCCTGGTCTCGTCGGACCCGCCCCACCCGCCGTGGCTGTGCTTCGTCAGTGGCATACGGATATTCTTACCTCCGGGCGGGCGGCGGGGGCCGCTTCTTTTTGCTGAAGTCCTCGTGCGGCAGGGCGGACAGCAGGCGCGCGGCGTCGGCGGCGGGGACCTTGCGGCCGTCGAGGTCGGTGATGTAGAAGGCGTCGCGGGCGCGGCTGCCCCAGACCGACAGGCGGGCGGCGTGGATGTTCCAGCCCAGGGCGGAGATCGCGCGGGCCAGGCGGTACACGACGCCGGTCTCGTCCGGGGCGCTGACTTCCAGCAGGCTGAAGCGCTCTGAGGCGTTCTCGTCTATCTTGGCGGTGTAGATCGTCTGCTCCTTCAGCGGCTTTCGGTGCGACTGAAGCAGCTCGCCGATGCCGACCTCGCCGAGCAGGACGCGGCGCAGGCTGTCCTGCAACTCGGCCCGCTTGCCGGTCGAAAGCGCCTTGCCCCGGTAGTCGGCCCAGAGCGTGTCAATGGCGATGCGGACGCTGGCCTCGCGGGTGAAGACCTGGGCGGTGTGCAGGTTGACGTCGTGGGCATACAGGACGCCGGTGATCTTCGCCAGCAGGCCCGGCCTGGGGTCGTCATAGGCGCAGATCGTGATCTCGGTATGGTCGGCCCCGAAGTCGTGCTTGAAGTCCACGGAGGGCGCGAACGTCTCGCGCAGGCGGCCGATCATGGCGATGTGCAGGTACATCTCTTCGAGCGGCGTGTTCAGCAGATACTGGGCCGGCAGGTTCCGGGTGTGTTCCAGGACGATGTCGGTCGGCAGGTTGTGCTGGGCCAGGCCCTTGCGGATGCGCTCGCGCTGGCGCTTGAGATCGGGGACGTAAGGAGGCGGCGGCCCGCCATCGTCGGTCATGGGCGCGGCCAGCATCGCCTCGGCGCGGGCATACAGCTCGGAGAGGAAGCGGCCCTGCACTTCCGTCCAGACGCCCGCGCCGACGGCGGCCGTGTCGGCCTGCGTCAGCAGGTAGAGCATGTTCAGGGCGTCCATGTCCGGGACCTGCTTGATGAATTCGCGCGTTGTCTCGTCCAGGGCAAGGTCCCGCAGGCGGCTGGTTTCGGCCATCAGCAGGTGACGGCGGACCAGGAAAACCACCTTGTCGCGGCGCTCATCGTCCCAGCCCAAGCGCTCGCAGATGCGCGCGGCGGATTCGGCCCCCGTCTCGGCGTGGGGGCCGTGGGACCACTGCTTGCCGATGTCGTGGATCAGGCCGGCGAGATATAGCGTTTCCGGCTTGGCGACTTCGCCCATCAGCCGTTTGCCCTCGGCGGAGCGGCCGTCTGTTTTCAGGTTTTCCAGGTTGCGGACGACGCGCAGGGAGTGCGCGCCGACGGTGTAGTCGTGGGCGGCATCATAGGGAATGAGAGCCATCAACGGACCGAATTCGGGGATCAGCCAGGCCAGCGTACCTCCCTCCTCCAGCCGGTCCAGCGCGTCGGCCACGCCGCGCCCCGCCGTCAGGAGACGCGCGAAGACGCGGCCCGCCACAGCCGGGTCGGCGGGGACGGGCTGGGCCAGGAGGTAGCGCCCGATCTCCTCTTCCAGTTCCCCCGAGACCGCAAGCCCGTAAGCCTGCGCCAGCTCGGCGACATGGAGCGGCAGGGCCGGATCGCGCCCGGCGGCGTCAGGGTCGGCGACGGACAGGACGCGGCGCGTGGAAGCTAGGCCCAAACCCAGAGGCAGCTCACTGTCCAGGCAGCGCGTGATGACCTTGCGCGCGATGCGCCGCGCCTGGGCGGCGTGGGTGTAATACTCGCGCATAAAGACCTCGACGGCGGGGGCGTCCGGCGTGTCCGCGTAGCCCAGCAGACCGGCGACCGCCTCCTGCTTTTCCGCCGTCAGGCTTTCACGCGCCTCGCCCGAAACGATGTGCAGCGCGGCGCGGGCGCAGAGCAGGAAGTCACGGGCGGTCTTGATCCGGGCGGATTCGTCGGACGAGACAATCTGCGCGTCCACCAGGGTCGGCCAGAGCCGGGACAGGCTGGCGTGACAGCGCACTTCGCCCATCCACTCGGCGTTCTGGATGTCGCGCAGGCCGCCCGCGCCTTCCTTGATGTTCGGCTCGACCCCATACACCTGGTCTCCGCCATGGCGGGCAAGAACGGCCTGCCGCTCGGCCCACTTCTGGAACAGGAAGTCCGCCGTCAGCAGGTGGGAGCGGAACTCGGAACGGAACTGGGTAAACAGCGCCTTGTCGCCGCAAAGGAAGCGGGCGTCGAGCAGCGTAGCCTGCGTCTGATGGTCGAGCCGCCCCAAGTCTCCCAGCAGGCGATAGGCATAGCCGACCTTGAGGTCGGCCCCGTACAGGAACACGTCCATCACCATCTGGAACATGTCTTTAATCAGGACGTTTAGGTAGGCGTCATCTTCCAGAGCGGGGACGAACGTCACGTCCACATCGGAGAACGGAGCCAGCTCGCGGCGGCCATAGCCGCCCGTCGCGATGATGGCAAGAGAAGGGTTGGTCTCGGCAGATCCGGCCCGCTCGATCGCCAGCGCGAACAGCCGGCGCAGCACAGCGTCCACCAGGGCGGTGTTGTGGGCCAGCAGGTCCGTTTCGGTGTTCCCCTTGAGGGCGGCCACGCTGTTGATGCGGCCATGCCAGTCTTTCAGGTAGGCGGCGATGGCGGCGGGTGAGTCAAGGCGGACAAGTTCGGGGGCGAAAAGAGGACAAGTCTGCTCAAGGGACTGTTCGAAAGACATTGCGGTGCTACTCGACAACAGGGATCGGCTGGAGGTGCAGGCCGCCTTCAGCGATCTCGAAGGGGTGCGGGGACGACGAATGGCCGGAGCCACGGTTTTTCAGGACTTCCAGTAGTCGGATGCGCGGCCCGTCACGCGCGTCGCCCAGCCGCCGATATTCAAGCTGGATCACAGTGTCGGCCAGGTACTCTTCGGGCGTCACGCGGAAGGGCGCTTCCCGCGACTCGGTCTCGCGGGTCATCAGCACGCTCAGGTCGTCCAGCCGCAGGGCATTGACGATCCGCTCAAACTGGACGCGCACCTGTTCCGCCAAGTGCGGGTAGCTTTCGAACTTGGTCAGGCTGTCCACCACGACGCGCCCGAAGCCGTAATCTTGGATCATCTGGCTGTACTGATCCGCAGCGATCTCACGCAGGAAGGCGTCCGGCGAGGTGAAGACGATCAAAAGCTTGCGCTCACCTTCCAGCGCCTCGAAATCCCAGCCCAGCGCGCGGGCGTCGCGATACAGCCGGCGCGGATGTTCCTCAAACGTCACCAGGAGGCCCGGCAGGTCTTGCTGGCTGATCCCGGCATAAAGGAACTGCATGCCGAGGATCGTTTTGCCCGTGCCGGGGGCGCCCTGCACCAGCATGGAGTTGCCTTCCGGCAGGCCGCCTTGTAGCAGCCGGTCCAGTTGGGGGATGCCGAGAGAATCCCGCCGGAAAGCGTCCACGCCGCCAAGTGTCCCGCTGGCATCCTCAACGCGCTCACGCATGGGACGCCTCTTGCTTCGCTTGATGGAAAACGGTGATCCCCTGGCAGACTTCTTTGACGAGGATGCCCGCGCCGCAGAGGCTCTCGGCGACCGCGCGCACGTCGTCCTCGGCGCGGCCGATCTTCACGGCCAGCCCGCCGGCGTGGTCACGCACATAGCGGTTCCTCTCGAAGAACGCGCGCAGGCAGCGTGCAAGGGCGTGGCTCTCCTCGCTCGACAAGGCAGGGGGAACCGACGGCTCGGCAGGCGCGGGCCGGGAGGACGACGGCGCGGGAGGGGGCGCCGCTTCCAGGCTGGACACTAGGCGCAGCGCCTGGCGCAGCGACGCGCCGCCGTCCATCGCTTTGCGGATCGCCAGCACACGCCGCACCGCTTCCAGGCCGTAAGTGCGCCGCGCCCCCTGCCCCTGCGCCGTCACATAGCCCTGCCGGGTCCAATACCCAAGCTGGCGCACGGAGATGCCGCAAAGAGCCGCGGTCTGGGCGATATTCAGAGTCAGGTCCGGCAACGCCTCCCAAAGCAGTGAGTCGGATGTTGGTATGTCATTCATGTCTAAACTTGCCTAGTTGTATCCCCCGCCGGGTGCGAGGGCGGCTGGGCGGGAGGATTGATCGCGCTGCTCGACAGCCGGGCCATGCGCGCGGCGACGTCCGGGCGGCGAGACGGAAACGCCGCCAGCGCGCGCCGCCAGGGAGGAGCGTCGGTCGGCGGGATGGGCAGCGGCGGGGCCGCGAACAGGATCGCCGTTGCCGGATTGCCCGCCCAGGCTATGTCCTCTCCCTGCCCCGCTTCGATCTTGATCAGGGCAGACTTCAGGGCTTCCGGCTGGTCGGCCAGATGGGCGGCATGGTGATCGGCCGCCGTGACGACTTTCGCATCCCACCCAAGCCACGCCAGCGCGGCAGCAGCCGGGGCAAATGCCAGCAAAAGCGCGCCGCCAAGTCCTTCCTGCCCACGGCGGCGCAGACCTAACCCCATTTGCAGCGGCAGCCCCGCCAAAGTGGAGGTGACCGTCCAGGTCGGCATGACACCAGTCGCCAGACGCGCGATCATCAGCGCCATGACTGCCTGCACCTCCTCCTTGTCTAGATGCCGGGTCAAGCCGTTGGTCACAACGATCACCGGATCGTTCTCACGCCGCTCCATAGCATAAGCATTCGGCTCCGGGCGCGTGGAATAGTAGAGAATGGGCACCTCGATGTCCACACGTTCGCACAGCGCGTGAATCATCTCGTACAGCTTCGGGGCATGAATGCTTTCCAGCAGATTGGCGTCCCACACGTCCAGCGGGAACTTCTCGGCCGCCGCCGCCCCGACAGCGACATAGGCGATGCCGAACAGCAGCCCCAAAATCAGGCCCACGAGGGCATGGTGAGAGATCGCACCGAGCAGTGCGCCCAAGCCGGCCCAGAAGAGGCAACAGGCGCAAACGACGAGTGGGAGGCGCAAACGTGACAAAACCGCTGGTCTCCTGTGTCCTAAGAATGCTTGGTTATACCCCTTTTCGGCCCCGATGCTAACTAAGCCGCAGAGGCGGGTCTAGAACCTCACGCCTAAAACATCACCCGATGCTTGCGCGCAGCCACCGAAAGCAGCAGGCCCACGGCGGTCAGGTTCACCAGCAGACTGCTCAACCCATACGAGAAGAACGGCAGCGGGACTCCCACCACGGGCATGATGCCCATCGTCATGCCGATGTTGACCACGATATGGAACGTCAGCATGGACAGTACGCCCGCCGCCAGAAGGCGGCCCAGGACGTCGTCGCAGTCCGCCACCACACCCACGCCCCGCTCCAGCAGAAGCAGGTACAGCGCGAGCAGGGCGAGGCAGACGACGAAGCCGCCCTCCTCGCCAACGATGGTGAAAATGAAGTCCGTGTGCTGCTCCGGAATGAATTTGCCGTTGGCCTGCGTCCCCCGCCCATACCCCTCGCCGCTGATGCCGCCTGCGCCGATGGCGATCTCGCTCTCGCGCAGGTGATAGCCCGTATCGCGCGGATCCGCGTCCGGGTTCAGAAAGACTTGCAGGCGGTTTTTCTGGTAGTCTTTCAGCACATGGCCGGGGTTGAAGTGCCACACCCCGGCGAACAGGATGACTCCCGCGAGGAGCAGCAGGGAAAGATGCTTGAGGCTGGCGCCGGCGATGGTCATCATTCCGAACCAGATCGCCAGCAGGACCAGCGCCGTGCCTAGGTCCGGCTGGGCGGCGATCAGCAGCATGGGGACCCCGATGTGGACCAGCGATTTAAGTACGGTCGGCCACTCGCCCACCGTCTCGCTGTTGCGGGCCAGAAAGAGGGCCAAAGTCCCGATCAGGATGACTTTGGCAAACTCGGAGGGCTGGATCTGGACCGGCCCCAGCGGTATCCAGCGGGCCGCCCCGTGCGAGGCATGGCCGACGAAACGCACGACCAGCAGCAGGAACAGGTTCAGGGGGTACAAGTAGCGGGCATAGCGCTTCAGCAGGACCTCGTAATCCGACCACGCGAGGGCGACGGCCGCCGCGCCGCCCAGGAGTACGCCCACCATCTGCTTATGGACCAGATCAAGCGGGTGCAGATCCAGATGCCGCGCGCTCTTGATGGCGAGGAGGCCGCCGAGGCAGATCAGCAGCGCGCTCCCCAGAATGGCCCAATCCAGCTGCCGCAGTCCCTGTTTCTGAACGATCATCGCCCTTTATGATACCATTTTTTCGCCCGCCGCGCATGGAGCGCGAACCGTCAGGCAGCGATTCTCGTTATAACCATTCAAGTACGACCCATGAAACTGATCTCTTCCTCTCCCAAAACGCCGCTCCGCCCGCCGCAGCGGCCCCCTCGCGGCTGGTTCTGGCGCCGCCTGCGCTCGCGCGCCTTCTCCGCCCGCACCGCCTGGTGGGTGCTCGTCGCCATCGTCGCCGCAGTCGCAATCTCCGTCTTCCGGATGCTGCGGAACGCGCTGGAAGCGGGCCTGCAATGACCCCGGAGGCGGGCAGGGAAGATTCGGGATTACGGGCTTCGGGATTAGTGGAAGGGGTGATGAGGGGGAGTGGCGCGGGGCGAGAATGCTTCCGCCCGCGCCCTGCTCTACTTGGTGGGGAGCCGCTTGGCCCTTTCAATGACCTCTGTGATGTCACCGGCCATAAGAAACGCTTCCTCCGGCAGTCCATCATATATGCCGGCCAGCAGGTCCGAAAACCCTTGCAGCGTTTCGGCCAGCGGCACCCGTTTCCCCGGCTGCTTCGTGAACGGCTCCGCCTCGAAGAACGGCTGGGATAGGAACAACTCCACCCGGCGGCCACGCGCCTGCACCGTTTTCTCCTCGTCCGTCAGGCCGTCCGTGCGGTCGCCGAGCGCGCGGGTCTGTGCCAGGAGACGCCGGACGCCTCCGGCGACCGCGACATGTCTCTCACCCACTAAGGTAGGGTCAAGCAGACGTGAGGCGGACAGGGCGGGGTCAATGCCGGGGAAAATGCCCCGCGCGGTCAGGGCCTTCGTCAAATACACCACCGCATCCAGCACGTCCAGCCGGGCCTCAAGGCGCACATCGGTTGGGTCGGCGGCGGGCAGGAAGAGGGCCTGCGTGCCGTCTGCTGGCTGGGGCATCTGGGCGGCCTTCTTGACCAGCAGCGCCGACTCCTCCTGGCTGTCCACGAACGCGAACAGTGTCAGCGGATCGGGATCGGAAGCGAGGTTGTGCCTGATCTCCCCGACTAGGACTGCCTTGCCCGCTCCCGGATCGCCGAAAAAGCCGACACGACCGCCCCTGGCGAAGGGGCAGAGCAGGTCAATCGCCTTGATGCCCGTTTCCAGCAACCGGGGCGTTTTCCCTGCCCCAGCCCGAGTGGGATCACCATCGGCTGATCTCAGCACTTGGGCGATGGCGGCCGGGCTGAGGGGCTGAGTGATGGGCCGGCCTGTGCTGATGGCTTCGCCGCTTGCCGCCAGACTCTGGAGGGGCGTAAGGGCGACGCCGCGCACCCTGCCGCCGCCCAAATGCTGGATGACCTCCACGACGACCGGCTCACCCCCAGCAGGCGGGAGAACGGTCAGCCCCGTCAGCAGAGCGGGGACTTCGTCTAGGCTGAACTCAGCGTCCACGAGCGGCCCTCGCACCTGAACGATCCGCCCGACTCTCTGCGCGAACTCCTGGGGAAGCGCGCGCTCGTGCAGTGTCTCTTTGATTGTTGACTCTGGAACCATCGGTGACATCCTCCGTCTCAGTGTAGTGCGTGCCTGGTGCAGACGGTTCTTCACCGTCGTTTCCGGCACTTCGAGGAAGGCGGCGATTTGGGAGATCGGGTGGTCCTGGATGTAGTAGAGGGTGGTCACCTCGCGCTGGGCTGAGGGCAGCCCCCGAACCGCCGCCAGCACCTGCGCCTGCGTCTCGCGCCGCTCCCACTGCTCCTCCGGCCCCGGCGTCCGGGCAGGTGTCTCGGCGGCCTGATCCAGAGGAACGCAAAGGAATGGCTGATGGCGGAGGAGGCGGTGGCACTGGTGCCGGACGATGCCCCGGAGCCAGCCGGGGAACGCTTCCGGGGAGCGCAGTGTGTGGAGGCCGGCATGGACACACAGGAAAGCGTCCTGGGCGGCGTCTTCGGCGGAGTGGAAGTCGCCGAGGAGGGAATAGGCGTAGGCGAACGCCATGTCCTGGTGCCGGCGCACCAGCAGCGTGAACGCGCCGACGTCGCCCCCCTGCGCCTTGATGATGAGTGTGGTGGTACTTCTCGTCTGCATCCGATGGGGATCTCCCGTGCCGTCTTCACCGTTAAGTGCCGTTCGGTGGCGGGAGCGTCTACAGTTTTTTCGGAGCAGGGAGCATTCGGAGCAGGGAGCATCAGGAAGAGCACTTCGGGTGCTGGTCACGGTCCAGGACGCGGCTCCACCAGTCGAGGCGGGCGCGGCAGATGCGGCAGCGGCCTTCTTTGTACAGGCGGTCGGCTTCCTCGCGCCGCTGTTTCTCCATGCCGTGCGCGTACCAGTCGGGAGTGCGGGACGCGAGGTAGCGGTCGGCGGCCTGGGGGTCTTTCTCGCAGCAGGAGAAGTGGCAGTGGAAGCCGTAGTATTTCGACCGTTCGCGCGTGACGGCGTACTGCTGGCCGGTTCGCCCGTCCGCTTCCGTATCCGGGTAGAGGTGCGTCCAGCGCCCGTAGAACCATTTCAGGTTGCCGACGGCGAGGACGCCGTCGCAGACGACGCAGCGATCGCATTCGGTGCAGCCGCCGGCATTGAGGCTGACGGGCAGCTCACGGGCGGAGGCGGCGTGTTTCTCCAGCACGGTCTGGCGCCCGCAGCGGCAGATGCGGAAGCTCGTCTCGTCCAGCGCGCCGCAGCCGGGGCAGTGCCAGTGGTAGCGCGGGCCGGTGATTGTTCCGCCGCCTGCGTCAGCCGCCGGGGTCAGGCGCATCTCAGCATCGCAAGCCTCGCAGTGGTGGCGGCCCATGTGGTTCATCTCGCCGCTTTTGTGCAGATGGCTGTAGGCATGCGCGGGGGTCTCCGCGTTCGCGTCGGCGTGCGACATCGGGGCGCGTCGCAGCCAGGATTGGGAGACTTCGCGGAGCTGTTTGCCGACGATCTGGAATTTCATGCTGACGGCACGGGTGAGCGTCAAAGCCATAATACGCTATTGTATCCTAAAATCCCCGATTTTCGACAAGTCAACGAAAGGAATTATCGGGAGAGCGTCAGCAGGTAAAGCACACTCGCCAGCCCCAGCGCAAACACGACGGCGGCAAACGCGAAAGTGAGATGCGTCGCCGCCCGATAATTGTCACAGTCGATCATCCGCCGCGTCCGGTCGTAATGCCAGGCCGCCAGCAACAGGGTCAACACGCCCGCGCAGGCGAAGGCCAGACCCAGCCGGGTGGAGTGAACGCCGGCGCGCGGCGCGATCTCCAGGAAGCGCAGCTTGGCGATCAGCACACCGAAGCCGAGCAGGGCGATGGAGGTCCGCACCCAGGCGAGGAACGTGCGCTCGTTGGCGAGATGGTCCCGGACGTTCATGGCTTTTCGCTCATGGCTTTTGCGAGTCCATCAACCGCTCGATCTCCCGCCGCAGGTTCGTACGCGCTGCTTGCTCGCGTTCCTGGAACAGCGAGGCCGTGTGGTAAAGGTGGCCCCGTTCGAGGAAGCCCTCCAGCACCCGTCGGCGCCCGGTACGGTAGTCATCGTCTGATACCCAGGCATATTCCTGACGGATGGCCTGTGCGTAGCGGTCATACTCCGCCGCGCTCACTCCCAAAACGGCAAGGTCGGCGTCTAACATCAATTGGCAGTCCGTGTCGTCCGGCGCGGCCTGATGCGTCTTGGTCGCCAGGATCAGCCTCTCGACGGCGGGTAGTAACAGGGGTGACGCTCCAGCATGGCTCAACGCGGTAGACGCATAGGCGGCGCTTTGCTCCTCATTATCGCTGCGCCGAGTGTCATACACCGCGTCGTGGAACCAGACGGCGAGACGCACCGCCATGTCGTCATGCAGCGTATCCTCAAACTCGGAGACGGTGTTCAGCATGGCGGCGACATGGTCAAGGTTGTGGTACGCCCGGCCCGGCTCGGAGTAACGGCGGCAAAGGTCTTGAAAGATTGCCTTGACGTTCCCTTCGACGACGCCCGCCCGTCCGGCCAGTTCACGCCAAGCCGCCTCCATTTCTTTTCCCGTCATCTGTTCTTGAGCCTACTCGCTGCCGCTTCGTCCAGCAGCCAGGTCAGTATGCCATTTATCGGGTGGACTCCCGCTGCCGGGTGCTGATCCACGCCCGCTCTACCCTCAAAGATGTCGCGCACGGGCGCGGCCTTTTTCTCGCCGTTGACCAGGAAGACGATCTGCTGGGCGGCGTTCAGGACGGGGAATGTGACGGTAACACGGTCCACGGGCGGCGGCAGGGTGCCGGGCGGGCTAGCAACGGCCCAGCGATCAGTCACGTGCAGCGTGGGCATGCCGGGAAACAGGGACGCGCAGTGGCCGTCATCGCCCAAGCCGAGCAGGATCAAATCCAGAGCGGGCGGCGGTCCGTCAAGGGGCTGGGCGAAGATGCGGGACAGTGTTTCCGCGTAGGCCAAAGCGGCTCCTCCCGGCGCCGCCGTGTCTGCGGGGATCGGGAAGACCTGCGTCTCCCGGACCGGCACATGGTCCAGCAGCAGCCGCCGACACATGCCGTAGTTGGACCGCTGATCATCATAGGGGACGAAGCGCTCGTCGCCCAGGAAGACGAAGACACTGGCCCAGTCTATCGCACCGGACAGGGGGGCATTCGCCAGCAGTTCGTAGGTTTTGTGTGGACTGGAGCCGCCGGTCAGGGCGACCGTAAAGCGCCCGCGCGCGGCGATGGCGGCCTGCGCGGCCTGCGCGAATAGATCGGCGGCATGGGCGGCGAGCGCATCCTCGTTGGGAAAGACTTGCAAATCGTGGATATTTGGCATGATGTTTCCTGAACGGTGCGGCCCGGCTCTTCAGAGCCGGGCCTTGTCCGTCACCGCGCCGACGGTGTGCCTGACAGAGTCCCGTCAATGGCCGCCAGCACATCGGCGGGGAGCGTTTTGCCTGCCGCGCCCGCGTTGTCTTCCACCTGCGCGGGCCGGGACGCGCCGATGATGACGCTGCTGACATTGCGCTGGCGCAGGCACCAGGCGAGGGCGAGCTGCGCCATCGAGAGGCCCGCGCCCTGAGCGATCTCGCCCAGCTTCTGGACTTTGACCAGCACGTCATCGTCCAGCTTGCCGCCGTTCATGAACATGTTCTGGCCTGGGTCGGCGGCGCGGCTGCCCTCGGGCGGAGGCTGGCCGGGCTGATACTTGCCGGTCAGGACGCCCTGAGCCAGCGGCGAGAAGACGACCTGGCCGATGCCTTCGCGCTCACACAAGGGAATCACTTCCTTCTCGATCCCGCGCCCGATCATGTTGTAGTAAGGCTGGTTGGAGACCAGCGGGTGCAGGCCCGCGCCCCGGATGTAGTCCACGGCGTGGGCGATCTGGCCGGCGCTCCACTCCGAGACGCCCGCGTAAAGGATTTTGCCCTGCCGCGCCAGGTCATCGAGCGCGACCAGCGTCTCTTCCAGCGGCGTCTCGGTGTCATACCGGTGGCACTGGTAGAGGTCAATGTAGTCCGTGCCGAGCCGCTTGAGCGACAGGTGACACTGCTCGAAGATGTGCTTGCGGGACAAGCCGCGGTCGTTGGGGCCGTCGCCCATCGGGAAGAAGACTTTGGTCGCCAGAAAGTAGGAATCGCGCGGGTAGGCTGCCAGCGACTTGCCGACGACTTCCTCAGACTTGCCGCGCGCGTAGACATTGGCGGTGTCGAAAAAGTTGATGCCGAGGTCATACGCCTTCTCGATACAAGCGCGCGCCGCCTCGTCCTCGGTCGCGCCGCCGTAGGTGAGCCACGAGCCGAGCGCGACCTCGCTGACCTTGACGCCGTACTTGCCTAAATGACGATACTGCATGAAATTGATCCTTTGCTGAACCCTAGCGGGCGTGTGTTGCATTTCCAGTATTCCCATTGTCACCGGCATTTTCCTGTCTGAGCCGGTATTTTTTCGGGAATCGCGGCTGGCAGGCGAGCGTCCGTTTTGCTTGCAAGAAAATCCGGGTAGGATACGGGAAAGCGAGTGACGTAAGACTGATAAGACTGACAGGACAACATCGCCGGGGAGGCTGCTTTGAATCTGGAAATCGACACACAACTGACGCCCGATCAAATTCCCATCGTGAACTTGAAGGGGGAGATCGATCTGCATACCTGCTCGGTCCTGCGCGACACGCTGCGCGACCTGATCGAGAAAGAACATTACCAGATCGTGATTAATCTGGCCGAAGTGCCTTACCTCGACAGCGCCGCGCTGGGGGTGCTGGTGGACGCCGTCCGCCGCGTCCGCGAACACGAGGGCGGCATCAGCCTCGTTTCGACGACGCCGTTTGTGCGCCGCGCTTTCGAGATCACACGGCTGGTCAAAATCTTCCAGTTGTATGATGACGATGAGGCCGCCCTGGCCGACATACGCGGGCAGGCGAAGTAGCGGTCCAAAACAAGAACGCCCCCGCCGGTCACGGCGGGGGCGTTTTGCCACGTCTCGCGATGTTCTTCCAACCAATGTCTTTCTAAACGGCCTGGCTGTCCTCCCACTCGGCGTGGCAGCGGTAGACAGCCTCGCTGATGCGGGCGACGCGGGGGATCAGGTCGCCCGTGTCGTGCTTCAATACCTCGCGCAGCGTCGGCGACAGGAACAAGGCTTCGAGGGCGTCCAGCGACCGCTTTTGGCCGGCGTAGTCCACCACGCTCGGCAGGACGTCCGCGTCGCCGAACTCGGCTTCGAGGTAGGGCCGGACGCGGGCGGCGGTGCGGTAGTAGTTGGTGACGAACCAGCGGCGCATCTGCGCGTATTCCGACTCTTTGCGGCTGTCGCATCCGTTCTTCGCTGCCGCGCACAGAACTTCGGTGAAGACCTCGTACTGGTCAATGAAGTTCAGCCAGGCCTGCGCCGCATCGCCGCTGGCCGCGCGGCGGATGGCCGCCGAACGGGCGCTGGCAGGCCGGCCTGATGGGGCCTGCGGGCGGGTCTGGCGGTAGCCCACCGGCGACGCGGTTGCGCGCCGGGCGGCCGCCCCTGCCTGGAGCCGGAGTCGGTACAAAAAAGGAAGAGGAAGGTTGCTTCGTATCATCTTGTATATGCCTCTCAGTGGTAGGCGTTCGCTATCATTATTACTAATTACTCGACTAAAGAATATTTCCGGTGTTAGGACTACGCAGACGGACCGCGCTGGGAAACGTAGTTCAGCCGCAGATCGTTAAGCAGGGTACGAAGATCGCGGCGCATGTCGGCAGAAATGACGTCCTCGGGCGCGGTTTCGAGCCGTGCGGCCAGATCGCCCACTGTATCAATTGCCACTTTGGCTTCCGCCAGGTCCGGCGCGGCTTCACCTGTCTGCGGGTCCGCCAGCAGGCCGAGCTTCTGCCAGGCTTGGGACGACAGCAGATTGATGCAGTAGCCGATCAGGTCGTAAGTGCTGGGAGCGATGCCCGCCGCCAGTTCCTCGTCTAAGTTATCGTCGGCCTCGACCGGCGGCGTCTCACGCGGCTCAGGCTCGGCGGCGGCGACCGTCTCCGTCGGCGCTTCCGCCTGCGCCCGGCGCTTGTCCACAAACGTAAACCCTGCTTCTTCTTCGGCCATCCCGCATGCTCCCTCAATTCGTGACGGGCTATTCTAGCACATAAATCACGGGTTCGCAAGGGCGGCGTTAGAAGCGCGGAAAAAGTTCTGAAAAAGATTTTTGCTCCCTTTTTCGGCCTGATATGGGATTGGTTCAACTCGGCCAGAACAAAGTTACACACCCCGCGTCAAGCGGGGTGTGGGATGCAGACTTTGTCTCATCAGGGGTATTTTCAAACGGCCCGGTGACTTGCGGGGGGCCGGCGCGGCCAGTGCGCGCGGGAGGAGGGGTAGCAGCATCCTCGACGGAGGCGGCGTTAACCAGCCCATCCTGCACTGGGGTATGGGGTGTGAGCTGCGCGCAGGCGGCGTGATCTTTGCCGATGGAGAGGTCGCCCATAAAAACGGCCAGCGGCGAATATAGCGACGGCTTAGGCCCTTTGGTCACGCAAGCCGCCTGTTAACCGTTGCCAGAACTTCTCACCCATCTTGAGTGCTCCCGGCGACTTTGGACGGGCATACAGGTAAACTTGATATTGTGCGCTTCCTCGGTTGAACATGAGACCCTTGACGCGAGAGACTCTCCCATTAAAGTGATCATCACGGATGTGAAGGAGCGCAGGCTGCTGTTGGTACAGAATGATCCGAGAGGCGAGGATCGTCCTGGTTTCGCCGGGGGACAGAATGGACTGCATATCTTTGTCTATCTGCGCTTTTTCCTGACTCAGATCCTGTACCGACACACCTTTCGGCCTCGGCATGTAAACAACTTTCGCGGACAGACCAGCTTCGGCTATGGCTGGCTTGTAATAAACTACTTCAAATGGCGGGTAATTTCCGTACTCTTTCGTCCACCCTGGAACGGCGGGCAGAGACAGTGAGCCGAGGCGGGTGGCCGTGTTGCTGAGAATTGGATGAGGATTTGGCAGGACGGCCTGTGGCGTTGTCGTGACCTTATGGTTCTGCGCCCGCGTCACAAATGGTAGGCTTCCGGCGAGAGCAGCGCCTATCGCGATGGTTGCCGCCAGTTTCAGTTTGCTGATTGTCATTGCTTTCAGTGCTCCTTGTAGTTGTGAATGGACGTTCGGGCTGATGACACCGGTGCTGCCGCCTGCGGCGACACTCCCGGCGATTTTTGTGGCGGCAGCGGCGCAGGCGGCAGGAGCGGCTTGGACCGCACGTTTCGCCAGCAGGCCGACGAGGGCCGCGCCGGAGAGGGTGACGCCTTGCTTGGCGAAGAACCGGCGCAGACGGTCCACGGCGCGGTTCAGGCGCATTCGGGCGGCGTCCTCGGATGTGCCCAGGGCCGTGCCGAGTTCGGGGAAGCTCAGGCCGCCGGCGAAGCGCAGCAGGACGGCCTCGCGGTCCTTTGCGCCGAGCGAGGCCAGCGCATCATTCAGGCCCGGCTCGATTCGATCCCAGAGCGCATTTTCGTCGTGACCCCCGAAAAGCATCTGCTCCCCTGCCCTCTGCTCCTGGAGCTTGCGGCGCGCTTCCCGCCGCAGCGCGTTCTTGCAGGCGAAACGGGCCGTCTGGAACAGCCAGCCGGCCAGCCGCGTGTCGGGGCCGAGAGCGGGCGCTTTCTTCGCCAGAAGGAGGAAGACGACCTGGGTCACGTCTTCCGCCAGCGCGGCGTCCCGGACTTCGCGCAGGCAGACCGAGTGGACGAGGTTCAGGTGGCGCGCGATCAGTTGGGAGAACGCCGCCTCCGACCCCTGCCGCGCATATTGTCGTAAAAGCTGCCCGTCTTTGGTCACTTCCCTGCTCCTCGTGTTTGACCTCTCTCTTTATTATGTCTGCCGCGCCCAAGAAGCGAACACGCCCCCGCAAATCAATTTCAAGCAGTCACCCCGCCTGTTGTACCTTTTCGAGTGTATCACAAGACAGTGGTGTGATTTGCTTGACACCCCCGCCCCTCCCCCGCTATACTAAAAGCACAGAATTTTGTATAAAAGGACCCCGAAAATGGCTGAAATGCACTCACTCTTTGATTCCTTGCAAAGCTTCACGTTCGGCGACGGGCAGACCGGAAGATTTTACTCGCTGCCGCAGCTCGAAAAGGCCGACGTCGGGCCGATCTCCACGCTGCCGGTCAGCCTGCGGATCGTGCTCGAATCGGTTTTGCGTAACTATGACGGCAAGCGCGTCCGCGAGGCGGACGTCTGCGCGATTGCCAACTGGGAGCCGAACGCCGAGCGGACGGCGGAGATTCCCTTTGTGGTCGCGCGCGTCGTGCTCCAGGACTTCACCGGCGTCCCCCTGCTGGTGGACCTGGCCGCCATGCGCTCCACGGTCTCGCGGATGGGGCGCGACGCGGGCCTGATCGAGCCGCTGGTGCCCGTAGACCTGATTGTGGACCACTCGGTCCAGGTGGACTTCTCGGAAGTGCCGAACGCCTTGCAGCTCAACATGGAGATGGAATTCAAGCGCAACCGTGCCCGCTACCAGTTCCTCAAGTGGGGGATGCAGGCGTTCAACGGCTTCTCGGTCGTGCCGCCCGGCATCGGCATCATCCACCAGGTCAACCTGGAGTATCTGGCGAAGGGCGTGCTCTCCAAAGACGAAGTCTTCTACCCAGACACCCTGGTCGGCACCGACTCGCACACGACCATGATCAACGGCCTGGGGATCGTCGGCTGGGGCGTCGGCGGCATCGAGGCCGAGGCGGGGATGCTGGGCCAGCCCGTTTACTTCCTGACGCCGGACGTGGTGGGCGTCAACCTCACGGGCGCTTTGGAGCCGGGCGTGACGGCGACCGACCTAGTGCTGACGCTGACCGAGATGCTGCGGAAGGCCAAAGTCGTCGGCAAGTTCGTCGAGTTCCACGGCGCGGGCGCGGCCTCGCTGGGCCTGACCGACCGGGCGACCATCGCCAACATGGCCCCCGAATACGGCGCGACGATGGGCTTCTTCCCCGTGGATGAGGAATCCTGCCGGTACTTGACGGCGACGGGCCGGACCGAGGCGCAGGTGGACGCCTTCCGGCAGTATTTCAAGGCGCAGGGCTTGTTCGGGATGCCCGAAGCGGGTCAAATCCAGTATTCCCAGCTTCTGGAACTGGACCTGGCCCATGTCCGCCCCTCCGTGGCCGGCCCCAAGCGGCCCCAGGACCGGATTGACCTGCCCGAAGTGAAGGCAAAGTTTGAGGAGCTGCTTGCCAGCCCCGCCGCCTACAACAAGTCGCTGGAAGACCTGAACAAGAAGTTCGTCATCCTGACCGGTGTGGAGCACAACATCAAGGCGATCTCCGGCGGCGGCGGCCAGGACATGGAGACGGCCCCCGCCGAGATAGCGCCGCTGGAAACGGCGAACGACACGGCGGGGCTGACCGAAGTGGAGATGATGCAGAACCGGCCCACCCCGGACCGTCTGGAGGACATCCCGCACGGCGAGTTCCCCGAGGCGATGGTGGAACTGAGCCACGGCGACGTCGTGATCGCCGCCATCACGAGCTGCACCAATACGGCCAACCCCGGCCTGATGCTGGCGGCGGGGCTGGTCGCGAAGAAGGCGGTCGAGAAGGGCATGACGATCCGGCCCACGGTCAAGACGTCGCTGGCCCCCGGCTCGCGCGTCGTCACCGAGTACCTGGACAAGACGGGCCTGTCGCGCTACCTGGACCGGCTGGGCTTCCAGACCGTCGGCTACGGCTGCACGACCTGTATCGGCAACTCCGGGCCGCTGGAGCCGCACCTGGAAAAGACGGTCACGAAGAACGACCTGGTGGTCGCCTCCGTCCTGTCCGGCAACCGCAACTTTGAGGCGCGCGTCCACCAGAACGTCCGCGCCAATTTTCTCATGTCCCCGCCGCTCGTCGTCGCCTTCGCGCTGGCCGGCACGGTGGACGTGGACATGAGCACGGAGCCGATCGGCCAGGACAAATTCAACGCCGATGTGTATCTCCGCGACCTGTGGCCGACATCGGAGGAGATCGGCGCGGTGCTGTCTGCGGCAAACGATCCCGAGACCTACCAGCGGCTCTACAAAGACTTCGCCGAGCAGAACCCGCTCTGGCAGGAGATTCCCAGTTCGGTCGGCCAGGTATACGACTGGGACGCGAGTTCGACCTACATCCGGGAGCCGCCCTATTTCGACAAGTTCAGCATGACGGCCAATGTCTCCCGAGACATCCTGAACGCCCGGCCTCTGGCGATCTTCGGCGACTCGGTGACGACCGACCACATCAGCCCTGCCGGGGCCATCAAGCCGATCTCGCCGGCGGGACTTTACTTGCAGCAGAAGGGCGTGCCGGTGGAGGACTTCAACTCCTACGGCTCGCGCCGGGGCAACCACCGGATCATGATGCGCGGGACGTTCGCCAACGTCCGCATCCAGAACCTGATGGTGCCGGGCGTCATCGGCGGCATGACCGTCTACCAGCCAGTCGGCGAGGAGATGAGCATCTATGACGCTTCCCTGATCTACCGCGACCTGGGTGTGCCGCTGATGATCTTCGCCGGCCAGGAGTACGGCACCGGCTCGTCGCGCGACTGGGCCGCGAAGGGGACGGCCCTGCTGGGCGTCAAGGCCGTGGTCGCGCAGTCGTTCGAGCGCATCCACCGCTCCAACCTGGTCGGCATGGGCGTCCTGCCCTGCCAGTTCCAGGAGGGCGTGAACGCGCAGACGCTGGGCCTGGACGGGACGGAGAAGTTCGATCTGGTCGGCTTAGAGTCCGGCTTGCAGCCGCAGATGGACGTCACCCTGCGTATCCAGCGGGCGAGCGGCGAGACCGACGAGGTTCCCTTGACCCTGCGGATCGACACGCCGATTGAAGTGGATTACTACCTCAACGGCGGCATCCTGCCCTACGTCCTGCGGCAACTGCTGGAGGAAGACAGCATCCGCCAGGCCAGCAACCTGCTGGACACCCTCCAGCCCCGGCCTGCGGTCGGTTAGGCGGAAGAGGATCGCCCCCCGGCCCCCAATTCTGGGGGAGTCGGAGAGGAAGGAGTCGGACCTGACCCCGGCGTAGGGGCCGACCCTTCCCGACCTACCCCCGCCGCAAGCGGCGACCCCTCCCTAAGAAGGAAGGGTAAAGGCAGTTCGTTTTGGCAATTCTCCACGGCGAGACTTTCGCCCATGTCGGTGAGGGGAGCGGCGTCCAGGCGGCAGTCGTCGAGCGGGGGCGCGGGGGTCATTTGTTTGAGCCACTCCCGCGCCGTGAACGTCACTTCCAGTTCGTTTTCGCGATTTTCGCGGCAGTCCAGTTCAGTCTGCATCGTGGTCCGCAGAGCCTGATCGCGGGCGCGGGACTGGGCAAGCTGGGGCACGTCTTTGTTGAGCATCTTGACCGCCGTGTCTATCTGCCGGTGCAGTTGGTTTTCATGGCGCAGGACTTTATCCAGCTTGTCCAGGCGCTCGTCCTCGGTCAGCGTCTCGTCCTCAAAGAGCTGGGCCTGCCAGCGGTGGAGGCGGCGCAGACGCCAGGAGGCGGCGGCGATCTTTTCGACGTAGTGACGTTCAAGCAGATTGCGCGGGGCGATCTGGGCGGTGAACTCGGCTTCGATCTGCCGGTAGCCTTCGGGGTCTTCGCCGAGGGCGGGCAGGACGATGTCTCGGGCGAAGAGTCCATGGGTGGTGGCATTGCGGGCGCTGACGGCTTTGCCCCCAGCCGTGCGCGGCCCGCCGCCCTGTGCCTTCTCGGCTTTTTGTGCCTTCTCGTCATTGGCAAGTATTCGTTTGAGAGTGGCGGCGCAGTTGCCGGAGCAATGTTCGCCGCGCGGGGCGCAGGCGCCGCAAACAGAGTACATCGAGGTGATTTCCTTTCCATGATTTATCTGTCTACTATTATAGCTTTTATGGGAACAGATGTCAAGGGGCATATTTTTGGTGGCATGTTTGGTATAATGGATTGGAACCCACCCCGGCTCGCTGAGGCTCGCCACCCTTCCCTGTTAGGGATGGGTAAAAGAATAGATAGCCCTGTTATGGCCTCTTATGGAAGCAGGTATTTGGGCGCTTTGTGCGTTTCTGCTGCGGGCTTGCCGCCCTTTGGAGCGTGTTATGTTGCACGGGTGCGGTATAGTACCAAGTTAGGCCGCTCTGGCGTAGGCGTTCGCGATGTCCAGGGAAAGGTAAAGACATGGCTTTCATCGATTTGTCCAAACACGAAGCCCAAGTGACGGATTTCTGTGTTGCGGCACTTGAAGCCTTCTCGCGGGAGCACTTCGACACCAAAGTCTCCAGCGTGGTGCTCTACTCGTATCCCAGCTATGGGACACTCATTTTTTGCCTCGACACGGTAGCAAATGCCGCGAAGCACTCCGAAGATGATGCACCGCCCCATGATCCTGGGTTTTCCTTCGTGTGCCCTCACTTTGCCTTCTTCGATTGGCGGCGGTTAAATATTGAAGAGTGGAGCGAGGCTTACGATAGTGTTTGGATTGATGGCAATGAGCCTCTGGAAATTAGGACCGTGTCCGGCGAGAGTATCGCGATGGGTGAAGATGACGGAGACGAGACCCTCAACAAGCCGGTTTTAGAGTTGCTAGTCAAAGCAATGCGCGAAATGACACGTCATCCTGTGACGGAAGCCTTGAACCATGAGGCGCGATTATGCATCGGAGTGCAGATTGAAGAAAGTGCATGCTCCGAATACTGGAGCCTTCCCAACGGAGCGGCCTAACAATACGCTGCACCTGACACCACCGCCGCCTGTCCTGTTCATGCGGAGGTGTGGGCTGCGGCGGAGAAACCGCTGGGGATGCGCGCACGCGGAAGGAAGATCGCGTTTCAAGGAGGAGAACAGGGCATGGCGGAACGGACCTGGGAGGAAATGAGCCTGGCGCGTCTGCGGGCGGCGAAGGCGTTGCTGGACTTGGGGTTCTACCGCGACAGCATCAGCCGTTCTTACTATGCGGCCTATTGCGCGGCAACAAGTCGCCTGGTGGGGCGCAACGTCGCCTTTGCATTCGGGCGGCGGAACCCGTCACACGACCAACTGCCGGATTTAGTCCTGAACGCTGGGGGCCTACCGAAAGCCGTCCGTCAGAAGGTTAGGACGCGGCTCTACTTTCTCCGGTATTCACGCGAAAACGCCGATTACCGGCCTCATGCGCCGATAGATCGGGCGCTGGCGCTGGACTGCATTCTGAACGCGGCTGCTGTCATCAAGCTATTGGAGGCATGACATCATGGAACAGACAAAGGAATTTGTCGCACAAAAGGTGCGCGAACGTCTTGTCGGGGTTCATCCCGGCGGCGTCACCCTGGAAGTGTTAGACAACGGCATCTATCAAATTGATAAATGGTGGCGCGTCCCGATCCGGCCCAGCCATTGGCCGAAGCGCTTGTCGGACTTTTACGAGACTCTGGCGGAAATGACGGACGAGTTACAGGAGCAGGACCATGTTGATGTGCTTTTTTTCACCGGCGCACCCGCTGAAGATGAACAAGAAGCACCGGCGGCATGAGATAAAAAGCGCAGGCCATTCGGCCTGCGCCTCTTTGCTTCAGACAGGGGGCACACCCATAGCCCCTCGCCAGTCATGGCGAGGGGCTTTTTTGTGGCTCGGTTGTGCCTCCCGGCAGACGCCGTCAATGTCCGGCCTCGCGGCAGATGAGCATGGCTTCAAAAGCCGTCGCCTTCTGCCGATACTTTTACCGTGATGAATACTGCCAACACCCAAACTCTGCCGATGCGGGCGCTCTATGCCCCGAACCCGCCCCAGCTTGACGATCCGTGGATGCGTGCCTTGTTTGCACTGCTGGTGGTCTTCGGCCTGGCCGCTTTGTCCACCCTCGGCTCGTGAGACGGCCCCCTAGCCCCCAATTCTGGGGGGACCGGAAGGAATGCAGCGGCGGCTCTTCCGGGTTCTCCTCCTGCTCCCCCAGAATTGGGGGCTGGGGGGCGATCTTCTGAATTAGGGGCCGGGGCCTTTTTCCCTACAGCCGGACTTCCTTGCCCGTTTCGCTGGACTCGTAGAGGGCGCTCAACAGCCGCGAGGCCATCAGGGCTTGTTCGCCCGGAACGGCGACCGGGGTGTCGGTGCTGACGGACTGCACGAAGGCGCGGATTTCCTCCTCGTGGGTGCCGACGCGGGGCAGGAAGACGGGCTGGCTGTCGTAGAGCGCGCCGGCCTCCTCGGTGTAGATGCGCGTGTTGGCGTCGTTGTGCAGGTCCAGGAAGACGCCGCCTTCGGTGCCGAACAGGCTGGTCTCGAAGCGCTCCTTGTCGTTGTTGAGCACGAACGACGACTCCAGAACGAGCGACGCGCCGTTCTCGAACTTGACATAGCCCGAAGCGAAGTCCTCGACCGTGAAGTTGTTCGGGTCCCAGGGCTTGCCGAACAGGTTGACGTGGCCGGAGCGGTGCCCGAACTTGGTGACGGCGGTGCCGCTGACGGCGACCGGCTTGGGGTGGCCCATCAGCCACAGGGTCATGTCGAGGATGTGGACGCCGATGTCAATCAGCGGCCCGCCCCCCTGCTTGTCTTTTTCGGTGAAGACGCCCCAGGTCGGGACGCCCCGGCGGCGCAGGGCCTGGGCGCGGGCGTAGTAGATCTCGCCGAATTTGCCCGTGTCCAGCAGACGCTTGATAGCCTGCGGCCCGGCCCCGAAGCGCATGTTCAGGCCCACCTGGAACTTCTTGCCGGCCTTTTGGGCGGCAGCCACCATCAGCTCGCCCTGGCTGCCGTTGAGCGCGATGGGCTTTTCGCAGATGACGTGCTTGCCCGCCTCGAAGGCCGCCACGACCGGCGGCATGTGCATGAAGTTGGGCGTACAGACGTCCACCGCTTCCACGTCGGGGTTGGCGAGCAGTTCTTGGTAGTTCTCATAGGTCTGGGCGGGGCCGAACTTCTTGTTGGCCTCGGCCAGTTTCTCCGGCTTGATGTCGCACAGGGCGACGATCTTCACCTTGCCCTCGTCCTGCAATTTCTTGTAGGTCGGCAGGTGGACGGCCTGGGCGATCCCGCCCGTGCCGATGACGCCGATCCCAATCGGCTTGCCGCTAAACCCCGAAGCGTCCGTCGCCCCGGCGATCAAATCCGCATCCCAGTCATTTGCCATGTCGTCAATCTTCCTTCCGTCCGAGAGGTTGTGGAGGGTAGTTCGGCGCGGGCGGCCAAACTCCCTCCCCTGAATCAAATCGCATTGCCGACGCCGCACTTCGCACGGCGTCCTCTTCCTCCAGCCCCCGCCCGAACTGGCCGGTGACGAGCGCAATCAAGCAACCACAGGCCAGGGACATACTCGCCAACGGAAGGTAGTTGTGCAGGTTGAAGAATAGGCCCAACCAGTTGCCAAGTATGATCCGAGGCGACTGGCTCCACGCCAGCCACAAGGCGGGCGGTACGGGCACCCAGAACAGCAAACGTCTTGGCGCACGGGCCAGACAGATCACAGCAAAGAATAGGAGAACATCCCCCGCGAGCGTGATCTCCCGATGCCGTGCGAAAATCCAAAATGGCAACGGCAATCCCGATGCCATACTCAGGTCGGGCAGTATCCAGATGATGCCGGCCAGGTTCCCGCCGCCCACGGCGAGCCACAGACAGTACCGATCCCACTGCCGCCGCGTTCGGACCTGTACCCGGAGTTTCATCCCGCATCATCCTTTCTTAAGCGCTCAGGAACCCACCCCGGCGTAAGAACCCACCCCGGCTCGTTCCTCGCCACCCCTCCCGAAACGGGAAGGGAAAGAGGAGTGCTGTACCCATTTTCGTTAGGGCCTCTCAGCGCGGCTCTGCCGGGGGCGGCGCACTTCCAGCGGGGCGGCGAGGGCGGGGCCGAGCAGCGTCCAACCCAGCAGGACCAGGGCGGGGACGGAGACCGCGCCCTCGTGGACCAGCTTCCCCGCCGCGTCCATCGCCTGATCCCCTATATTGGCCGGGCGGTCCAGCACGTCGGGGGCGCGCTCGACGGCGATCTCCGTCCCCCGGTCCGTCAGCTCATTCAGCACATCGTCGGTGTAGAGGGGCAGGACGGCGCTGCACAGGACGAACCCGTAGACCAGCCCGGCGAGGGCGGCGGCCAGACGCAGTTGTAGGAGGGAACGGTTCGCCCCGACGCTCGCCAGAAGCGCGCCGATCAGCCCGCCGCCCGCGAAGGCCAGCACGACGCTCCCGCCCAGGGTCGCGACGCCGCCCAGCGGCGGTCGGCCCAGCCCTAGCGCATGGCTGAGGGCCAGCAGCAGGGGAAAGGAGGCGGCGACCGCGACGACGCCGAGGAGGGCCTGCCGCACAGCGGCCCAGACGAGGCGCCTCATCCTGCCGGGACCTGTTCAGGCGGCGTAGTCATCGGTGTTTCCTTTCCCAAGAGACCCAGGGCTGAACCCCTGGGCTTTAACAGTGCAAGCCCCCGCCTGCGCGGGCGAAGGACTATTTGATCTGTCATTCTTCTGCCCGCGCCCCTCCGCGTCTCAGTTATTGGGGCAGCCTGCCAGTGCAGAGGCGGGGAGATGCTCTTTTACAGCCCCGCCGTTCAGGGCGGGGTCTCGTCCCTGTATTGTTCCCGACGCGCCCGGCCCCAAACCCGCGAGAACGAGAATACTCAGTATCAGACATTTCGTGACAGGCGAACCTTTTGGCCGCCGGATGCGCCTTTTACTGTGGAGGGTAATCGAGATTGGCGGCTTATGACGGGGAGGCTCTGCGGCGGCAAGGCGGGATGGGGGATGAGCAGGCGTTCGCGCAGCTCGTTCGCCCTCACCGGCAGGTGCTCGCCCGGTACATCCACTACCAGGTCGCGAACGCCGAGGACGCCGAGGATGTGCTTCAAGAGACCCTGCTGGCAGCCTGGCTCGGCCTGGGCCGCCTCCGCGCCGCAGGCAATGTCCGTGCCTGGCTGATGCAGGTGGCCCGCAACCGCTGCCGGGACTACTTCCGCGCGCAGGGGCGGCGGGACGCGCCGGCGGGGGAGCAGGAACTCGAAAGCTTCGCCAGCCGCTTCGGCCTATCCCTGCACCGCCGCGCGCAGACGGTGGCCGAGATCGTGGATGCCCTCGAAGACGCCCCGCCGGCCGCGCGCGAGGCCGCGCGGCGGTTCTATCTGGAGGGCCTGACCGTCGCCGAGATCGCCGCCGAGACGCAGGCCCCGCCCGGCACGGTCAAGCGCCGTCTTTTCCAGGCGCGTAGTTCCCTGCGCGCCTCTCTGGGGGTCAATCCCCCGCAAAGGAGTTATCCAATGAATACACAGACAAGCGACATGCCCACTGTCGCCGTTCCAGTGACGGCGTTTCCTCCCTTCCTGCCCGAAATCGTCATCATCGAAAGGGAGGAAACGCCGTTCGCGGTGGACTGCCGGGAACTCCTTTATTGGTCCATCATCCCGCGCCTCGGCGAGTGGGCCTCCTGGGCGGATTACGATCTGCCCGGCTGGAAGCTGGCCGAGGCGGGGGAAGCGCGCGTCCTGCGTCCCGCCAGAGTGCATAACGTGGAGGGCGTGGAGATCGAGATGCGTTTCTGGAAACCGGAAGCGGGCTGGCTGCCGACCGGGACAGTCCATGGCCGATTGACCGAGGAAGGAGGCCAATGGCTCGCCGTTAATCTGATGCATAAAGGGGAGGGGCAGGTGGAGACGTTCCTGGATGAAGTCTTCGATTTAAACTGGCGCAGAGGGAATCACCCCCTGGAAGACCGGGGCGCCGTCGAGCGCGCCGCCGACGGCTCTCTCAGGCTGCGGGACCGCGCCGCCCTCGTAAACGGCACCGGGGCGGGCCTGTTCACGGTGGAGATCGGGCCGAAGCGATTCAGATGCCTGCGCGTCCTCGAATGCGACATCGCCAACGAGATTGACACGCTGGTGGTCTGCTACCTGACGCGGGAAGGCCGCACGGTATTGGTGCAGCGCTACAAACGCCCCAGCTTCGTCCAAATGGCCGAGTTTCCGGTGATCCTGGACGAGACGGCCCAACTTGTCTTGGACGGCCTGACCTTCCTCCACTGGTACGACACGATCACGAGTTTCGCGCTGTGATCTGGTCTCCGAAAGCCTGCAAAAACAGGTATAACACACAAGTATAATACACTGGATGCTGTCCAAGCCGTTCTTTCCCTGCCGTTCTATGACCGAAAGGAACTCTGCCATGTCCGCCCCACGACCCCGCGCCCGCCACACAAGGCTCCTCTGCCTGCCCGCCTTGATCGGCCTCTGTGCTCTCGCCGCCCTGCCCTCTTACGCCCAGGCCGCCCTGGACGACTTCAACCAGTTCCCCGGCGTTCCCCTGAGCGGCCAGAACGGTGGGGCGGGATGGGCCTCCCCCTGGTCTGGGTCGGGTGCCACGACCGCCGACCGAAAACTATCCGACCGGACGGGCGCCTTGTCCGTTCGCCCCACTTCCGTCGCCGTCCGGGCGGGTGCGGGCGAGTTCCTGAGCGTCAGCCGCACCACAGCGACCGCCTACGGACAACCCGGCACGACCGAGTGGTTCAGCTTCACCATCGTCCGTACCGGCTCCAATCCAAGCGCCTTCACCCCACCTGCCTATGGCGGCGTGACCGTGGGCGGCGGCCCGAGCCTGTTTATCGGCGACACCGGCAGCAGGCACTGGGGCATGGACACCTCCGGCCCCCCGGCCTTGAAGGACGTGGTGGACGCCGGCCCCATCACCGACAACGTCCCCGCCTTCCTGGTCGTCCGGGCCGACTTCGGGGCGGGGGCGACGCGGCTCACGCTCTACCAGAACCCCCGCCCCGGCCTCGCCGCGCCGGACGTTCGGGGGGTGGTCAAGACCGACCTGACATTGACCCCCGCCCGCTCCGTCACGATCACCTACGGCAACGGCAGTGCGTATGTCCTGGGCGCGCTGCGCCTGGGGCGGTCCTATGCCGCCGTCGCGCCCGCCGCTTCTGCCTCTCATGGGCATGTCCGCTCCGGGCGGCCCGCTCACATCTGACCGTGAGCGTCCATCCCTAAAGATGCAAACGGCCCGCCTCTCGACTCAGACGGCGGGCCGTTTTACATCCGGTGGCTGTGCGCGTCCCCATGAGCGGCATGACGCCTGCTTAAAGCTATGGGGAAGCGAGATGCCGCCGCCGCTTTTCGGCTATAATGGAAGAAGCGCCCCAGCAAACCATAGGAGAGCAAAACCATGACATTGATGCTTGATCTGACACGGGAGGAAGAAAATCAACTCGTTGCCGCCGCGCGGGAGCAGGGGACAGCCCCGGCGGAGATACTTAGAACCTTGATGAAGCGACATCTGCCTCTGGTCAGCGAGGCCTCCATTCCCAATGAGAAGGCCCTAGCCACTCTGCGGGACATTGCCAAACTTAAAGAAGGAATGCCGGAGACGGACGGCTCACAGACGGACCAAATGCTTCGGGAAGGGCGTACGGGAGCGATGATGCCGGTGCCCAAATCAGCAGAGGGCAGACCCTTCTATGAGACGGCCACGCCTGAAGAATGGTCGCGCGCCTGGCGGCAGTGGGCCGCCGGTCATCACTCTCAGTCGCCCGGCCTGTCCGATGAGGCGGTCAGCCGCGACAGCATCTACGAGGGACGCGGTTGATGGCCCTGATCCTGTCGTAGATGGACCAGTTAAAGCGGCGTGGGTTCGGCGGTCGCCGCTTCTTCGTTTCCTGCGTCAAAATCCTTTGCGAGATGCCAGCGGACGCCTTGAACTTTAGGCGAGGAAACCAAGACCGCATAAAGCAGTTGAGCAGCTTCCGGCGAAACGCCTCTTTTGCGTGCGCCCAGTAAAGAAGGCAGAAACCCGGCACTGCGTTCCAGCCAGCCCAGCCACTCTTCCCCTTCTTCGTCCCGATGCCCTAAAATAAAGTCATAACTCTGGCCGCCACAGCGGAACGTGAAGTACCAGCCGTAGTCTTCCTGGCCCAACTCTGGGTCCACTTCCACGTTCCGCGCCCGTAGCTCCTGCATCAACCACTTGGCGAGATCATCGCCGAAGTTGTTGGGATTGATGAAGTAGTCCCTCTGTTCGCTGGTGTTGAATCCAGAACAGCGAAACGTGACGTGTGTTCGCGTATCCAGCATAGCGATAGCATCTGTCATGGCGCTTCTTGGCCCGCATCTCGGAACTTGACTCGGATACGGATGCCGCGCCAGTTCGGCTGTAGTACGCTCAGATCATTGTACGACTCTATCTCCAGAATGCCCCGTTCCACCCACCTCACCCCAGAGATGCCCTGGAAGGAGCCGCTTTCCCAAGACGTAGAAGCCACTGCGATTGGGCGACTGGCTTCCCCCGAGGAGCGGAGCGACTGGAGCATGACGGTGCCCCCGGTCGGGACGATCCCTGCCCCGTCTGACGAATACTGTAGGGCGACGAAATCCCCAGCCGGGGAAACGATCCTCTCCATCTCCCGGCCGGGTGCAGGAGGGAACGAGGGACGTGCATTCGCCCTGTGAACAGGGACATGCACAGGAGGAGCCGAAATAAGGTGAACCACAAGGGCCACTATAACGACTATTGAAGCAGAAAACACAGCAACAGGGGTGATGTTCTGTCGAATAAGCCCCATGACTATCGCCCCTAAAGACCGGCAGCCGCTAGATGTAGATCTTGTAGGTCGGGATGCCCATGATCGGTCCGGCGATGGCACACAAGGCACCCATCGTGTAGGGCAGGGATTTCAAGCATCCTACTGGTCAAGCAGATCGTGCAGAACGCGGAGGAGCGCGTTCAACTTTTCAGGCTTAAGTGAGCAAACCTTTCGGTTCATGCGCCTCTCAGAAGCGGCGAAGGTATAGGCGGGACGGATAAAACACTTCTCTTGAAATGTCGCGCCTATGGTGTCTTCTTTATGCACTTCTATTTGGAATGGGTCGCCATCATCCTGCGTGGAGAACATGCAGACCAAATAGTCCCTGCTGTCAAGATAGGGCCAAGATGCGATGACTACAGCGGGTCTGAGTTTGAACTGTGTGTCGCTGGAGAAGGGGAAGTTGACGACGATGACATCCCCCTTTACATATCGCGCCAAGCCAAATCCTCCGCCGGCCTATTCCAAATCTTGCCCAGCGCATCTTCGCTAATGAGCGCGGCGGCTTCCTCAATGGGAACATCCATGCCGTCAAAGACGATGATCTCGCCGTCTGAGGTGATGAGCGTGAGCGTATCGGATTTGTCTGCGACACCCTCTGCTTTGTCTGCGACAACCTTTGCGTCCGTGCCTGACACTTGTTTGTTCTGTGAGGTATGCGCCCTTCGACGCAAGCGGGAAGCAGCGCCCGACATTGATCCCATGATGACATTTCCCTTCAAGACGATGGCTAACGTAAGTATACCATACGGCTGCCGCTAGATGTAGATCTTGTAGGTCGGGATGCCCATGATGGGGCCGGCGATGGCCCACAGGGCGCCCATCGTGTAGTCGCCCAGAATCAGGCCCAGGAAGAAGGGGATGGCGCGGCGGTGGAGCGCGATGCCGCCGTAGCGGATGATGCAGAACTTCAGGAGCCAGGCGATGAAGACGGGCAGCCAGAAGTATTCCATCGCGTAGGACAGGGCCAGGGCGTAGCCGGCGGGGTGGAAGGGCCACCAGACGAAGCTTGTCCGCATCAGGGACAGCGCGACGGTCAGGACGAAGCCGCCCAATATGAACCAGAGGCCCGTGGAGGCAGGGCGGACCGGCGAGTTCAGCCAGGCGGCCAGCCGGCCGTAGCTCTCGTTGCCCACCCAGGTCTTGAAACCGGGCGCCTTGCCCTCGCCGCCGTAGGCGTACAGGACGTGGACGTGCGCCCACTCGGTCGCCAGCAGGCTGAGGACCGACCCGACGGCAAGCACGGTCACGATGCTGCTGAAGCCGACGGCGGGCTTGCCTTCCATCATCTTGAAGGCTTCTAGCTGGTTCGGCATCGGGTGGTTGCGGTAGCCCCGGTTGAACCAGTAAAGCACGGACATCAGGGTCAGGTCCTGCGCGCCGATTGCCCGCGTCCCGAAGACGGTCACGAGCACCTGGATGGGGTTGACCAAGACGATCTCGTGCGGCGAGCCGAGTTCGGCCCGGACGCGCGTGATGACGAAGCCGAGCAGGAACACGATGCCGAAAAAGGCCAGTGTGATCCAGGCACTCATGCCGATGAGGGAGGCGAACAGGGCCAGCAGGCAGCCGCCGACGACCAGACCGAGGATGGCGAACCGGTAGCGCCGGGCCTCGGCGGGGTCGTCCGACCGCGCGCCCGCCCAGGCGGTGTGGCCGACCGACCGCCAGTAGGTCCGCCCGGCGTAGAGCAGCATCAGACCCAGGCCCACCCAGGCCCCGGTCGCCTGCTCGCCGAAGTAGGGGAAGCCCTGGTTGCCCAGCCCGCTGTCCCAGCCGTACACATCGCCGGTCACGCGGAAAAGGCGGGCGGCGACGTAAAAGAACCAGCAGGAAAAGGACAGGTCCAGCGGCATGAAGTAGCCCAGGCCGACGGCGAACGGATAGAACGACGTCTGCGTGGAGCCGATGGCGTTCCACGGCTTGTTGGTGATGTACTGCTGTAGATTGTTCAGCTTGACATTGAACTGGGGAATCGTTGGGAACAGCTCGTGCAGTCCGTTGAGGAACGAGATCCCGAAGGCCAGGCCGAAGCCGAGCCACATGACCGGGTTCTTGAAGAACGCCGTCCCGGCATCGTCCGCCGTCATCGCCAGGGGGAGCTGAACGATGGGGAACGCTAGCTTCTCGTTCTCGATCCAGGCCCGGCGGATCAGAATGGTCAGGCACAGGTACATCCCGACCAGGGTGAGGAAGAACAGGCCCCAGGCGGCCAGCGGGACGTACCAGGCCAGAAGATACTGCTGCCCCTGCGGGCTGTAGATGCTGAGGTTGCCCCGGTTCATGGCCTTCAGGGCGTCGTGATCGGTGATCAGCAGCCAGTTCGGCAGGAACCGGAAGAACAAGACCTGGAACTTGTTCTCCGGCGTCGCGTGCCAGTAGGGGAAGGTAATCGAGCCGAACAGGTTTTGCAGCGTGTCGTGGCCCGCGAAGGTGCAGGAGACGACCAGCATCACATAGATCAGCAGCAGTTCTTCCTGGCGCAAGGCATTCGCGCGCGGCGCGACTCGGCGCCAGGCGAAGTTCAGCAGGACCAGGATGAACAGCAGGAAGATGGGAGTAATGAACAGCGGCAGCGAGGTGCTGTCCAGCGTGTACCAGCGGACCTCGATCACGATCGTCCAGAAGACATTGATCGGGATGAGGATCAGGCCCAGCAGCAGGACGCGCCAAAGCGAGAGCGGCTTCGCCCTGCCTTCGCGCCCCGCCCCAGCCTCCTCACGCTCTTTTTCGGTCGTCTCTTGTATCGCCATGTGCGTTACCCCCTGGGTTCTTGCGCGCCGGGTGCAACGCCGCCGCTGCCATCCGCCGCTGCGAGGTCAGTTCACCGTGCGGGGGCAAAGTTCCTCCCGCACTTGCATGTGCCTGTTACGGCGTTGCGGCCAGGACATTGGGATAACGCTGGGCGGTCTGGAGGATCAGCTCGCCGAACAGCGTGTTCGCCCAGGCGAACCAGGAGCGGGTGTAGTCGGCCGGGTCATCCTTGTGGAACGCCTCGTGCATGAAACCCGTTCCGGCGTGGGTAGCCTTCAGCGCCGCCAGACTGGAGGCGACCTCCGAGGCCGACGCGCTGGTCAGGGCGTACATGATGAGGCTCATCGGCCAGATCGTGTCCGGCCCCAGATGCGGGCCGCCGACTCCGGTGAACTTGCCCCGGAAGAACCACGGATTGTCGTCACTCCAGACGAAGCGCCGGGTTGCTTGGTAGGCAGGGTCGGAGGCGGCGCAGACGCCCAGGTAGGGCAGGGACAGCAGGCTGGGGACATTGGAGTCATCCATGAACAGTGCGTGGCCCAGGCCGTCCACCTCGTAAGCATAGATCGTCCCGCGCGTCGGGTGGGGCTGCGGCGCCCACTGGGCGAGCGCCGCCGCCACTTCATCGGCCAGGGCGCGGGCCTGGAGCGCCTTGCCGGGGCAGTGGCGCACCCCGTCCAGCATCTCCGCCATCTGCCGCAGCGAGACGACCGCGAAGAAGTTGGAAGGGATGAGGAACTGATAGGTGGCCGCGTCGTCCGAAGGCCGGAACCGGGAGCAGATCAGGCCGACAGGCTCAACGGGCGGTCCGTACACGGCGGGCGAGGCCGGCGCGGGCGGGGCGCCGCCGCGCTGGAACGTGTATGGCCCCAGCCCGTCCTTGCGCTGCTGCTCGCGGAACGTCTGGACCACGAGGTCCATCGCCTGTTCCCAGCCGGCGTCCAGAGGGGACGTGTCGCCGGTCTCTTTCCAATAGGCATGGGCGAGTCGGATGGGGTAGCAGAGCGAGTCCACCTCCCACTTCCGCTCATGGATGCCTGGCTTCATCCGTGTGTAGTCGCTTACCCACTGGTCCGTCCCATTCGGGTCGGCCAGGAACGCATTGGCGTAGGGGTCAAAGCGGATGCACTGCGTTTGGCGGCGGATGACCCCCTGGAGGAGCCGCTGGAGGCGCGGGTCGCGGCGCGCCAGGGGCAGGTAGGGCCAGACCTGCGCCGCCGAATCGCGCAGCCACATGGCATCAATGTCGCCGGTGATGACGAATGTGTCCGGCTCGCCGCCTTCACCGCCGTTCTCCCGGAAGTCTACGGTGGTGTCCAGGGTGCTGGGAAAGCAGTTCTCGAACAGCCAGGCGACTTCCGGGTCGGCGATCTTCCCTTTGACGTCCTGTATGGTTTCCTCGACGGCGGGCGAGGTGAATTTCCGATCCTCCGGGGCGGGGCGGCGGGGCGGAAACGATCCGGCATTATCCCCAGAAGGGTGCTGTCTGGTCATGGTTTGCGTGATCCTTGTGCTGTATGATACTACACCCCGAAGTCTCCGTCAAGACCTTTTCTACGCCGGGCGCTTTTTGGGTATAATCCGCCCATCTGCCTCTCCTTTAGGAAGGAATACCATCCGTGATCGAACACGAGCTTTTCACCCGGCATCCGCTGAACCCGATCATCAGCCCCCGTGACCTGCCTTACCCCTGCGACTGCGTCTGCAACCCCGCCGCCCACCTCGTCGGCGACGACGTCCTGCTGCTGCTGCGCGTCATTGACCAGGAGGGCAGTTCGCATATCACCGTAGCCCGCTCCAAAGACGGCATCACCGACTGGCGCATTGAGGACCATCCCCTGATCGCCCCGGACTCCGTGGCGGCGCGCTGGCCGCTCTCCGCCAAGGCCGAGTTCGACACCAGTTTCGAGGCGTATGGGTCGGAAGACCCGCGCGTCGTCTTTCTGGAAGACCGGCAGGAGTACGTCATCGCTTACACCGGCTATTCCAGCCTGGGCGCGGGCGTCTGCCTCGCCACCACGAAGGACTTCCAGCACGTCAACCGCTTCGGCTTGGTGCTTTCCCCCAACAACAAGGATGCGTCCGTGTTCCCGCGCCGGATCGGCGGGCGCTACTGGATGCTGCACCGGCCCGCGCTGGGAGACATGGAGCACATCTGGCTGGTCGAGAGCGAGGACTTGATCCACTGGGGCCGGCCCTGGATGATCATCAGCGAGCGCGGCGGCCCGTGGTGGGACGGCGACAAGGTCGGCGGCGGCCCGCCGCCTATTGAGACGCCCGACGGCTGGCTGGTCATCTTCCACGGGGTCAAGGGCACGTCGCACGGCCCGATCTACCGTGCGGGTCTGGCCCTGCTGGACTTGGATGATCCCCGCAAGGTCATCCGCCGCCTCCCGCGCTGGGTATTCGGCCCCAAGGAGCCGTATGAATCGACGGGCTTCATCCCCGGCGTGGTGTTCCCGACGGGGACGGTAATGAAGGGCGACGAGCTGTACTTGTACTATGGGGCGGCGGACACGCGCGTCGCGCTGGCGACGACCAAGATCCAGACGCTGCTGGACGCGCTGAAGGAGGAGGGGAAGTAGCGCAGCACTGCTGGGGAGTACACTTTTTTCGGGTCGGCGCAGGAAACCGCTCCTACGCCGTCCAATGCCATCCCCGTGACTGACCGAAACGATATGCCCGAAGCCTTGTCCCGCACGGACAAGCGCTTCAACTTCCTCGCCTGCCTGACCGACGCCGTCGGCTGGCCGCTGGGCGCGGCTCTGTTCTCCCAGGCAACCATCCTGCCGCTCTTTCTCCGGCACCTGGGGGCAAGCAACACGGCCATCGGCTGCCTGCCCGCGCTTTACAACCTGCTGGTCTTCCTGCCCGGCCTGCTGGTGGTCGGCTACCTGGGGCGGCTGAGGCGAGTGCGCGGCTACTTGTTCTGGATCGCCCTGCTGGAGCGGTTCGCCCTGCTGCTGCTCGTCCCGCTGACGCTGGCGTGGGGGCGGACGCACCCCGGCTGGCTGATCGGGGCGCTGTTTCTGATCATCTCGGTTCATGCGGGCGCGATGGGATTCAACCAGCCCGCGTACTGGGTCGTGGTCGGCAAGTGCGTCCCGCCCGCCTGGCGCGGGCGGCTGTTCGGCTACGCGGGCGGGATCGCGGGTGTGCTGGGTCTGGGGATGGACGGTCTGCTGCGCCGCCTGCTGTCCGGGCCGGACGGAGGCTTCCCCTACGGATACGCGATGGCCTTTCTAATCGGGTTCGTGCTGATGACGGTCAGCGTCCTGCCGCTCGGCATCGTCCGCGAACCGTTGGGGCAGCCGCGCGCCGAGGGCGACCCGCACACCGGCCACTATGGGCGGGACAGCCTGCGGGTCTGGCGGACGGACGCGGGTTTCCGGCGCTTCCTGTACGGCCAGATCGCGCTGACGCTGGCTGCGCTGGCGACCCCGTTTTACGTCCTGTATGCCGAGCGTCATCTCCACGCCCACACGGACTCGGTGGCGGGCTATACGGCGGCCCTGGTCCTCGTCGCCTCGTTCGGGAGCCTGGGCTGGGGGGCGTGGAGCGACCGGGCGGGTAACAAGGTCGTCCTGCTGGCCGCCTCCGCCTGCGCCGCCCTCGCTTCTGTTCTCGCTCTTGTTGCGCTCTCGCCGCTGCTGTTTTACGGCGTCTTCATCGCCCTGGCTTTGGGGACGGCGGGGATGAACATCGCCGGCAACAACATCGTGATGGAGTACGCCGGGTCGCCGCGCGAGATCCCCCTCTACACGGCGATCTACAACGCCGTCACCGCCCTGCCCCGCGCCGCCGCGCCGCTCCTGGGCGGCCTGATCGCCGACCACGCGGGCGGCTACCGGGCGTCTTTCGTTCTCTCGGCACTGCTGGCCGTCGCCGCCCTGCTGCTGACGGGGCGGGCGGGCGAACCGCGTCATGGAAACCCTCCGGCCCCCAACACTGAGGGAGACGGGGGCGGAGAGTTTCCGGTGCATTATCTCGTGGGAACGGGGGCGGAGAATGGCCGATGAAGAATGGCCGGAAGTCTATGAAGTGGCCCGGACACTTGTTGTCTGCTGCAAAGACGCAGACTTTCGGATTGAGCTGCTGAGGATGGGGAGAGCGGAAAAGGCTGTTTACAAGCCCCGCCTTTATCGGCAGGAAACGGTCATCCTCCAGCCGACCTGCGAGAAGACGGAGAACGGCTGGACCTGGAATCCGAAGCCCCGGCCGATGATACTCTGGCGTGAGTATGAGATGGATTTTCGGGCCACAGAAGACCCCGAAGACGCGCTGAAGATGGCGCGGGCCGTTATCCAACAGGGACGAGGCCGCTGACGCAACCATGAAACACATCCAATTACTTTTGAGTATTCTCCTGCTCGCGCTGGCCCTGCCCGGTGCGGGCTGGGCGCGACCCATCATCGTGCCGGACCAGCCGACCATGATGCTCGACGACCTGGGGCTGTATGAGGTCGGCTATGCCCTGCGCGGCGGGGCGGAAGTTCGCCTGCCGGTCGGATGGACGGTCGGGCTGGACAGCCCGACCGGCGCGGCCTGCCAGTCGGCGGGCGTCCAGAACGGGCGCGAGGCGTGGCTGCTGCACGTCCCCTGGCGGGATCACACGGGCGTCACGTTCCAGGAGTTCACCCTGCGGCTGCCGCGCGTCAAGGGGATCGTCCTGCGCGGCGCGACGGCCCTGCGCGCGGACGGCGTGGGCAAGTCGGACGGCGTCACGTTCCGCGTGTATGTGGACGGCGCGAAGCGGCTGGAGGTGAATCGTGCAGGCAATGCCTGGCAGCCGTTCCGCGTGGACCTGACGGCGCAGGCGGGGAAGACGGTCACGTTGCGGTTTGAGACCGACCCCGGCCCGCAGGACAATGCGAGCTTCGATTTCGCCCTGTGGGGCGGCCGGCAGGTCGTCTTGACGGGGTCCGCGCCCGCTGCACGGACGCATCCTGCCCCGCCGCCGCTCGACCTGCGGCGGCTGACCTCGCGGCAGAATGGAGGCGTCGCGCCTCCGTCCGGGTTTGCGGGCAAGACGAGTGTGCAGGTCACCACGGCGGAGGCCGTGCTGCGCTATCGGGGTACGGACGGGACGCTGGAATACCACTGGAAGCCGACGGGGGCCTCGCTGCTGGGCGACCTGACGCTGAAGGCGGCGATGACAGGCGACGCGCCCACAACACTGCCTCTAGCGGGAGGGGCAAGTCTGGACTGGACGGGGGCGGCGACACCCACAGGGACGCGGCTCGCGCTCACGTCAGGCGCGGACGGGGCCACGCTGACGCGCACCTACCAGGTCGCGGGGCAGACGGCGACATTGACGATCACGGGCCGGATGCAGGGCAAAAGCCTGGTCTTCGACATCGCCTGTGACCGGCCCTTTCTGAGCGGACTGAGAGGCGGTGATTGGGGGCCGACGATGCGGCGGCGGCAGATCGCTCTCCCCTATTATTCCAACTCGGTCTGGTTCCTGACGCGCGAGAACCTGTTTGCCGGGGCGTTCCTCGACTGGACGACTTCGCGGGCGTCGTCGCTCGATGGGACGCATGCCGCCTATGACGCCCGCACCGACGGCACACGAAACCTGCTCCGGGAGCGGCTGGTCTACACCGCCGCCTGGCACCTGGCCGAGACGCTGCCGAACCTCCCGAACCCGCCCTCCCCGTTCCGCGCCGAACTGTCTGGCCGCATCATGCTGGACATCTGGGGCGGCAGCTTTGCGACCGTCCAGTCGCGTCTGCACACGCTGGCGGAGGCAGGGTTTGGGCCGGGGACGGCGATCCTCCACGACTGGCAGCATTCCGGCTACGACAACGGCCTGCCCGCTCATATCCCCGCCAATGCGAACCTGGGCGGCGACCCGGCGATGGCCGCCCTGGTCGGGCAGGCCCAGGCGGACGGCATCGAGATGGCGCTGCACGAGAACTATGTGGACTACTACCCGAACTTCGAGGGGTTTGCGGACACGGACATCGCCCGCGCCCCGGACGGGGCGCGTGTCGGCGCCTGGTACAATTCCGGCACGAAGATTCAGTCGTTCGCCGTCAAGCCGTCGCGCATCCTGCCGCTGGCGAAGACGCAGGGGCCGGAGATCGTCAGGCGCTACGGCAGCGCGGCGTGTTATCTGGATGTGCATTCCGCCGTGCCGCCCTGGTTCCATGTGGACTTCGAGGCCGGGCAGCCCGGCGCGGGGGCTTTTCAAACGGTCTGGGACGCGCACCGGGCGCTGTGGGCCTATGAGCGCGACCTGCATCACGGCCCGGTCTTCGGCGAGGGCAACAACCACTGGTACTGGAGCGGGTATCTGGACGGTGTGGAGGCGCAGTTCGGCCAGGGCTGGCACGACGGGTCGGGCACGAGCGCGCCGCTGCTGGTGGATTTCGACCTGCTCAAGATCCACCCGCTGGAGTTCAACCACGGCATGGGCTACTACGAGCGCTGGTGGGCGCACGGGCCGGACGCCCGGCGCGGGCTGCTCAGTCTGCTGGACCAGTACCGGATGCAGGAAGTCGCCTACGGGCATCAGGGCTTTCTCGGCGGCGAGGCATGGCACGACGCGGGCCTGTCCTGGCTCGAATCGCACCTGATGCGGCCTCTGACGGCGCGGACGGCTCTTGCCGATCCCGTCGCGATTGACTACTTCGACGGCGGCCACTGGGTAGACACGACGGCGGCGGCCAAAATGGACACTTCGGGGTCGGGTGCCTGGTCCCGCGTCCGCGTCCGCTATGGCAACGGCGTGACAGTCTGGGCGAACGGCGGCGCCACGCCCCTGCGGGTCGGCAATGCCATCCTGCCGCCGAGCGGCTGGCTGGCGACGGGCGCGGGCCTCACTGCCGGGACTTCGCTCCGGTCGGGTGTCGTCTCCGACATGGCCGAGACGACGGACAGCGTGTTCGTCAACGCCCGCCCCGCCGTGGATTGGGAGACGCCCGGCACGACGCGCCTGCGCCCCACCGTGGCCGAATTCGTCCCGACCGGCCCGCGCTCGTTCCGCGCCACCTACCACTGGGCTGTCGGGCAGGCCCTGACTGTAGATTACGGATGCTTCGTCCACTTCGTCCAGCCGTCCCCGAACGACGGCGGCGAGGGCATTCGGTTCCAGCAGGACCACGCCCTGCCCAAACCCACCTCGCAGTGGAAGCCGGGCGAGACGGTGACGGACGGCCCGTGGAACATCACCGTGCCTGCCGACATTGCCCCCGGCGACTACCCGTGGACGGTCGGCCTGGACGCGCCGGGCAGCGGGCGGCTGACCATGCAGGGGCAGTCCGACGCCCACAGCCGCATCATCCTGGGCACACTGCACGTCGCGGCGGACGGACTGACGTTCACCCCCGCCCCGCCCGACGCGGGCCGCACGACGGCCCCGGTCAATCACGAGGGCCGTGTGCTGGACTTCGGCACGGTCCGCACCGACGGCAGCGTCTTCGTCCGCCGCGAAGGGGCAAACTGGACCCTGCGGCCCTTCCCGCGCGACCGCCCCTTCACCGTCGAACTCTCCGCCGCCCGGTTTGGGCATCCCGCCTCCGCCCCCGTCGTCAGCGGCTGGTGGCGCCTGCCGCTGACCGGCGCGGCGGTCTACCGCTGGCCGGCCCCGAAAAACAAATAGAGCGGCTGCCCCGCTAGGGCAGCCGCTCATATGTCGTGTCGGGCGACCGCGAAGTCGCTCCTTCAGCCTGATTTACAGCACTTCGCCTTGCCCTTCGAAGAGCTGCCGCAGATTTGAACTAGGCAGAGGAACGATTGCCCAGTCTTGCAACTCTCTGCCCACTGCCCGGTCAATGTAGGACCAGGCATTCTCTATCTTTTGCTTGTCTTCGGTCGGCAAGCCGACAAACAGGCTCCAACGCATGTCGGTGTAAATGACGACAACCGCCAGTGCATCTTTCCATCCGACGGCGTGAATGGCCTCACGCACCCGACCCAATAGTTCAGCGGGTAGAAATTGAGACGGTGAACGGACTTCTAAAATGCTTTCGGTGTTCAATATGTCTGTTTGTATCAATACTTCCCCACCTAGGCGAGAGATTATTGGGGAAGTCAGTCTATAGTAGGCGTCCGTGTAGGGATTCAGAATGACTGTTCCCAAAGGGATTTTGTTTTCATGGAACAAACTGGCAAAGAACCGACAGACGTTAGAAAGTGGAGTCTTGATCCGATACGGGTTGTCTTCCCCAAGTGATTGTTGCATATATGCCAGGGACGTGAACACAGCCACATACGTTTTTCCCTCGACTGATAGCAGACGGGGCTGTACGCTGTCTCCATTTGGGCGTTCTGTCAGCGGCCAGAAAACGTAGGGATCGGCATTCTCTTCTTCATATTCTGCTTCACCCAAAATCCGCCGTAGCACGGATAAATCCTGTTCGTTATCCGTCTGCCCCAGAGACATTTCCAGCCAGGCATTGATGCGCCAGGTCAGTTCTATGTTTTCATCTTCCTCATCGTAAGTGAAAGTTTCTGGAAGAGTAGCGGCTTCTGAATCCCATTCGTCATCAACGATCAGACCCCGTTGGGTAGCCCAGTGGTAGGCTGGCGACTCGCGGAAGGCGTTCAAACCGCCCTGCCGCTCTACCCATTGCATGAACTTCTGGCTCTTGTAGGGAGGCAACTTCCATGTCCGATGCGGCCATTTCGCCTGATCGGTGATACCGGCGACTATACGCTCTTCCGAAGATGGTCCGCTTTCGGCAGCCAGTTGGTTTGCATTCAGTCCCAGCCAGATTGCTTCATTCAGGATGCGCGGCGGCAAAGGATAAAAAGCAGTCATCCACCAGCGTGCCGGTATCCATTCCGCCGGTACATGCAGGCTCCGACAGTATCCAGCAAAATCATTCACTGCCTTTGAGGGCAATAATCCTTTTTTGCCCATCGTCTTTAGAAATACGCTGTCCTCTTTGTAGCTTTCAAACCACTCTATCTGCCCGTCTCGCCAGAGCCAGAGCAGCCAGTCGCAGAAGAGGTAAGAGGCAAGAGCCGGGCCGACGTTATAAAAATCGCGCTCGATTGCTTGTCGCCACAAGCGCTCTGCCCAGACAATCTCCGGTGCAGGCAGGTATACATCCGGCGCAATAGACCGCAGATAGGCCCGAAGACTCCCTCCATGCTGGGTGAGCAGTGCAGAGTTTTGAACATAAGCCCGCATCATCATGTTGGTTTTGCGAGACACCATTGGTCCCCGCAACTCCTCCAACGTCTCTGCAAAAACGCGCGTGGCATCGTTCCCCCACTGGCCTCGCAGAAGTTCCATTGCCGGGCCAATGCCTTTTGCCCTTTCCTCCGGCGAACGCCGAGGATTGGAAATCCTTTTAAGAGTCGCCTGAGCCTCTGCATTCTGCCAAAGCGCCGCCAAGCCATAGACCATGCTTTTGCCGTCAGGCCAGCGATCACGCAACCCACGGAAATTAGGATCATAAGGATTGCGAGACTCGTTCCACCCTCCCGTAAAGATGTCAGCCCGAAACCCCTGCATATCTTGAGAGTGTGCGAAGAACAGCCGCCAAATCATCTCCTCCTCATCGTCCGGCACAGCCACAGAATCCGTGCGGAGAATGGCCGTGAAATGCCCTTTCAGGGCAGCTGCCACAAAATCGTTACCTAAAAACGGCTCCGGCACATCCCAGCCCAATGCACGAAGCTTTTCTACAGCATTTTCCATTGTCTTCCTCCATTTTGATTCATCTTTCCAACCCTAAAACACAAATAGGGCAGCGACTCATGGCTGAAAACGTTTGCCATGAGTCGCTGCCCTATTGCACCGAATGCACTTGGCCTTTTGATGCGACGTCGGGAGTGAAAGATTTTCAATGGGAAGAATACCTGGTATCGCCAGCGTTGTCAAGCCCATTTGAAGGTTTTTTGGGCGGAAGGCTGTTAGCCTTCCGCCCATCCTTGTCAGGCGACCGCGAAGTCGTTCATCACGGTCGGCGTGGACCCGTCAAACCCGACCACGTCCATCGTGCCCGCGTCGTCGGGGTCGGCGATGGTGAATTTGTTCGCTACCATGCCGCAGACGATCAGCTTGGCCGGGATACCCATGCGCTCGCGGTACTGGCGCAGGGCCTGGACCGGCTGGATGTTGCCCGCCCACGTTTCCGAGTCGGTGTAGACGACGAACACGTCCGTCTCGATCTTGTTCTTCAGCGCCCAGACCATCGGCAGGGCGCAGTCGGTCCCGGCGAAGGGCAGGCCGCTGACGGTCTTCAGCACGTCGTCCAGCCGCTGACGCGGGCTGATGGACAGCGGCATGAACGTCGTCGAGAACGCCATGAACTGGTGCTGCGGCTCGGTCGCTGCCGTGATCAGCGCCATCGCGGCGCTGGCGACGCGCGGCGAGAGGCCCGGTACGCCCGCGATCAAGCCGCCCTCCATCGAGCCGGACACGTCCAGGGCGAGCAGCCAGCGCTGGCCGGTCGGCGTGACGTTGCCGAACGAGGCGTAGAACGCCGCGTCCAGCGCGTCGGTGATGGCGGGGACCGGGTTCCAGGTGTTCCCGCCGCGCTCGCCGTGCCCCTGGGCGTAGGTCTTCAAGGCGGACAGGACCTGGATCGGGTGGACCCGCGCCTTCCGCAGACGCGCCTCATCCGTGATCTGCGCGACCACTCGGCGGGTCTCCGGCCCCTGCGGGGTGAGCAGGCCCACCCGCGTCAGGGTCGCCAGGTTGCGGATGAGCGCCGTCATCGGCATGTCCTCCAGCAGCGCCTCCCAGACGAATGGGTCAGTGAGCCACTGGGTCGGGACCGCCTCGCGCGGCAGCCGATGCTCGCGGATCAGCGCGGCGACCTGCGCCGCCGACTCGGCTGTCTTCGCCCGCTCTGCTGCCCAGACCAGGCGCAGGACGGCGTCGGGATGCGGCTGCTCGCCGACCGACTCCCAGCCCTGGGTGATCCAGTGGTACAGGCCGAAGTGCTGCTCCGTGGCGGGCTTCGGGTGGGCCAGACGCAGCAGGTCGCGGTGGCTCCAGCCGTCCCGCTGCCCATACTTGACCGCCTGGTAGGCCAGCTTGTCGGCGGGCATCTGGGAGTACCAGTGGTCGACCGCCTGACGCAGCCCGCGCCCCCAGCCGCGCATCCCGTCCACATACTGCGCGAAGTGGAACAGGTGCGTCCCGATCCGCGCCACCGTCGGCAGGGCCGCCAGCGCCTTGCGGCGCGTGTCCTCGTCCCCGAACGCGGCGCACATGGCGAGCGCGAACAGGGCCGGGTCGTTCTTCGGCGCACGCCCGGCCTCGGACACAGCCACAATCTCGCGCACGACGCGCGGGCCGTCCATGCCAATGCAGCGCTTGACGGCCTCGGCGTTCTCCAGCGTCAGCGTCCGCTCGCCCGCGTAGTACGAGCCGCCCTCGGCCCCCAGCACGAGGAATCGTGCCAGCCGCGTCCAGTCGTCCACGGCGAAGGTGAACCCGCCCGCGCCGTTGGCGACCTGGGCCGAGCCAGGGATAGGCTCGCTCTGCGGCGTCACTTTCTTGTTGAACACCGTCTTCAAATACGTCATCGTCTTTGTCTCCTTTCGGCCCCATTGGGGCAAGTGCCGGACAGGCAAGTGGTCGCGTTGGGAATCTCCCAAGTGGAAGATACCGAATGGTAACCCAAACACTTCGGCCCGTCCGTGTCACAATTTGAAGAGCGGCAGGAGTTGCACCTGCACTGCCTTGCGGCAACGCCGTCCCAGATAACCGTCATCCTATAACCGTCATCCTGCGGCCCGCGAGCGGGCAAGAGTCGGTAACGGATATGCCTTGCGGCCACGACGCGCGTTTACTGATTTCGCCACGCTCTCCATCATCAAGTTCAGCAAAATGCCACGGGTTGAAACCCGAGGCTGCGAAAAGCCCAGCGTCCAGGGGACGCAAGAGAGGGCTACGCCCTCCGGTCTTCCGTCGCCTCGACGGTGGGCACTTCTGAGCCTCGGGTTTTAACCCGTGGCAGGCAGTTCGCGGCGTAAAATCGTGAGTCAGGCTGAAGATCGGCAGGAGTCGAACCTGCTGCCTCCGGGGTTACAGATAACCGTTTTCCTACGGCCCGCATCGCAGGCAAGGGACGGAAACGGGAACCGCCTTGCGGCGACCCGGTGAGCTGCCGTTGCTCTACGCTCTTCATCGGCGGTTCAGGCAAAGGGTGCGCCTGGGGTTAGCAGGGTTCAACCTGCTGCTCTCGCGAGCTATTCATTTAACAGATGATAACCCAGGCACTGCGGCCCGAACCGACACGCTATTCAGTTGTGGTGGAGAGCGGGAGGAGTCGAACCTCCGACCCCGTCAGCTTAAGTGATAACCGTTGTCCAACGGCCCGCGAGGCGGGCAAAGGGCGGAAACGGATCGTGCTCTACCACTGAGCTACGCTCCCCATAGGTGGTTCGGGCAAATGTGCGGTGGGGTGGAACCAGCAGCATCCTTTGCGGGGATGAAGTCGGCGGGGTTTTCCTGACCCCCAAGTCCGTGGTGGAGGATAACCCACGCGCTCCGGCCCGAACCGGTATTCAGTTATTTGGTGGCCTCACCTGGCAGTGGGGCCGGAAAGGACGTTCAGGCAAAGGGCGTCCTGGGATCATCCCGTTGCCGGGATTTGGAGTCGAACCAGTGTGCCAGATAACCCAGAGACTACGGCCCGAACGTCCCCCATCAGCAGTCAGAAGTGGAAGGCCGCGAGGCATCCCAGCAGGCAGGCCAGCAGCAGCAAGAGCACCAATGCATCGTAAGCCTGCGCCGGGAGACCCTTGCCCTGCCGCTTTGTTTGCGCCGGTTCGGGGGCGGGCGGCGGGGCGAACTCGAGAATGATCAGGTTGCCGCGCCGCTCGGCCACGCGGCCAATCAGATGGCCGCCCGGCGGCTTCGGGCTGCGCTCCGGCGGATAAGCTGCCCGCTCCGCAAAATAATGGACCAGACATAGCGGCGGCGCGCTGCCGTCCTCAATGTGTTTGGTATCGTCGTGTTCCGTGATGTCGTGTGTCACTATTCTCTCCTTTGGAAAGAGGGGCGAAAGAAAAGACGCCCACCGCTCGGCTGGGGGCCTTTGCGGTGGGCGTCTTTTACTCACGGAATACGAATGTAGTGAGGGTTAGGAGACGAGACCTCCGTCAAAGGAAGCAGCCGGACGCTGGAACTTGGCGTTGGCGAGCGACAGCCCGCGACAGGTATAGTCGGGCTGGAATCGCTCTGCGGTTGATGTGTGGGCTTGAATCAGTGTCATTATCTTCGGCTGCTCCTTTCACTAAAATTGGGAACGTGCGGTATGATACCCACCTGTTCGGCGGCTTGTCAAGGGGTGGGGCAAAAAACTTTGCAAAGTTTGGCCCGGCCTTGAAAGGCCGGGCTACGCTAAGTGAAAGTGCCTCCGGCACTGAGGACAAGCGGCACGACGCGCCCTTTCTTCAGTTTCCTCAGTCGCGGAGCGACTTCCACTCAATAGCGGCCCGGCACTTCAATAACGGCCCGGCACTTCCAGTGCCGGGAATGTCACAGCTTGCTGCTGCTGAGGAACGACTGCGCGTAGACGCCGCTGCGGAGGGCGTCACTGGCGGCTTTGGCAAGTGCGGCCGTTGTCTGGCCGGGGTGCAGCGCCACGTCGGCGGGCGTGATCGTGAGGAGCGGCTTGTCGGAGATCAGCACCTGATCGCCGCTGGCGGCGATCTGGTACATCTGCAAGCCGCTGTCGAGCAGGGTGTTGAACTTGGCGGCAATCGCTTTCGTCCGGTTCAGGTCCGGGTCGGCGAGTGTCGGCAGAGTCCGGTTGGCGAACACGATGTCCACCCCGCCGCCGGGAGCGGGATGGACGACGGCATGGGGCGCATCCGTCGCCTCGCGGATGGCGCGAGGCGTCACGGGGACATTCATGCCGGCAAGCTCCGTGCTAATCAGGCCGACGCGCTCGGTCGTATACGGGTGGTCCATCAGGATGCCCATTTCGACCTTCGGGCTGCGGGCCTCGATGTCGGACAGCCGCTGCATGAAGGTCAGCATCGCGACCGGATTGTAGCCCGCTTTCTGGAGCAAGATCGTGCCGCCGTGATCCGCATCGCGCTCGGCGGCCTGGCTGTAGCGCGTGTTGAGGATGCCCATCTGCGTATACTGCGCGCCCGCCGCAAGGTTGGCGATGTCGCGCGGGTTGACGTGGGCGACGATGGCAGCCAGCAGGCCCGCCACCATCTCGGTGTTCATCTTCGCCTGCTCGTGCGTCAGCGACTGAATATGGTGGTGGGCGGCGTGCGTGATCTCGTGGGCCAGGACTCCCGCCAGCTCGTCGTCGGTGCGGACGAATTTCAGCAGCCCGGAATTGACATAAACGTAGCCGCCCGGCAGCGAAAAGGCATTGACATCTTTCTCGTCAATGACGAAGAAGTGCCAGGTGAACGGAAAGGTCTTGTCGTTCCCGTAGGATGCGGGGTAGGTGGTCACGTTCGCAATGGCCGCGATCTTCTGACCGATGGCGTCAACACGGTCCACAACGGCCTTGTCCTTCGCCAGCTTGACCGTCTTGTTGACTTCCGCCGAGGCGTCCGCGCCCTGCTTGGCCTCGTCGGCGGCCTGTGCCTTGTCGCGGGCCGACAGCGGCGGGGGCGTTGTCAGGGTCAGATCACCCGCCCAAGCGGGCGTCCCCCACCCCAGACAGGCCAGTGTCGCGATCAGTAATGGTTTCATGTTCAAGTGGTGTCTTTCCAAATCGCAGGCGGGTATGTTATAATGGCGCTATGGCTCGCATGTTCGTCCTGACGCTCTTGGTCTTGTTCATCCTTTTGCATCCCGCCACGGCGGGAAGCCCGCCGCCCACGCTCCCCGCCCTGCTGACTCAGGCGCAAAAGGCGCAAGAGATGGGGCAGACGCAGGAGGCGCTGGGTGCTCTGATCACAGCGCGCCGGGCCTATCCCGATGCGGGCGAGGCGACGCGCCGGTTGGAGGCGCTGGTCAGTCAAGGCCTGCCGACGCGCCTTCAGACCGACTGGCTCTCCGCGCTGCCCGTGGACGCTACCCCTTTGCCTTACGACCTCGGCACGGTGATTGTTCCCAAAGCTTATCTGCCGACGCACGCCGAGGAACCGCAGCACGGCTGGAAATTCGCCAAAGTCGTGTATGTTTATTCTCCCGACGGCGAATCGCGGCGTTTGTTCTGCGCGGTGCATTATTCCAATAAGGCGAATTTAATGCTGGCGGAGCGGGTTGCCCGCCTACTCGCCCTGACCCACCAGACCTTGACCCGCCAAACCGGCCAGGAGGCCGCGAATGGGGTGGCCCCGTTCGATGTCTGGCTCTGCACCGGCGGCCAGAGCGGCGGCGAGCAGTGGCGCGACAACCTCTACTTATACGACCTGGACACGCCCCGCTCCTCCATCGAGTGGCTGCGCGAGACGGTTCACGAATACGCGCACCTCGCCCTGCCCGCCGTCGGCGGCTACCAAGCGCCGGAATACTGGGCCAACGGCTACCTCGGTGAGCGCCTCTTGGTGCGCTGGTTCGAGCGCGCCCCGGATGGTCCGGCCCGTGTCGAGGCGCTTTGGGGCGACTTCAGCGGCGCCGCCAACTTCGACAAGCTGCTCCTCGCGCCCCCGCTGGCGCTCTACAAGAAGATCGGCCCTAACCCCGCCTGGCTGGCGCGTAAGGACGAGACCGGGATGCGCTACCTGATCGGGCAGGCGCTGACCTTTGATGACAAGCATGGCGCGGCGCGTCTGGGAGCGGCCTTCCGCCGCCTGCCCCACTTCCGCGAAGCGACCGCCAAAGACTTCGCCGCCGCGCTCGCCGAATCGCTTTCCGCTTCCGCACATTTTGCACCCGCTCAGGCTGCCCCATGACCGGCCCCAGAACCAGCGTGATGCGAGCCTATGCCAAGATCAACCTGACCCTTGATGTCGGTGCGCGCCGCCCCGACGGCTACCACGCTATCTCCTCCGTCATGCAGACGATCGCGCTGCACGACACGTTGACCGTCACCCGGACGGCGGATGCCCCCGGCGTCCGGCTGGAAGTGACGGGCGACGAGAGTGAGGGCGTCCCCGCCGACGAATCCAATCTGGTGCATCGGGCCGCCGTGCGGCTGCAAAAGGTTGCCTGTGCGCGCGGGAGCGTTCCAGGTAATGAGAGCGGCCTGCACGTCCGGCTGCACAAGTGCATTCCCTCGCGGGCGGGGCTGGGCGGCGGCAGCAGCGATGCGGCGGCCACTCTGCGGGCCGCCAATGAACTGCTCGACTTGGCACTTTCTCATATGCGCTTGGCGGAGATCGGCGCGGCGCTGGGGGCCGATGTGCCCTTTTTTCTGACGGGCGGCACGGCATGGGTGGAAGGCTTGGGCGAACGCGTGACGGCCCTGCCGCCGCTCCACCCGCCGTGGCATCTGGTCATCGTCAAGCCGCCCGTCGGCGTCTCCACGGCGGCGGCCTATGCCGCTCTTGACGCCTTGCCGGGCCGCGCGCCTGGGGCGGCAACGGATGCGTGGCTGCGAGGCGAGAAAAATCCGGCAAACGACTTCGAGGCCGTGCTCCTTCCTGCCTACCCCCAGATCGCGGCGGCTCATGCCACACTCCGTCAGACAGGTCTAACCGACGAAAGTTTCAGGCCCCTGCTTTGCGGCAGCGGCTCCTGCGTCTTCCGCCGGGTCTCGACCGTGGGAGAGGGGGAGCGGCTGGCGGGGGAAGTGAAGGCCGCCGGGCGAGGCAAAGTGTGGGTGACGGCAACACAAGGGGCGAACGAATGACGGTGAATGTCGTGGTGCTGGCGGGGGGCAAAAACAGCGCGGAGATGGCGGCGGCCACCGGAGTCGAGAACCGCGCCCTGACACCGCTGGGGACGCGCCCGATGCTGGATTACGTCACGTCCGCCCTGCGCGGGACGTCGGCCGTCGGCGATATCTATGTGGTCGGCGAGGTTCCGGCGGGACCAAACTACCATGGCGTCCGGGGCGGCGCGACGCTGCTGGACAACCTGATGGCGGGCGTACAAGCGGCAGAGGCGGGAGGCGGAGGAGATCGTGTGCTGATCAGCACGTCGGACATCCCGTTCCTGACGCCCGCCGCCGTCGAGGATTTTCTCATGCGCGCGACCCAGTCGGGCGCGGACCTGTGCTGCTCCTTTGTGCCGGTGGAGTTGTGCTACGCGCGCTTCCCCGACATGAAGCGCACGGCAGTGAAGCTGCGCGAGGGGTCGCTGACTCTGGGGAACCTGATGCTGGTCAACCCGCACTTCCTGCGGACGCACCAGGAGACAATCGCGCGCGCCTATGCCGCCCGGAAAAGCCCCGTCCAAGTTGCGCGGCTGCTCGGCCCCGGTCTGCTGGCGCGGCTGCTCCTGGCCCAGTTCCTCGCGCCATCGCTTTTGACGGTCGGCGCGCTGGAGCAGAGTGTCAGCCGGCTGCTCGGCGGCGGCGCGCGCGCGGCGGGCATCCGCTCAGAGTACCCGGAGATCGGCACGGATGTGGACAAGCCCGAAGACGTCGCCATCGCCCGCCGGATGCTGTCGGCGGGCTAATCGTTTGCCGGATCGTTATCGAGATCGAGCGGCAGGCTGCCCTCTTGGGGGGCCGACGGCTTGGCAGGCGGGGCGGCGCCAGCGCGCGGGCGCGGCTTGCGGACGCGCTTTTGGGAGGCGCTGCGGTGGTCCTCGGCGGCGACGTAGCGCCGCACCTGGTTGCCGCCGGCGTCTTTGGCGGCGTACATAGCGGCGTCGGCAAAGTCAATCAGCTCGATCATGCTGACGGCGTCTTGAGGACAGGCGGCGATGCCGAGGGAAAGGCTGATGGGCAGGCTCATCTCCTCGCGCAAGTCCTGTGCCAGCCGCCGGATGCGGTCGGCGACGGCCAGGGCGGCCTCCACTGAAGTTCCGGGCATCAGCCAGGCGAACTCATCCCCGCCGTACCGCGCGACGACGTCAGTGTCCCGCGCCTGACCCGCCAGCAGACGACCGACATGGCGCAGCGCCAGGTCCCCCATGCCGTGCCCCTGCGTGTCGTTGACCCCTTTGAAGCCGTCTATGTCTAACATAACCACCGCTAAGGTGTCGGTGCGGCGGCTGGCGTACTCGATTCGATGCCGCAGCGCAGACTCGAAGTGGGCGCGGTTGTACAGACCCGTCAAGGGGTCGCGCTTGGCGGCCTCCAGCACGTCTTCGAGCTGCCGGTTGAGCCGCAGCAGCGTTTCTCGAACGGAGCTATGACCGAGATCGCCGATCCGGTAGCCGTGCTGGGCGAGGTGCGTCGGGGCAGCAATAATGAAGCGGCATTCGGCGTCGTCGTTGGCGAGGCAGCGTATCTCGACGCACTCGACCTCGCCGCTTGGGTACCCCTTCGTGGCGGGCAGCGCCTGGACAACGCCCCGCAGCAGGCCGCGCATGTAATCGCAGACATACCCGGTACGCCCCGTCCGCCCGCGCATCATGTCCCCTTCAAAGCTATTTTCGACGTGGATCGTGATCTCACCAGCCCGCTTGGGCGCCTGCTCCAGTCGCAGCCCCCCGTACCCGCCCTGCGTCAGCAGGCCGAGCGCCCGTTCCAGTCGGACAGTTCCCGCTTCGGCCCCCTCAGAGTGAGCGGCGGCATACGCCATGACGCGCTCGGCGGCGGCGGCCCCCGCCCGGTAGAGGATGTCCGCCGCGAACTCGGGGCCGATCTCCTGTGTCATCTGTTCCCGCAGGGCGTAAAAGCCACCAGCGACGTCCTGAAGAAAGACACGCTCTCCCCAGGCTTCCAAGCGTCCCGTGTCATCCGCCTCGGCCACGGCTTCCGGCTCTAAATAACTGTTATCCATCCGTGTTGTTCTTACGCTTCCTAAAGTACCGGCACCCGCTCAAGATGCCGTGCGGCTTCCTGGGACAGTGCGACTCTTCTGTTTGTAATCATAAGAGCACAGACCATGCCAAAGCTGCCTGTATTCGAACCTGTTTTCATCCCCGCGCCGCCGCGAAGCGCAGGTCCTTCATGATTCGCAGTTGGTACAGGGTGAAACCCACCAGCAGCGCCCCCATGACCCAGGCTGCCGCCGTCGCATAGCCAAACTTGAGGAACAGAAAGGCGTTGTACCAAATTTCCAGGCCCAGGGTCTGCGTCGAATAGAGCGGCCCGCCGCCGGTCATCACCAGGATGTTGTCCGTCGCCTGGAAGGTCCCGATGACCGCGCCGACGAGGTTGATGATGATGAGCGGCTTCAGCGTGGGGACCGTCACGCGCCAGATCTTGGTCCAGATACCCGCGCCGTCCAGGTCCGCCGCCTCGTACATCTCGGTGGGGATGGAGCGCAGCGCGGCCTGGTAGATGAGGCTGCCCGGCCCCGCCGAGGCCCACACGGAAGGCAGGATGACGGAAATCAGTGCGATCTTCGGATTTTCCAGCCACTTCACCGGGTCCGGGTGCAGCCCAAAGAGGTGCGCGGCGGAAAGAAGGAGCGAGTTGAACAAGCCGTTGGGCGTCCCGTCCTCGAACCACTTCCACATGAACACGATCGCCAGGGGCGCGGTGATGGCGGGCAGGTAGTAGAGGGTGCGGAATAGGATCTGGCCGCGCGGCACTTCCGTCAGGCCGAACGCGACAGCGAGGGGCAGGAAGAAGCCGAGCGCGAGGCTGATGCCGGTATAGAAGAAGGAGTTGCGAACGCCGTACCAGAACGTCTCCGACAGGAACAGGTCAATGAAGTTGTCCAGCCCGACGAACGAGCTGCCGCCCAGGATGTGGTAGTTCTGGAATGCCATGACCAGGCCCCGCACCAGGGGATAATAGCGCCAGACCAGGATGGACAGGATGGCGGGCAGCATGAACAGCCAGATCAGCAGGTGGACGCCGAGCGGCAGGCCCACCGGCCGCGTCGAGAACACGCGCTCCCGCCGCTCCCGCGCGCGCGATTCCCGCCAGCGACGGCCCTGCCAAATCAAATAGGCTGTCAGGGCAGCCGTCAGCAGCCCGAAGACCGTCCAGGCCCGCGCGCGCCGCGCCCGCATCACATCGGGCGGGACATAGCCGGTCAGCTTGGCGTCCACCGACCGCGCCGCCTTGTCCAGCAAGGCCTTCGGGTCGGCGTTCGGGTTCTGCTCGATCTCGCCCAGGGGGACGCCCAGCAGGTTGTAGATCTGGCTCATGTTCTCGCCGTATGGCTCGGGGTGGCCGTGCGTGAACAGCGTCTGGTTTGTCTGGAGCCAGACTTTGGACTGCGGCGACGTGTAATCCTCGTACCCATATTTTTGCAGCGCGACCGGGTTGACGGTGTTGCCCAGGCCGGCCTCTACATAGGACTGGGTGCGGATGCGGTCCGCCTCGTCGCTCGCCATGAACTTGACGAACTGCCAGGCGGCGGCGCGGACGCGGGCGTCTTTGATCTGCGACGAGATGCCCCACATATAGGCGTTCGCCTCGTTGGCCGTGATTCCCGTCGGCCCTTTGGGCATGGGCGCAATGCCGACGACGCTGGGGCTGATCTGGGTGGCGTCCGCCTGGTTCGCGATGACGTTGCTCTGGTACTGGAACCACATGGCGACCTTGCCGGCCGCCCGGTCCTGCCCCAGCGTGCTGCTATGGGTGGCGACGCCGACATACGTCTTGCCGTCCTTGCCTTTCCAGGGCGCCGTCAAGAGCTTCTTGTAAAACTCCAGGGCAGTGACTCCTTCCGGCGTATTAAACGCTGCGACCCACTGGCCCTTCGGGTTGCGCTTGATGACCTCGCCGCCCGCCTGCCACAAGAAGTTGATCCACCAGTAGGCCGAGGCGTCCGAGTCGGTGCCGAACTCGAAGCCCCAGACGCCCTTCGGCTGGTCCGTCAAAGCCTGGGCGTCGGCATAGAACTCGTCCCAGCTGCGCGGCGGGCGGTCCGGGTCCAGCCCCGCCGCCTGGAACATGTCCTTGCGGTAGTAGAGCGCCTGCACGGCGGCCAGGAACGGGACGCTGTAGATGTGCCCGTGTCCGGCGTCTTTGAGAATGGGGAGCAGGGTCGGCTGGATGCCAGCGAGAACCTCCGGGTCGCGCTGCAAGTAGTCATCCAGCGGCAGCAGAAACCCCTGCTGGATGTAGGAGGCCGAGGACCGGAAGTTGACATAAACCACGTCAGGCGCGGTGCCGCCGGCAAAAGCCAGCAGCAGGTTGGACTCGGCGGCCTGGCCGCCGATCTGCAATCCCTGGGCGCTTTCGAGCCGGATGTCCGGGTGGGCGCGCTCGAAGGCGTCCACAATCGCCCGGTTGGCGTGCCCCTGCGGGTCGGTGGCGTTCTTGTCGGGCAGCTTGAAGCCGCCCGCCCCGCCGACGCGCAGGACGACCGGGCCGGACTGGGCGTGGAGAGGCAGGGTGAAGACGAGAATGAAGAGGACGCAGGCAAAAAGTCTTTGGGGCAAGTTTCTCATGCGGTGGATGGCTTCATCATACGGCAAAATGGGCCATTTGTCAAGGAATGGGGAGGATTTCGGTATAATGGAGGCCATGTTAGCCACCCGCATCATTCCCTGCCTCGACGTTCAAAATGGCCGCGTCGTCAAGGGCACCAACTTCGTCAACCTGCGCGACGCCGGGGACCCCGTCGAGCGCGCCGCGCTGTACGACGCCCAGGGCGCGGACGAGTTGGTCTTTCTGGACATCACGGCCTCGCACGAGAAGCGCGACCTGATGTTCGACTACGCCCGCCGGGTCGCCGAGGAGGTCTTCATCCCCTTCTGCGTCGGCGGCGGCATCAAGACGGTGGAAGACTTCCGGCGCATCCTGAAGACCGGCGCGGACAAGGCCAGCATCAACACCGCCGCCGTCACCCATCCCGACCTCATCACCGAATGCGCCAAAGACTTCGGCGCGCAGTGCGTCGTGGTCGCCGTGGACCCCAAGAAGACGGGCCGGACGCCGTCCGGCTGGGAGGTCCACATCCACGGCGGGCGGACGCCGACGGGCCTGGACGCCCTGGATTGGGTGCGGGAGATGGAGGACCGGGGGGCGGGCGAGATCATGCTGACCTCGATGGACGCCGACGGGACATTGGCCGGCTACGACATTCCGTTGACCCAGGCCGTGACCCAGATTGTCGGCATCCCCGTCATCGCCAGCGGCGGCGCGGGGACGCTGGAGCACATCTACGAAGCGGTGACGGCGGGCGGCGCGCAGGCCGCTCTAGTATCCAGCATCGTCCACTACGGGACGCACACGGTCGGGGAGATCAAAGACTATCTTGCCGAGCGGGGCATTCCCGTCCGGCGGGTGTAAGGTGACAACAAGAAGGCCATGCCCTGAAGGGCACGGCTAAACGGCCTTCGGCCACAAACCACCGCTTCGCGGGGCTAAGACTGATCCCAGTGCCGCGAAGCGGCAGTTCCCGGCGTCCTCGCCGAATAGCCGTGCCCTTCAGGGCATGGTCTCCAGGGCATGGTCTTCAGGGCTTGAGTATTCGAGCTATGTGCCTTTGACGGCAGGTTGACGCCAGCTCTCATAATCGAGTATAATAGGCGCATACGGGGTGTAGCACAGTTGGTAGCGCGCAAAGTTTGGGACTTTGAGGCCGCAGGTTCGAGTCCTGTCACCCCGATTAGAAAACACTGACTGATGGCTTGGGGACGCATAACTTATGCGTCCCCTCTTTCTTGCAAGGAGACGCGACGGTGAAAGCGAAGTGCATGGTCTGCCACGAGGCGTATGACGTGGAGCGGGACCGGGGACAGGTCATCGAGATAGACGGCGCGGGGAACTACATCTGCCACCGGGACTGGCCCGGCTTCACGGCGGGCGTGGACCTGCAAAAGAAGGTGCAGGAGGCGATGGCGGGCGCCCACATGGAGCACAATGAGGCCAAGCGGGCCGAGGCGCGGACCCTGCTGTCCGAATTCAACCAGACGCCGCGCGACATCGTCGCCAAGCTGGATGAGTATGTCATCGGGCAGGAGCGGGCCAAGCGGGACGTGGCGGTCGGGCTGTACGACCACCACCGCATCCATCAGGGCGATTTGGCCCACTCGGAAGCCGGGACAACGGCGGACGTCGAGTTGGAAAAGGCCAACATCATGCTGGTCGGGCCGTCGGGCAGCGGCAAGACGCTGCTCGCGCGGACGCTGGCCCGGTCGCTCGGCGTGCCCTTTGCCTCCGCCGACGCTACCAGCCTGTCGCCGACAGGTTATACGGGGAACGATGTGGAGAGCATTTTGACGGCGGCGTATATTGACGCCGGGGAGGACCTGGAATGGGCGGGGCGGTCCGTCATCTTCATTGACGAGATTGACAAGATCGCCCGCAAGTCGCAGGCCAACCCCAGCATCACGCGGGACGTGTCCGGCGAGTCCGTGCAGCACGCCCTGCTGAAGCTGGTGGAAGGCACAATGGCCCAACTGCCGCTGGGAGCGTCGGGCCGCAAGCACCCGGACGCGCCGCCCGAGTACATTGACACCAGCAAGATTCTGTTCATCGGCGGCGGGGCGTTTGAGGGCTTCCCCGAGATCGTTGCCAAGAAGATGAAGCGGCAGACGGAGCGGACGATGGGCCTGCGCGCCAACCCGTCAGCCATTTCGGGCGACCCGCAGCGGGATTACGAGATTCTGGCTGAGGCCCCCGCCGAGGTGTTGATCGAGAGCCTGATCGAGTATGGATTCGTGCCGGAGTTTGCAGGCCGCTTCCCCATCATCGTCCCGCTTGCGCCGCTGACGAAGGAGCAGATGCGGCTGGCCCTGACGACCCCGAAGAACTCCGTCGTCAAGCAGCAGATCGAACTGTTCCGGCGCGACGGGATCGCGCTGGACATCACGGACGCCGCCCTGGACGCCATTGTGGAGAAGGCCGTCAACATGAAAACGGGTGTACGCGCCCTGCGCTCCCTCGTCAAGAGCATGAGCAGCCAGGCGCGCTACGATCTGGCCGGCGACCCGACGGTCATCGCGGTGGAGATCGGGCCGGAGACGCTGGATGATCCGCGCCGCTACCAGGTGACGCGGCACGGGGGGTTCGTCTCGGGCCGGGCGGAAGCCGTTTAGCGGAATGTAAAACCCATCGGACGCTTGATCCAGCTTCCGTCATTCACTTCACGCACGGTCAGGATGTAGGCGAGGAGCAGAGAGGCGGCCAGAGACGGCTGGGCGGACGCGCGTGGGATGGGCTCCATGTAGTAGACATCCGGCGGGTCGCCGTCGCCGCGCAGGATCAGCGTCCGCTCCTTCGTCTCGCGGCGTAGGACGACCCCGCCGCGCCAGCCATGACCGAGGATGTCGAAGCCGCCTCCTCGCTCCTCCCCCTCATTGATCCGAAAGAAGCCTCCTGTGAAGCCCGACCCACCGGGATAGTAACTGGCGGCAACCTCCGTCCCCTGCGGCGTCGGACGCAGCAGGAGCCGTGCCCGATCTCGCCGCATGATACGCCAGGGCTGCGTTTCACCCGCCGGCACAATCCCTTCCCCCAGATGCAGGGAAGCCGCAGGGCTGCCGTCGGGCCACGAGGCGACATAATACCAGAGATACTTGTGTGACGGGACGACGACACCGGGAAGTGTCCCGCCTGCCGATTTGATCTGGTGGATGCGGATTGTGAGCAGTCTGTCTATCGGCGCGAAAAGGTTCATGCGTCAATGCACCGGCTTGACGAGCGAAGCGGTCTTGACGTACTTCTGCGGGTCCTTGTCGAAAGAGGGCTTGCAGGACGAGCAGCAGAAGTAGTAGGTCTTGCCCTTGTAGACGCTGGAACCGGCGGCGTCCTTGACCGAGGCGATCTTCTCCCCGGTGACGGGGCAAACCAGAGCGGCGGGCTTGGCGGCGGGCTTGACCTTCGAGGCCGGAGCGGCGAACAGGGTGGTCGGCAGCAGCAGCGCGGCGGCGACCGCCAGCAGGGTACGGGTCATTAGAAGTCTCCTTGACTTTCGTGCATGATTTCTCCTATAATAAGGCGGCTTTTGGGGAGAAAAGTTCCCCGGACGCCATAACCGAGGAGATTCAACGTGGAACGAACATTTTTGATGGTCAAGCCGGACGGCGTCCAGCGCCGGCTCGTCGGCGAGATCATCCGCCGGTTTGAGAACAAGGGCTTTACGCTGGCCGGTCTGAAGATGCTGACGCCGACCCGCGAGATGGCCGAAGCGCACTACGCCGTCCATCGCGGCAAGCCGTTTTTCGAGGGTGTGGTCGGTTTCATCAGTTCCGGCCCCGTCGTCGCCATGATCTGGGAGGGCGAGGACGTGGTCGCCCTGTCCCGCAAGATTATGGGGGCCACCAAGCCCGCCGACTCGACGCCAGGGACCATCCGGGGCGACTACGCCAACACCATCGAGCAGAACCTGATCCACGGCTCGGATTCGGTAGAGAACGCCGATCAGGAAATCGGCATCTGGTTCGGCTAATCCGTGCCTTCCCGGAGTCATTAGTCCAGGTTGGCATCAGCAAACAACTGGATGCTGCCACACCCGTTACACAATCGCGCCCGGACAAGTAAAGGACGTTTGACTGCACAGTAGGCAAGCACTTTCGGTGCCTATCTGTTGATAATCCATAAAGTCCGGCAAGTTTAACGCCTTTCTGCTCCCGCGCGCTCGGCCAGCAGTGAGGCGACGGCAGCCATTTGGGCGTCCACTTCGGCGTCGGTCAGGGTGCGGTCGGCGGCGCGGAAGGTGAGGCGTAAGGCGACGCTCTTCTTGCCGGCGGGAACGCGCTCACCCGTATAGACGCTTTGCAGGCCGATGGCCTCGGTCAGCGCGGAGTCGGCGGCTTCACGGGCCGTTGTTTCGAGCAGGGCGTAAGGCGTGACAACGTCTACCAGTGCGGCGATGTCACGGGAAACGGCGGGGAAGCGCGGCAGGGCCGTGTAACGGTGCGTCCCGTCCGCATAGGCCAGCAGCGCGTCGGCGTCCAGCTCAAAAACGGCGACGCGGCTCACACCGGCGGGGACATCCAGATGCGCCCTGACGGCGTCCGGGTCCAGTTCGGCGACGTAGCCGATGACTTTGCCGGGTAGGGAGACGGAGGCGCACCGGCCGGGGTGCATCTGCGGGCGGGCCTCGGCGGCGAAGGCGAGGCGGGGGAGCGAAAGCGCGGCAGCCAGGCTTTCGACCAGACCTTTGGCCGTGAAGAAGTCCACGGATGGCCCGGTCAAGACAGCGGCGACGCGGCGCGTTTCGGTGTATTGGCCCTCGGCTTCACCTTTGTCGAAGACTTTACCGACCTCGAACACCTGCACCTCGGCCTGGCGCTGGCGGGCGTTCCGGGCGAGGACTTCCAGCAGGTTCGGGACCAGCGACTGGCGTAGGCCGGACAGTTCGGCGGAGAGGGCCTGACGGATGGTGACGCGGCGGGCGGCCTCGCGCGGGTCATCGAAAGGCGAGGGCGCGGCGAGCGAATGCGTTAAGGCTTCCGACAGGCCGAAGCCGATCAAGATCGTCCTCAGTCGGGCCGCCAGTCGCCCTTCCGGCGCGTCTCCCCCACCCGCCCCGCGCGCGGGCGGCAGGGTCTCAGGCAGGGTTTCGTAGCCGATCATGCGACCGACTTCCTCGATCAAGTCAATCTCTTTGACCAGATCGGGCCGGAAGGTGGGCACCGTCACCGACAGCGGCTCCTGGGTGGCGCCGACAGCCAGACCCAGCCGGCGCAGGCTGCCCGTGATGGCGGCTTCGTCCAGTTGTGTCCCCAGGAGAGCGTTCGTGCGGGACGGGCGCAGGGTCAGGGTGCGCTCACGGGCGGGCTGCGGGTATAGGTCAATCCGGCCCAGCACGACCTCGCCGTCCGCGAGTTCCGCCAGCAGATCACAGGCGCGTTCCAAAGCGAGCGGCGCAAGTTGCGGGTCCACGAACCGCTCGAACCGATACGAGGCTTCGGTGGACAGGCCGAGCGCCTTCGACGTCCGCCGGATGCTGCCCGCGTCGAAGTGGGCCGACTCCAAAAAGATGTGCTTGGTGGTCTGGGAGACTTCCGTGTCCGCCCCGCCCATGACGCCGGCCAGACCGATAGGCCGGTCCTGGTCGCAGATCGCCAGCATATCGGGCGTCAGCGCCCGCTCCGCGCCATCCAGTGTCTTCAAGGTCTCGCCCGCACGCGCGGCCCGGACGACGATCTGCCCTTCGGGGAGCGTGGCGTAGTCGTAAGCGTGCAGGGGCTGGCCGAGTTCGAGCATCACATAATTCGTGATGTCCACAACAATGTTGATGGGCCGCATCCCCGCCGCCTCCAGGCGCTTCCGCATCCACTCGGGGGAAGGCCGGAAGACGATGTTGCGGATCAGTTTGCCGGTGAAGCGCGGGCACAGGGACGGGTCTTCGACGCGGACGCCGACCCAGCGCCGAATGTCGGCGTTCTCGTCCGGTAGCGGCATGGGCTGCCACGCCAGGGGCCGGTCCAGCGCGGCGGCGGCCTCGCGGGCGGTCCCGACGACCGAAAGCCAGTCGCCCCGGTTGGGCGTGATCTTGGTATGGAAGACCGGCCCGTCCTCGGACGGCGTCGTCTCCTCCACCTCCAGCCCAGCCATCGTCAGCTTCGCCGCCAGGGCCTCATCGTCCAGCGGCGTATCCACAAACTCTCGGAGCCATTCTACAGGAAGTTTCATAAGTAATTATTTGGATCGTACAGCCTTCAACGTCTGCATGATGCTCGCTAGAGCCACGTCCGTCTCCGCCCGGAGCATTTCTATCTCGCGCTGATCCTTGTTCATTTGTACCTGAATAATCTTTATCTCACCGATATACTGGTCAATGGCAGATTTGTATTCTGCATCTACACTCGGCATCACTTCTGGGGTAAAAACTTTTCCCATGACAAGCCTCTTTGAGCTATTGTACCATGATAGACGTTCTTGCGGGCTTCACGGAGTTTCCCAAAGCCATTCTTCTTCACGAACAGCCTTTACAATACGGGGAAGTTCATCGCGCAAAAACAGTGTCCATTTGTTCGAGATCAACGCTTCAATCTCTTCCTGTGTTTTTTCATAATCGTCCGCGTGCAAAATAGGAATGACAGCGAGGTGGCAAGGCCCTCGGTTCAGTTTTGCAGCGCACCCAGTAAAGTGATATCTCCGCGCCATGTCGAAGATGTCGATACGTTTCTCTGTGTCGTCATCAGGCCCGAGGGTGCATAAGATGTTCAGGTAGTTGGCACGATTATGAAATTCGAAGTAGAGGTGAGGGGGATGCGGCGTCACAAGTCGAGGCCCATGCCACTCAGTCGGCACAAACACAACCCAACCCTTTGCGACTGCACCAAGGTCTAGCGTAGGCGTTTCTTGAATAAGACGTTTGACATACTGCCCGATTTGCGCCTGCTGGTCGGGGCGATGTTCAAAGATTGAATCCAACGCCTGCCGATGCTTTTGGTAAATGCTCCGGCATAGTTCGGCAACATCTGAATCACTCACGATATGCCTCCTCAACATCTGCGCGTAATGCTTCAACACCATCACGATTTCGCCATCACGAGTGGCGCGACTATCCTGCGCGATCTTCTCGATTACTTGGCAGACCAGCGTATAACTAACGGCGTGGTAGGCATTCGAACTCGGAGCGTCCCCGTCCGGCGTCAGGAACAGAGCGACGACGTTATAGCCGGGGTAATGACTGCAAACGTCACTATAGTAGCGTTTAAGCTGGCCGGAGTGCTCCCCGGTGTCTACTTTGTTTTCAATAAGGACGGCGAAGCGATTTATGTCGTCAATGACAAGGATGTCAATGTGATGCCATTCGCGCTGAACGACGGCTTGACTCAGGTCCCACACATCCAACTCAGAGGGAGAGACGGCGCTGGCGCCCTCTGTTGTCAGCAGCACGGCTTGGAGTAATCCTTTGAGGAAGACCGCTCCCAAACCATGATGCTGACTTGGATTCAGCAGGTAAGCCAGAAAATCTGAGTGGCGCAACTCGTGCCGGACAACACCCACTGCCTCAAATAAGTTGAAGCGGGACAGCAGACGTTCCAAACGCAGGAGGTCGGGGTTTTGCTCGGCATCGGCGAACGCTTCCAGAGCTTTGTGGAGGCTGGACATGGCGACTAGAACTGCCGAAGGAAGCGGAGGTCGTTTTCGGTGAAGAGGCGGATGTCGTCAATGCCGTACTTCGCCATCGGCATCCGGTCTATCCCCAGGCCCCAGGCGAAGCCGGTGTAGCGCTCGGAGTCAATGCCCATCGCGTCCAGGATGTTCGGGTGGACCATGCCCGCGCCGCCGAGTTCGAGCCAGCCAGTCCCCCAGCGGATGGCGACTTCGACGCCCGGCTCGACGAAGGGGAAGAAGTCGGGGCGGAAGCGGATCTCGACGTCCCCGAACAGGCGGCGGACCAGTTCGGCGAAGGTGCCTTTGAGGTCGGCCAGCGTCAGGCCCTCGTCCACGGCTAAAATATCTACCTGGTGGAAGGTGTGCGAATGCGTGGCGTCCACGGCCTCGTAGCGGTAGCACTTGCCGATGGTCGCGGCGCGGATGGGCGGCTTCTGGGCCTGCATGACGTGGGCCTGGAAGGCGGTCGTCTGGGTCCGCAGCAGGTGCGTGTCGTCCACATAGAACGACATCTGCTCGTCGAAGGCGGGGTGGTCAGGCGGGTAGTTGAGGGTCTGGAAGTTGTAGTAGTAGTCTTCGATGTCCGGCCACTCGGCGAACCGATAGCCCATGCTGATCAGGGCGTCTTTGACCGCCTGCGCCTGCCGCGTGATCGGGTGCTGAGTCCCGCGCGGGAAGGCCATACCAGGCAGCGTCACGTCTACGGCGTCGGCGGCGAGCCGGGCGGCCCGCTCGTGAGAGGCAAGGCCGGAACGCTTCTCATCCAGCAGGGCCGTCAGCTCGTCCTTGCGGGCGTTGACGGACTGGCCGAAGCGCGGCTTTTCGTCGGGCGGCAGAGTGCCAACGAGGCGCAGAAGGCCCGTCAATTGGCCTTTGCGCCCCAGATACTGCCCCTCGACCGCCTCGACGTCCGTCGTCGTGCCGGCCGCTTCTAAAGCGGCCTTCGCTTCCGATGCGACCTGACTGAGCTGCTCGGTTGCGGTCATGGCACTAAGAGGCCGTGACCAGGGTGTGGGTCGGCGCGGCGACGGTGATGTTCAGTGAAGCAACCAGGGCGTTGAAGGCCGTGTTGTCGCTGATCGCCATCTCGGACAGCACCTTGCGGTCCAATTCAACGCCGGAAGCGGCCAGCGCGGCGATGAAGCGGCTATACTGGACACCCTGCGCGCGGCAGGCGGCGTTGATGCGTGCGATCCAGAGTTGGCGGAACTCGCGCTTTTTGTTGCGGCGGTCCCGGTAGGCATACTGCCCGGACTTCATCACCTGCTCGTTGGCGCTCTTGAAGAGGCGCGACTTAGCGCCGAAGTAGCCCGAGGCTTCCTTCAAAATCTTGTGGTGGCGCTTGTGCTTCATCACGCCGCGCTTGACTCGTGCCATAGGTCCTTATTCCTTTTCCTGAATGATCGTTCCGAGAGCGCCCGTGTTACTTCGGCAGGCCATTCGGCAGCATCCGCTTGATAGCCTTGCGCTTTCCCTTGTACAGTTCCACGTCTGATGTCAGCGTGCGGAGATTAGAAGGACTTTTGTGGATGTTTAGGTGATTGTGATGCGCGTGGCTGTGCATCAGCTTCCCAGTTCCGGTCTGCTTGAAGCGCTTGGCCGCAGTCTTGCGGGTCTTAATCTTTGGCATTTGCTTGTTTCCTTTAGTGACACGGCAACGAACCCGGCGCACGGGCAGTGTCCGGGTTCGTTCAATCTTCCCGAATGCTCTCTGTTAAGCTGCCGGCGGCGTCTCGGCGGCGGGCGCTGCCGGCGGCGTCTCAGCAGGCGCGGCCTCCACCAAGGCGGCCGGCTTGGGCGCTGCTGCGGGTTTGGGCGCGGCGGGCTTTGGGGCAGGAGACCCGCCCGACTTGTTCGGCGTCAGGACGGCGTACATGGTGCGGCCTTCCATCGCGGGCGGCTTCTCGATCTGCGCCACATCGGCCACGCGCTGGAGGAACGTATCCAACTGGCCGCGCCCGACTTCCGGGTGCCGGATCTGGCCGCCGATGAAGCGGAACGTCACCTTGACCTTGTCGCCATCTTCCAAAAACTTGCGCGCGTGGTTGACTTTGGTTTGCAGGTCGTGTTCCGACAGCATCCCATAGCGCGGGTCCAGGCGGATGTCTTTGAGTTCGCTCTGCTTGTGCTTTTTGGCGGACTCTTTTTCTTTTTTGGCCTGCTCGTACTTGAATTTGCCGTAGTCCATGATCTTGCAGACCGGCGGCTGGGCCTGCGGGGCTACTTCAATCAGGTCAATCCCGCGCTCACGGGCGATGAGCAGGGCGTCGCGCGGCGTCATAATGCCGAGCTGGCCGCCATCGTCGTCAATAACGCGGATTTCGCGTGCGCGTATCCGCTCATTCATGTTGACCCGTGGCTCGCGCGGGTCCCTGCGAAAGTCTCTGCTGTTGATGTCTTGTAATCCTCACCCACTGGAAAAAAGTCGGTGTGCGTGGGCCGACACCGAACGAGCTACATTATAGCGCATTCCGCGTGAGAATGTCAATGCCTACTGTCCACGATGCGGAGCGTTGGCGCATTTCTTTCCGTGCTGACTTCCACCCGCTCGTAAACTTCTGCTAAATGCAGATCACAACCAATCGAAGCGATTTTGACCGACGCTTGGGGGCCGGAGTGCATCGTCAGCAGCCATCGGTCGTCGGCCTGACGCACATACTGCTCCACGCGCATCGTCTCCCGGGAGATGATCAGGTAATCGGTCAGTGTGGACAGCCCCTGATAGTGAACAAACTTTTCGCCCCGGTCGTAGGCCTCCGTTGTCGGGGACAGCACTTCGACGAGGACGACGGGGTTCTCCATCATGTCCCGCTGCCCGTCGGTATACTGCACCTCGCCGCAGACGACGCTGACGTCGGGATAGGTATACAAGCCCGACGCATTCACGCGCACTTTCATGTCGCTGTTGAAGGTCAGGCATGGCCCCCTCCTGAGCTGAGACCACAGGAGGGCGTGGACGTTGCCCCCGATCAGGCTGTGTGCATCCGACCCGCCGGACATCGCGAACATCCGGCCGGAGAAATACTCGCTCTTGAACTCGGCGTGGCGTTCCAATTCAAGATATTGCTCCGGCGTGATGTATGCTTGTTCCAGTGCGGACATGAACTCAGGCTTTCGTTTCTTCGCGCAGGCGGCTCAGGAAATCTTCCTGACTGAGCGCGCCCAGGTCCGTGCCGCCGCGCTGGCGGACTGAAACGTTTCCGGCGTCCCTGTCGCGGTCGCCGACGACGAGCATATAGGGGACCTTCTGGGTCTCGGCCTCGGCGATCTTCTTGCCGACCTTCTCGTTGCGCCCGTCCATTTCCACGCGGAAGCCGGCGTCCACGAGGTTTGTTTTGACACTTTCGGCATATTCTTTGTGCCGGTCGGCGATGGGCAGCACGACCGCCTGCACGGGCGCGAGCCAGACCGGGAAGGCGCCCGCGTACTGCTCAATCAAAATGCCCAGGAACCGCTCGGTGGACCCCGTGACCGCCCGGTGCAGGACGACCGGCGTGTGCGGCTGGCTGTCCTCACCGATGTAGGAGCAGCCGAGCCGCGCGGGCTGGATAAAGTCCACCTGGATGGTCGAGATCTGCCACTCCCGGCCCAACACGTCCCGCGTCAGGAAGTCCGCTTTGGGTCCATAAAAGGCCGCCTCGCCGCTTGCCTCGACATACTGGACTTCATTGGCGTCCAGGGCCGCTCGCAGGGCGTTCTCAGCCAGGTCCCACTTTTCGTCGTCCCGGACGAACTTGCTTTCCGGGTCATCGTCACGCAGAGAAAGACGGACGTAGTAGTCCGTAAACCCGTACCGCTGCAATGTCTCGCGGATGAGCTTCAAGGCAAGCGTGAACTCGCTCTCGATCTGCTCCGGCGTACAGAAGATGTGGCAGTCGTCCTGGGTCAGCGACCGGACGCGGGTCAGCCCGTTCAGCTCGCCGCTCTTCTCGTAACGGTACAGCGTCGCAAACTCGGCGTAGCGCAGGGGCAGGTCTCGGTACGAGTGCATCTGCGTGTTGAACAGAGTCATGTGTGACGGGCAGTTCATCGGCTTCAGGCGCATCCGGTCCCCGTTCGGCTCGATGATCGGCGGGAACATGCCGCCCGCGACCTTGTCGCCGTAATTATCCAGGTGCCCCGATTTCCGGTACAGTTCTTCCTTGACCAGATGCCCCGTCCAGACGTGCTCGTACCCGTACTTTGTCTGCAAGTCCCGGACGTAGCTCTCCATCGTGTGACGGATGATCTCGCCTTTGGGCAGGAACAGCGGGATGCCGGGGCCGATGTCCTCGCTGAACGCGAACAGGCCGAGCTGCTTGCCCAGAACGCGGTGGTCCCGCTTTTTGGCCTCTTCCAGCCGGACGTAGTAGGCGTCCAGTTCTTCCTGGGTGTCGAACAGAACGCCGTAGATGCGCTGGAGCTGGGGGCGCTTCTCGTCGCCGCGCCAGTACGCGCCCGCCGTGTGGTCCAGCTTGAAGACGCCGATCTGGCCGGTCGAGGCGACGTGCGGCCCCCGGCAGAGGTCGGTGAACGGCCCCTGCGTGTAGAAGGAGATCGTCTCGCCTTCCGGCAGGTCGCGGATCAGCTCGACTTTATAGGACTGCCCGCGCGCTTCTTCATACGCCGTGGCTTCCTCGCGCGGCTTTTCGGCCCGCGTCAGCGGCAGGTCTTCCTTGCGGATGCGCCGCATCCGGGACTCGATCTCGACCAGGTCCTCGGGCGTCAGGGGCCGGGGCAGGTCGAAGTCATAATAAAAGCCTTCTTCAATCGGCGGCCCGATGGCGAGCTTGGCTTCGGGGAACTTCTCCAGCACCGCCTGCGCCATGACGTGCGCCGCCGTGTGCCGCTTCTTCCATATCTCGCTCACCGATGAGCCGTTTGAATTGTCTGCCACGTTGCTTCCTCCATACTAAAGAGTGCCTTAGTATAGCCGAGCGGCAGGCTGTTTGTCAAACAGAAAGTCACGCCGTCGTGCCTCGCAACCGGGCGATGTCGCGCAGGGGCGGCGCACCGAACAGACGGCGGTACTCGCGGCTGAACTGGGAGGGGCTTTGGTAGCCGACGCGGTAGCCGGCCGTCGCGGCGTCCAGGGCCTCGGACAGCATCAGGCGGCGCGCTTCCTGGAGGCGCAGGTGCTTCTGGTACTGGAGCGGACTCAGGGCGGTGACGGCTTTGAAGTGGTGATGCAGCCCCGAGGGACTCATGCACACTTCCTGAGCGATGGTTTCGATACGCAGGGGTTCGGCGTAGTGGCGCTTGAGCCAGTCAATCGCGCGGGCGACGCGCTGGGTCAGGCTGTCGTGGACGGCGATCTGGCGCAGCCGCGCGCCCTGCTCGCCGGTGAGCAGGCGGTACAGGATTTCGCGCAGGGCCGGCGGCGCCAGCATGGGAACATCCTGCGGGGTGTCCAGCAGGCGCAGGAGGCGCAGGACGGCATCCAGCAACGGCGCGTCCGTCCGGCTCAGGGACAGGCTGCGCGCGGAGGCTGCATCCGCAGATTTTGGCGGGGCGTCCCCCGGCCCGTCCATCTCCATCAGCAGCGCGCTGATCTGGCGGGGGTCTATGTCAAGACAGATGCCCAGATACGGCTCGTGGGGCGACGCCTCAGTCACCTGCGCGGTGAGGGGCAGGTCAACCGACAGGAGCAAATAGTGCGATGAGTCGTGCCGGTGCATCTCCTCGCCGAGTACGGCCAGCTTGCAGCCCTGAGCGACGACGCAGAAGGTCGGTTTTTGAACACCGTGGACGGGCGGTGAGGGAGCCGACAGCCGGTGCAGGGTCAGAGGGGCGATCCCGGTCGCGTGAACCCCGTCAGAACCAGTCAGCCGATCCAGGAGGGCGGTCAGTTCGCCCGGCTTCCGGTAAAGTGCGTTTTCCATACTCCGAGTATACCCGCTTGCAGGATTAGGCAAGAACCTTGCAGTATCCGGCTACCGAGTTCTCCGCCAATGGGAGTAAGATAGTCTCATCATACACAGGAGAAACCTATGAGCATGAGTGTTTCAGGATACGCGGCACAATCGCCGACCGCGCAGGTCACGCCGTGGGAGTTCGAGCGGCGCGACCCGCGCCCCGACGACGTCAGCATTGACATTCTTTACTGCGGCGTCTGCCACACCGACATTCACCAGACGCGCAACGGCTGGGGCCGCAGTGTCTACCCGATGGTGCCCGGCCACGAGATCATCGGGCGCGTTTCGGGCGTCGGTTCCAAGGTCACAGGCTTCAAGTCCGGTGACATGGTGGGCGTGGGCACGATGGTCGACTCCTGTCGGCAGTGCGCGGCGTGCCTGGCCGGTCTGGAAGTCTACTGCGAGAACAACTGCACCCAGACTTACAACGACAAGGACCGGCACGATGGCACGACCACCTACGGCGGCTACTCGGACAAAATCATTGTGTCCGATAGGTTCGTGCTGCACATCCCCGACGCGCTCGACCCCAAAGCCGCCGGGCCGCTGCTCTGCGCGGGCATCACCACCTACTCGCCCCTCAAACACTGGAAAATCGGGCCGGGCCACAAGGTCGCCGTGGTCGGGCTGGGCGGGCTGGGTCATCTCGGCCTGAAATTCGCCAAAGCGCTCGGCGCGGACGTGTCGCTGTTCACGCGGAGCGCGGGCAAGGAAGAAGAAGCGCGGCGGCTGGGCGCGGACCATGTGATCCTCTCCACCGACCCCGCGCAGATGGCGTCGGCGGGCAACCGGTTCGACTTCATCCTCGACACGGTGCCGAGCGCGCATGACCTCAACCCCTATCTGGCGACGCTGAAACAGGACGGCACACATATCTTAGTCGGCCAGCTTGACGCGATTGACCCGCCGCTGTTGGGGGTCATGCTGATGGCGGGACGCAGGTCCCTCGTCGGTTCCGGCGCGGGCGGTATTGCCGAGACGCAGGAAATGCTGGACTTCTGCGCCGAGCGCAGCATCGCCTGTGATGTTGAAATGATCAACATTCAGGACATCAACGAGGCGTTTGAGCGCGTGCTCAAAAGCGACGTGCGCTATCGGTTCGTCATTGACATGGCCTCATTGATCCGGGAGTGAAAGTGCAATAACGGCGGGCGCGCAGGAATCCGGCGGGGGGCGGCGAACTAGGCCCTCACCAACTCATCGTCAAAGGACTATTCTCTATGACCCCACCCGTCAAAGTCGGCGTGATCGGCTGCGGCAACATCAGCAGCGCCTACTTCAGCCACGCCCCCGTGTTTCCTATCCTCGATGTCGTCGCCTGCGCCGATCTGGACAGAGAGAAGGCCAGGGCGCAGGCGGAAAGGTTCGGCATCCCGCAGGTGCTGACGGTCGAAGAACTGCTGGCGCACCCGGAGATCGAGATCGTCCTCAACCTCACCATCCCACAGGCGCACCTCCCGGTCGCGCGGCAGGCGGTCGCCAGCGGCAAGCACACTTACGCCGAAAAGCCATTGGGACTGGACCGGGCGGAGGCCCAGGCGCTGCTGGGTGAAGCGGCGGCAAAGGGCCTGCGGGTCGGGTGCGCCCCGGACACGTTCCTGGGCGCAGGCGTCCAGACGGCGCGCAAGGTGATAGACGATGGGACCATTGGCCGGCCTGTCGCCTTTACGGCCTTTATGATGGGCCGGGGGCATGAGTCGTGGCACCCCAATCCGGAGTTCTACTACCAGCCCGGCGGCGGACCGATGTTCGACATGGGGCCGTACTACCTGACCGCCCTGCTCAACCTGCTCGGCCCCCTGACGCGGCTGACCGGCGCGGCCTCGGTCGCCGTCCCCGACCGGGTCATCACCAGCCAGCCCCTCCACGGCAAAAAGATCACGGTGACGACCCCGGACCACATCGCGGGGACGATGGAGTTCGCGGGAGGCGCGGTCGGGACGATCATCACCAGCTTCGCCACCCACCACGCCCAGTACGACGGCAAGTTCCCGATCACGATCTATGGGACCGAGGGTACGCTGAAGGTGCCTGACCCCAACGGCTTCGACGGCGCGGTCCAGATCAACACGGGCGGCGGGTTTGAGGACGTGCCGCCCGCCTTCCCGACGGGCTACAGCCGCATGGTGGGCGTCGCCGACATGGCCTATGCTATCCGGTCGGGCCGCGCGCACCGGGCCAGCGGCGAGCAGGCGTACACCGTCCTGGACGCCATGCAGGGCTTTCTTGACTCGTCGCGGACGGGCCAGGCGTACACACTCTCCACGCCCTATGAGCGCCCCGCCGCCATGCCCGCCGGCCTGCCCCTGGGTACGCTGGATGAGTAAGAAAGGCCGACGCATGACGGGAGCCGATGGGACGCTGCCGGCAGGGTTCGTGCGGACAGTCCGTTCCACCTGGGGTGAACCGGGTCGGCAGTGGCTGCGCGCGTTGCCCGCCCTGCTGGAAGACTGTGCGCGGCGGTGGTCGCTGACGCCGGCCCCGCCGTTCCCGAACCTCACGTTCCACTACGTCGCGCCCGCCGTGACTGCCGATGGGACGGAGGTGGTACTGAAAGTCGGTGTCCCGAATAAAGGCCTCCGAAGCGAAGCGGCCGCCCTGCGCGTGTTTGACGGCCGGGGCAGTGTCCGCCTGCTGGACGCTGACCCCGAAGTAGGACTGCTGCTGCTGGAACGGCTGCGTCCAGGGGCGGTCCTGACCGATCTGGCCGACGAAGCGCACGACGACGAGGCCACCCGGATCGCCGCTTCCGTCATGCGCGGCCTGTGGCGTCCCGCGCCGCCCGGCCACGACTTTCCGACAGTCGCAGACTGGGGGGAGGGCTTCGCCCGCCTGCGGACGCGCTTTGACGGCGGCACCGGCCCGCTGCCTACGGCACGGGTGGAGGAAGCCGAAGCGCTTTTCGCCGATCTTCTGACATCGAGCGCGCCTCCCATGCTGCTGCACGGGGACCTGCACCACGACAACATCCTGTCGGCGGGGCGGGATCCCTGGCTGGCGATTGACCCCAAAGGAGTCATCGGTGAGCCGGCCTACGAGGTCGGTGCGCTGCTGCGAAACCTGTGGCCGGACCGGCACACGCACCAAAATCCCGCACGTCTTCTGGAACGCCGAGCGCATCAATTGACCGATGAACTGGGATTGGACCGGGCGCGGGTACGCGGCTGGGCCGTCGCCCAGGCCGTGCTGTCCGCCGTGTGGGGTGTCGAAGACAACGACGAAGGCTGGGATGCGGCATTGGCTGATGCCGAAACTCTGGCTGCCATCAAAGTCTAAACACTGATACGGGAACGCATAATGGAAAATCCTCCCAATCTTGTGGCCTGGCTGAACGAGCGGGCGGTTCCTCTCACTCCCGTTCTCCCGGAACAGGGGGACGCAGACCTCTTTTTCCTGAAGGCCCTCCTGGACGGTCGCCGCATCGTGGCGGCAGGGGAAGCCACCCACGGCAGCGCCGAGTTTTTCCAGATGAAGCACCGCCTGTTCAGGTTCCTTATCACAGAGATGGGTTACACCCTCTTTGGCATGGAAGCTCCTTTCAGCAAGGCGGAGAAGATCAACGCCTACATTCTCGGAGGTGAGGGAGACCCCTGCCAACTGCTCACGGAACTCTTCGGATGGGTCTGGGCCACTTCTGAAGTATGTGCGCTAATCAAGTGGATGCGCCGCTACAACGCAGCCCCCGAACACAGGCGCAAAATCAGGTTCTATGGGTTTGACTGCTACTACAGCGACGAGACGCTTTCCGATCTACGCGACTATTTCCAGGCGGTAGACCCTGTCTACCTCCCTGAATTGGAGGCCAGTCTGAAGGAGTGGGCCGCGTCGGTGGAAAGTCTGGAAGAGAAGACGGGTGGAGCGGACGGCACATCCGAGGCCGGCGGGATCGAGCCTGTCCTGGCACGGCTTGCCTCCAAGCAGGAAGCCTATGTCACCGAGGCGTCAGAGCGGGAGTGGCGCCTTGCCGCGCGCCGGGCCGAGTGCCTGCGGCAGAGTCATGCACTGGCGGTTGCGGACAAAAGACACTCCCAGGAGGCGAACGAACTGCGCGACCACCTGATGGCAGCAAATGTTCAATGGGTGCTGGACTTTGAGGGCGCGGACGAAACGATCATGCTGTGGGCGCATAACCAGCACGTCACCAAAGACAAATACTTTGGCAACTATCCAGCAATGGGCGCGCACCTACGGGAATTGTACGGCGACGGGCTGTATGTGATTGGCTTTCACTTCTTTGAGGGCGGTCTTCAGTCACAGGAGATGCGAGAAGGTGTCTGTGAGCTACGGGAGTTCACTTACGAGCCGGCTAAAGAAGACTCGTTCGACTTCACCCTGTCCCGCGTACCCTACCCGCTCTACTTCGCCGATTTAGGTACTCAGACCAAAGAAGCACCGCAAGAGTTATCCCAGGAAACAAGCGCCCGTAACATCGGCGGCGTGTTCTGGCCGAACCTGGACTGGCATTACACGCCAGTGGTGGTGGGAAACAGCTATGACGGGCTGATCTTCATTCGACAAATTACCAAAGCCAGCCCTTGCACCATCAAGGCAGATTGATGGGGGACTGCGACTGGCGACGGCGAACAAAGCATGGTAAAATAAGCATGGTAAAATAAGCATAGGCGGCAAGAAGTAAAGCAATTATTGCCACCGAAGGCAGGAACCGTCCATGAAAGCTTCCTCGGCTTGTACGCTGTTTCTTCTGAGCCTCTTTCTCCCCACTCCGCGCGCCGACGCACAGAGTCAGCTCACTTACACTGTTGAAGCCGTCCCGCGTGGGAACAGTCTGCGCCTGAGCGTGGACCTGTCGTTCCCCGGCGATGCGACGGGCCATACGCGGCTGCACCTGCCGAGCCGCTTTTCGGGACAGGGGGAGCTTTACAAAAACGTGCAGGGGCTGGCCGCCGTCTCGCCGGGCGCCACGCTGGCGGACACGGACACGCCGGACGTGAAGCAGGTAACGTTCGCGCCCAATCAGACCGTGCATCTGCACTATGAGATCGTGCCGGATGGGAACAACCACACGGGGCAGCCCGGCGTGTATTTCCGGCCCGCGCTCCAGCCAGGCTATTTCCACTTCATCGGCACGACCGTCTGGGCCTACCCTGCCCAGTACGGCGGGCCGCTCGGCGTCACGCTGCACTGGAAGCTGCCGGCGGGCTGGGCCTTCTGTGACAGCTTCGGAGCGGGGCGGGCCGACCAGCAGTTTGGCGGGACGCTGGAACGCTTCTTGGAGACGGTCTACGCCGCCGGTGACTTCCGCATCCTAACAACTCAGGCCGGCGGCAGGCCGGTCACGGTCGCGCTGCGGGGCAAGTGGAAGTTCTCCGACAGCGATTTCGCGGCCCTGGCTGCCCGCATCGTCGCGGCGGAACGGGACTTCTGGCGGGACAACGACTTCCCGTACTATTTGGTGATGCTCCTCCCGACTCAGCAGCCCGCCCACGCGGGGAGCGATGACGGGGGGGTGGAGCTGACCCATTCGGTGGCCCTGTTCCAGCCCCCCAGCCGCCCGCTCGACTTCGGGCTGAAATATGTCCTGGCGCACGAGATGTTCCATGAGTGGAACGCCGACCAGATGCGCGCGGGCGATGCGCCGCTGCTCTGGTTCAGCGAGGGCTTCACCGACTACTACGCCCGCCTGCTCCTGCTGCGGGCGGGCCTGATCTCACTGGACGACTACGCGCGGGACTTCAATACACTGCTGCGTGAGTACGCCGAGTCCCCCAGCCGTAACCACCGGGGTGACGAATCCATGCGCGATTTTTACACCGGTACGGCTCTTGCCAAGCTGCCCTACCAGCAGGGCGCGCTGCTGGCGGCCCATTGGAACGCGGCAATCCGGCAGGCGACCGGCGACGGGCATTCCCTGGACGACGTCATGCGCGACCTCAAAGCCGCCGCCGCGCCCGTCTCGGCGGCCTCGGTCGCCGCCGCGCTCCGGCGTTACGGCGTCCCTGACGCCGCCGACATTTCGCGCGTCATCGGAGACGGGGAAACCCTCTCCCCCGACCCGCGCGCCCTCGGCCCCGGCTTTACGCTGCGAATGGTAAAGATGCCGCAGTTCGAGATGGGATTTGACGGCGCGGCGACGGTCGCGCGCCGGACCGTCGTGGGAGTCAAAGCCGGCAGCCGCGCCTTCTGGGCGGGTCTACGCGACGGGCAGGAGGTCATTTCCTGCGCGCCGTTCACTGTGGGCGACCCTAATCAGCGCCTCAGCCTCACCGTTCGGGACGGCACGGGCACGAAGGACGTAGAATTCACCCCCACCGGTGACAGCCTGCCCGTGCCGCAGTACGCGCGGGACAAAAACGCTGCCGGCGACCAGGCGTGTCTCGCCTGGCTGGGGAACTTGCCGACGCGCCCCGCGCATTAGGGAGATATGAACGCTTTGATTGCAGATTTGGAAACGGACCTGGAAGCCGCCAACCAGACGCTGGCGGTGACAACCGCCGAGGAGCGCGTTGCCTATGCCCTGGACCGCTGGAAGCCGAACATCCTGCTCACGTCGAGCTTCGGCGCCCAGGCCGCCGTGCTGCTGCACATGGTCACACGGGTGTGGCCGGACATCCCCGTCGTCCTGCTGGACACGCAGTACCTGTTCCCCGAAACGTATCGCTTCGTGGACGATCTGACCGCCCGCCTGGGGCTGAACCTAAAGGTCTACCAGTCCCCCGTCAGCCGCGAGTGGCAGGAGGCCCGGTGGGGAAAACTGTGGGAGGAGGGCGTCGAGGGTATCACGCGCTTCAACGCGGTCAACAAGGTCGAGCCGATGGGCCGCGCTCTGCGCGACCTGGATGCTCACGCCTGGATCACGGGCATCCGCCGGTCGCAGTCGTCCACGCGGGCCAGCCTGCAAACGCTGGCCGCGCAGGACGGGCGCGTCAAGGTCCACCCGATCTACGACTGGTCGAACAAGGACGTCCACCAGTACCTCACGCGGCACGACCTGCCTTATCATCCACTCTGGTATGAGGGCTACGTCTCCATCGGCGATGTCCAGACCTCGCGCCCCTTGAGCGCAGACATGACTGAGGAGGAGACACGCTTTTTCGGCCTGAAGCGCGAGTGCGGCTTGCATATCGGGGAGTCAATTTAGCAGCCCCAGTGAGGCCCCGGCACTGGAAGTGCCGGGCTAATTTTAGTCGCTACGCGACTGAAGAGGGCGCGGTGAACCGCGCCCCTACGGTACGCTTTCCTCAGTGCCGGAGGCACTTCCACTCGGAGTAAACCGGCACTTCCAGTGCCGGGCTTTTCTTATTGCACATTGCCCATCCACTTCGGCAGCCATGACGCCATCCATCTATCCACGTTGGCTGGTGCGTTCCCCCACCCCGCCGTCACCGCCCGCGCTTGGGCGACCGGCTTCAGGCGGTAATCGCCCTGAGCCGCGTTCACGAACGCCGGGGCCGCGACTCGGCTGTGCGCGTCGAAGCCCGTCGCCTGGGCAAAATCCGCCACATGGGAGAACTTCTCATGCCGGATGCGCCAATCCACCCCATACAGCGCCATGGGCTTGCCCGGCGCGGGCCAGTAGAGGTTGCGGTCAATCGTGATGTCCTGCTTCGTCGGGTCGAAGACCTTGTCGGGCGTCGCCTGCAAAGCCTCCATGTAGGCGGCTTCCGTCGGGTACTTCGCGAAGTCTGCCGGATGGCGGCCGAAGAAGCCGTTGTCGTACCATAGGCCGAGTTGATACCCCTGGTTGAAGGCGCAGAGATTGTTCATCACCACGTCGCGCGTGTCATGGTAGGGGATGTTCCCGTCCGGCGTGTCCAGCGGGCGCGGCCCCTGCTCGCGGAACGTGATGCCGTCCTTGTTGCCGACGCAGGTGTTGTTCGTGACCGAGCAGTCCTCGCTCTCCGCCAGTAGAATGCCGCCCATGGCCCACCCGCCGGCCTTGCCGACCGCACCGATGCCGTTGCCGACGGCGAGGCAGTGGTCCACCTGGTTGTGGCGGCTGATCTCGATCATCAGGCCGCTGCCCTCGTTCTCCTGGAAGACGCACTGCGTCACCCGGATGTGGCGCATGTCAATGTCGAACCACAGGCCCGGCCCGCCGTTGCGGCGGAAGACGCACTGACGGAACAGGCCGCCGTTGATGACCGACAGCTTGACGCCGCCGGCGTCCCAATCCCGGCTGATCGGCTTCCAGCAGTTGCCTTCCCACAAGCACTGCTGGTTGACGAAGCCGTCCCCGCCCGCCGCGCCGCCGGTCTGGCCGCAGCCCCGGACGAGGCACCGGCGCATGGTCCCGTCCACACCGATCCCAGTACCCGCCATTTGCTCCACGACACAGTTCTCCAGCAGGTTGTGCGCCCCGTGCAGCGTGACCGCCCCGCGCTGCGGGAAGCTCGCGCCGTAGCGGAAGACGAAGCCGCGCGCCTGGACATAGGAAACGCCTGTTTTGCTCTCCCACTGGTTGACGCCGAAGGCCTGGGCGCGGGTGGCCGCTTCCATCCTGTGCGCGTTCGGGTCCGCACCGTCCGCCAGCCACACGGACAGCGTCTTGTGCGGCGTGTCCACCGTGAACATCCCGGTGAACGGCCCGCCCAGATGCGGCAGCGGCGGGGGCACCGTCGGTCCGGGCATCTTGGCGTGGTCCGCCCACGCCTTCGCCAGATCACTCAGGGTGAGGGCGGGCAGCAGTTGGCGCCCGTCGGCAATCACCTGCTCGGCCCGGCCCCACAGCGGCTCATCTTCGGGGTGCGCCTCAATCGGCTTGCCGTCGCGGCGGTCAATCTCGAAAAGATGGTCCCAGGGGATCGAGTAGATCGGCGCATCGCCCGGAACCCGCGTCCAGCCCGTCTCCACGTCCGCCCCGCTGAGGACGACCGCGCCGGGCGGGTCGGCGATGAACTGGATGGGCGCTAACGCCGTGCCGCTGTTGTGCAGATGGACGGCCTGCCGGTACAGTCCGCCTTTGACGACCACTTTGTCGCCCGCATGCGCCGCGTCCGCCGCCTTCTGGATCGTCGCGAACGGCTTTGACGCCGTGCCGGGGCTACTGTCGCTGCCGGTCGGCGCGACCACATAGACATTCGCCCGCGCCGCGCCTGCCGTCAACGCCGCCAGAAGGCCAACCATTAGTGTCGGAAGCCAAAAATTTCTCCTGCCATGTTTTCTTTGTAGCATAGGAGCACGTTTCGCCATTATTGCTGGCTTTCCCTGCCGGGTCATTAAGTTTTCGCCCCCCAGCCCCCAATTCTGGGGGAGTAAGACCATTCTTATCGTCCCCTCCCTATTCTGTTGGCAAGCCTGTCGCCTCATCCTGTTCCCCCAGAATTGGGGGCTGGGGGGCGAAAACTTTTGATATCGGGAGGAAAACACCGCGCGTCTCTCGTATCTGTCGCGTAACTATGAGAAACACAACACTCTTTTGGAAACGCGCCGCCTGGACGGCGCTGGCCGCGACGGCCTTCATCTACCCGATGGCCGCATACGCGCAGGACATGGCTGCCCTCCATGCCCAGGATGCCCCAGCCAACGCCATTTGGCTGGACACGCTCAACATGAGCAACGCTTCTCAAGACTATGGCACGCCTCATGCCGGCAAGTCCGTGGACAGCAACCCGCTGATCCTCAATGGCGTCACTTATCCACACGGGCTGGGCACCCATGCCGCTTCCCGCCTTTTGGTCAGCCTTCAGGGCAGCGCCACGAAGTTTGAGGCGATGGCCGGTGTGGACGATGAGAAGAAGGGACACGGCTCGGTTCGGTTCCAGGTCTTTGTGGATGGCAAGAAAACCTTAGAAACGCCTGTCCTGCACGGCGGCGATGCTCCCGTCCCGGTTTCTGTGGATTTGACCGGCGCGAAGCGGATAGCACTGGTCGTCACGGACGGCGACGACGGCAACGACAGCGACCATGCCGACTGGGCAGGCGCCCTGCTGACATTGGCCCCCGGTGCGGCGGCCAAGCCGTTCACGATCTCGGACGTTCTGGTCAATGAACCACCCATGCCTATTTTCATGGGGGCCGACTCGCCCGTCCCAGCCTTCCACGGCCCGCGCATCACGGGCGCGACGCCCGGCAGGCCGTTCGAGTTCATGATCCCCGCCACGGGCGACGGCCCGCTGACGTTTGAAGCGGCGAACCTGCCCGCCGGGCTGACCCTGGACCCCAAAACAGGCATCATTTCGGGCACGCTTCAAGGCATCGGGTCAACCAAAGTCCGGCTGACCGTGCGCGGACCGCGCGGCTCGGCTTCCCGGTCGCTGACCATCGTCGGGGGCAGCCGCGCGCTGGCGCTGACGCCGCCGATGGGCTGGAACTCGTGGAACGTCTGGGCGGGCAAGGTGGACGCGGGGAAAGTCCGTGACGCCGCCGACCAGCTCATCTCGGCGGGTCTGGCCGGCCACGGATTCCAGTACGTCAACATTGACGACACCTGGGAGGCCGGGCGAGACGCGAACGGCGTCATCCAGACCAACGACAAGTTCCCGGACATGAAGGCGGTGGCCGACTACGTCCACGGCAAGGGCCTGAAGGTCGGCATTTATTCTTCCCCCGGCCCCAAGACCTGCGGCGGCTACACGGGGAGCTGGCAGCACGAGCAGCAGGACGCCGACACCTATGCGGGCTGGGGCATTGACTACCTCAAGTATGACTGGTGCTCTTATGGTGATGTGGCGACCGGCGAGGGCCTGGAGCGACAGATCAAGCCTTACCGGCTTATGGGGGCGGCGCTGAAAAAGACCAACCGGGACATCCTTTACAGCCTGTGCCAGTACGGCATGGCGGACGTCTGGAAGTGGGGGCCGAGCATCGGCGGCAACGCTTGGCGAACGACCGGCGACATCCAGGACAATTGGGGGAGTGTTCGGGGCATCTTCACCAGCCAGAACGGGCACGAGAAGTACGTTGGGCCGGGCTACTGGAACGACCCCGACATGCTGATGGTCGGCATCGTCGGCTTCGGCAACACGCACCCGACGCACCTGAAGCCGAACGAGCAGATCACGCACATCTCGATGTGGAGCCTGCTGTCGTCTCCCCTCCTGATCGGCTGCGACCTGACCCGGCTGGACCCGTTCACCAAAGCGCTGCTGACCAACGATGACGTGCTGGACGTGAACCAGGACTCCCTGGGCCGCCCCGCCGGCCGCATCGCCGAAACCGGCGACGCCCAGCTCTGGGCGCGTCCCCTCTTCGACGGCACCCACGCCGTCGGCCTGGTCAACCTCGGCTCGGAGAGCCAGCCTGTCACTGTCCGCTGGTCCCAGCTCGGCCTTTCGGGAAGCCAGCCCGTCCGCGACCTGTGGCAGCGCAAAGACCTGGGCCGCTTCGCGGGCGGCTACACCGTCTCCGTTCCCGCCCACGGCACCGTATTGATCAAAGTCGGCCAGCCGACGAACCTGGATTAACACAATCAACAAGAGAGCGGCCCCGTCCAATGGACGGGGCCACTCCTCTTTGCCTGAAGTTTCACAAAGCTTGGATGACAGCATCCCCAGGAAAGGCTTGCTTGGCGAGAGCCGAGAAAGTAGCGACCTCCTCCTTCGTCATCAGTCCGCCCATTTCACTGACTCGATTGCCAGCGTCATCATAACCCCGGACGACGATCTGCCCACAATGGAAGCAGATCACCACATCCACATAAGACTTCCCCTTCCAGACCCGGAACACGACCGCCGGCATCATAAGGCAGGCAGGCCGGCTGTAAACCATGTAAGGTTTGGGGTCGCATAGCACCGCTGAGATTTGACTGGCGGCAACCTGATCCAAGATGGGGCCGACTACTGTAATAGCAGTCCCCTCGATCCGGGCACTGGAAGGGCCTTCTTTCCCCTGAGGGATCGTCACGCGAAAGGTTTCCACGCGCGTCGCTCCGTCGAGAAGATGCGCCGCGACCGGGCCAAGACGCTCCAAACTGCTTTTAGGACGTCGGTCCTCGTCATCGGCCTGCTTCTTTGCCTCTATCCGCTTCCGCAACTGCTCCGACTGTTCGGCGGTCAAGTTGGTCGGCGTCAGCAGGAATGACTGGCTCCTTCCATGATAGACGCCTATCCCTGTGATCTGCCCCAAGTCATTGATGGCTTCCGCTGACCTCAGCACCCAGCCCGAGTGGGCCGGAATACAAGCGTTGAGGTCAACCAACTTTCCGTCGGCATAAAGAAAAGCGTGGCTGAGAGGAACGCTTTGAGTCACGGCAGACCAGCCTACCACTTGCCCCTTGTCGTTGACACCCCTGCTTTCACTCTCCATTCCTCCCGGCAATATCCCTAAGTCGGTAAAGGTTCCGTTTCGGAAGAGGAAAGCGCGCATCGGGATTGCCACGCTGCTGTCACCAAGCTGACCGAGCACCGTCGAAGGCGGTGAGCCGCTGGAGGCGTTTTGTAGCATTCTGTTCCGCAAAGCCGCAGGGCCATTGCCCATACAGAAGTTGGCATGAGCCTCGGAAGGCACAAACACAGGAGGGGCGTAAAGGTGGCCAAGGCTCACAGGCTTCCCACCGTTCAATTCAACAACAGTGTAAGATGGAACAAGAGGAACCGAAGCCGCCAAAGGCGGCGAAGACAACGCCATCAACAGACAACTGAAGAGTGCGGTGACTATGGAGGCAAAAATTCTCTGGCGGGTCATGGAAGCCTTTTTTCTGTTCGCTTCGGGTGAATGACTACGGGCGGCGTTGCTCAGGGGCGAGGGGTCTCAAACAGGGGGTCATTGGCGGGCCATCCGCGCGGCTCGGCCAGCACTTCGCCCAGCGGCAGGGACTCGATCTGCCCGTTCCAATACTGCTTCATCAGCCGGTCGTAGAGCAGGAGGTAAATGGCGGCACCCAGATTGGTGCAGTGGCGCGTCGGGATGAAGACGCGGCGGTGGCACAGGCCGCGCACGCTGGCGGGGACGCTGCCGTCTTCCGGGCCGAACAGGTAAACGGCGTTCTCCGGGTGCTCGAAGGCCAGCAGGTTTTCCGAGTTCGGGAGGAGTTCCACGGCAATGGGGACGGCGTTCGAGAAATAGGTCAGGGGATGGTCGTCGAGGAGGATGTCCACATCCTGGAAGCCCTTAATGCGCTCCTCGCGTGGAATTCGTTTCTGCCCCCAGACCTTCTCGGCACATCGCTGGCCCGTCACCCACACCTGGGGGACGCCGAAGCAGGAGGCCGCGCGCACGGCGGCCCCGACGTTGAACGGGTCGCGCGGGTCGCACATGACTAGGGACGGGAAGGTCCCCGGTTTGGCGGCTTTGAACGGCCATCGGGCCGAAGGGGCCTCATTACTTATATCACTCATCGCGTTTGCTCCACAGCCGTCACTCATTCCAGATAGGCTCACAGTGTAGCAACGACAAGAGGAAAAGTCAAGCGGTGGCCGTGTTGCCTATGGGATTACCCCCGGCCGCCAATTCTGGAGGAGTAAGACTTCCGTCTCCTGTCCCCCCCAGGCTAGGGGGCTTCTGCGCGGCGGCGGACGAAGAGGGCGCGGTCTTTGCCGTTGGCGTCCTGGAAGGTGCGGATGTCCTCGTATTCAGGGTGCCGGGCGGCGAGAGCGCGGGCGGCTTCGCCGTGGTAGTGCTCGTGCTCCAGGAACATCCGGCCGCCGGGGGCGAGGAAGGGGAGGGCGTCGGCGAGGATGCGCCGGTGCGGGTCCAGGCCGTCCGCGCCGCCGTCCAGGGCGAGGCGCGGCTCGTGCTCGGCGACGTGCCGGCCCATGCCGGGGATTTCGTCGGTGGGAATGTAGGGCGGGTTGGACACGATCAGGTCGAACGGGCGGCCTTCCGACAGGGCGGGCAGGGGCGCGCACAGGTCGCCCTGCCCCAGCGCGACGCGCTGTTCGAGGCCGTGGCGGGCGACGTTGCGCCGGGCGACGGCCAGCGCCTCGGGGGAGATGTCCGTGGCGGCCACCCGCGCGCCGGGCAGGCGCCGGGCGAAGGTGATGGCGACGCACCCGCTGCCCGCGCACAGTTCCAGGACGTGCGGGTCTGGGGGCAGCGGCTCCTCGCTGATCTGGGCCAGCACGAGTTCGACGAACAGTTCGGTGTCGGGCTTGCAGATGAGCGTGCTGCGCGTCACCTCGAAGTCGCCGTCCAAAAACGGCGCGCGCCCGACGAGGTAGGCGACCGGCGCGTCCGGCGTCACCTGCCCCACCAGGTCGTGCAGGCGACGGGCCTGCGCGTCCGTCAACGCCTGCGCCCGGCGGCCCGGCAATTCCACATGCGGCACGTCCAGCACGGCGGCTACCAATGTCGCCGCCCAGCGCGCCGAGTCCCGGACGCCCTTTTCCGTCAGCGCCGCTGTCGTTCCGTTTAGCGCGCTCCCGGCGGTCATGCCCGCCGCGCTGTCTTTGACCTGTGTGACCATCATTGGGAGAACTCCTCTTTGAGAACAGGCTTGCCGCCCCGGTCGCGGGGCGGGCCGCGTTATTGTTCCCGAAACGGCGGGTCGGGAAACGGGCGTCGGGTAGAATGAGGGGGTGGAGAAAAGGCGAGTGAATTTGTTCGCTCGCCTTCATCGGGAAAGGAGATGTGCGATGGAAGCAAAATTTTACCCCGTGTTGGAGCAGCCGGTCGCCGGGTTCGAGAGTTCCGCCAGTCCCGGAACCGCCCTGGTGCGGGTCGTGGAAGCGCATCCTGTCCTGGCAACCTTGACGGACTTCGTCAGCGTAGACCCCACTCAGATCGCCCTCGCGGTGGGGATGGTATACCCTTATGAGGAAGACGGGGCGGAGGATCTCCAGGACATTGACTTCGGCCCGCTGGAGTGGTATGAGGCCGTCCTGGGGTTGGCCGTCGTCCGCCGCGCTCTGGGCGCCGTGCGGGACGAGCCGGGCAGCCTCGCCGCCGCGATCTACGATCCGGGTCTGCGGCCCGGAGAGGTCATCGCCGACCTGGAGGCCATCGAGCGGGCGCTGCTCCTGGCGCAGCAGCATGAGACGCGCTTCCACTTCGTCCTGACTTCCACTTCTTCGTCCTGACTTCCACTTCGCCCTGAACGGCGGGAACTAAAAGGAGGCACGGATTGTGAATGGATTGACAGCCGGATTTTCCGGCGGAGGAGCCGATCCATGCAGCCGTTTTTACCGCGCCCCCAAACCGGGAGTCTTCCCGACCGCAATCCGCTCCCACTCCGCACACGCGCGCTGCTCACCCTGCTGTGCGCGATCTTAGGGGCAGGCGGCTTTATTTTCTGTCAGCGCCATCAGCGGGGCCAGCCGCCGACGCTTTCGCAGCGGTTGCACGGGGACTCAGACGAAGCGACGGCGGCCCTGGCGGACCTGCAAGCCGGAACGCCCCAGGACGCAAAAGAAGCGCAGCTCCTGCGTCTCAGCCAGGACTCCCACCCCGGCACACGCTACGCCGCCGTTGACGCTCTGGGAGGCGGGAAGGGCATGGCAGCAGCGGACGCCGTGGAGGGGGCGTTTACGGATTCGTCGGCGGAGGTGCGTGAGCGCGCCATGGAAGTCCTGCCGGGGCTGGACCATGAGCGCGGCCTGCGCCTGCTGCTGCGCGGCCTCCGCGATGAGGATACTTGGATTCGCCGGGCGGCGGCCGGTCGGCTCCGACTGTCCCCCGACACACGGGACATCCCGGCGCTCCTGGCGGCCCTCGATGACCCCGACCCCACCGTGGCAAACCTGGCGATGGGCGCGCTGCGCCGGCAGGCGAAAGAGCCGTTCTATGCCAGCGCCCTGGCCGCCCCGGCACGGAAACGCGCGGCGGCCGCGCAGTGGCGGCGATGGTGGCAGGCGGCGGGCCGAAACCGCTTTCCGGCGGCCCTCGCACTGACCTCCCTGGAGCCGCTGCGCCCGCAGAGGACCGACCCTGCCCCGAACTTCAGCCTGACGGACCTGGACGGAAAACGCTTCCGACTGACGGATCAGCGAGGGCGCGTCATCCTGCTCAATTTCTGGGGGTCGTGGTGCCCGCCCTGTCAGCAGGAGGTCCCCGACCTGGTCCGCCTGGACGCAGCCTATCGGGGGAAGGGACTGGACACCGTCGGGGTGGCTTTGAGCGAGAAAAGCGCGGCGGCGCTTCAGGCTTGGTGCCGGGCGCACGGCGTCGCCTACCGGCAGGCGCTGGCGACTGAACCTGTGCAGCAGGCTTATGGGAACATCGAAGAGGTCCCGGTGTCGGTGCTGATTGACCGGCGCGGGCGCATCCGCTACCGCTGGGACGGCGAGCGGGATTTCACGACCTTCCGCGCCGCAGTCGTGCGGCTGCTGCGGGAACCGGGGCCGGCGGGGCAACTCTGACGGCTACTGCGCGGGTGTAGTTTTCTCCTGGCCCTCGGACTTGGGCAGCGTCGCCGGGGCCGGGGGCTGCGGCGGGCTTGGGGCGAAGACGTTGATGTTCCAGGTCAGCACGGCGTAGCCCCAGACCTTGTGGCTCTGCGCGTTGGAGACGTAAACGGCGGGATTGAACTGAAGCTGAGGCGAGATGTTGTAGGTCAGCCCCGCCGTGGCCGAGTTGGCCGTGCCGCTCTGGTAATCGAGTTGAAGCAGGACACGCGGGTGGACGCGGTAGCCCAGGCCCAGAATGGCCTGGGTCTGGTGATTGTTCTGGACCAGGCCGGCGACGTCCGCCTGCTGGGTGACGACGCGCCCCGCGCCAAGCATGAGCTGCGTGTTGCCCTTGTAGTAGCCGCCCTCGATATAGGGCTGCGGGGCGGATCCCTGCGTCGTCCAGTTGAAGAAGCCGACTGAAAGCAGATACGGGTGGTTCGGGCCGTTCTGGAGGAGGGCATATTCGGCGCTGGCGACCTGCTCCGGCGGCGAGTAGCCCTGGAAGACGGCGACCTCGAATCGGCGGGTAATGCCGAGTTCGGCCTGGACCTCGTAGCGGTTGGCGATGTTGGGGTCCTGCTGCTGGGCACTCAGCGACAGGATGCCGAAGGGCTGGACATCGGGCGTGACAATTTGGTTGAGGCCCTTGGTGGTGGCGAACGCGGGCACGGCGAGGCTGAAGGCCGCCAGCAGGCAGGCGATGACGTTTCGGCGCATGATCTCCCTCCGAGGCCCCCGTGTTCTCGCACAGAGGACCTTTTGTTTTTATTTGTGCGGCGGCACGGTCACTACATGGGATGACTGAATACCCCCGCCAAAGTTAAGACGCGGTCGCCGACGGCCAGGACGATCAGGACCAGGTAGCCCTGCAAGACGTACAGGAAGAACTTGACGCTCGCGCGCATGGGCATCCGGCGCTGGCCCACCGGCGCCAAAAGGGGTTAGAAAAAGAACTGGTACGCCACGTCAAGTTGGCGGATTCGGAGCCGCTGGCCGTAGTTGCCTTCCTCGTTGCTAGGCTGACTTCCGTTGCCGACGGGGATGGAAGGCGCGAGCGGAAACGGGTCCTGGCGGTAGTCGTGGAAGATCAGCCGGACGCCGCTGCGCGCGTTGAGCGCATAGGAGGCGGTGGCGGCGAGATCGCGCGCGGTTGGGGCGGGAAACGAGTCATCATGGCGGCGGCGGTCCCGCGCGGACAGGGCCAGCGAGAGCTGCGGGGTCAGCTTCTGGTCCAGCCGGACATAAATTTCGCGGCTGTTGGGGCCGCTCGGCAGGGCGATCTCGTCGTACTGCCCTTTTTGCCACTGAGCCGCCGTGTTGTGGAACGTGTACGTCGTCGGGTCGGCGAAGGTGTACTCCGCTGTGACGCCGGTGTGTGCCGACGGCTGGGCGGCGAAGCCAACGAGGTAGGCGATTTTGCGCGGCGTGATGCCGCTGCTCCTGCCGGGTGACCGAAGATCGTCCACGGCAAACTGCCCATAAACACGCAGCGCTTCGCCCGCATCATAAGTCAGACCAAAGTTCAGGACGGCGTTGTAGTAGTCTTCCAGGTTCCGAATCGCCACGCCGGGCAGGACCGGGCCGAGGTTGGCGTTCTTACCGCTGTAGAAATCGGGAAGGAGAGACACGACCAGGGCGCGCCTGATGGACGCCTTGTACGCCTCCTGGAAATCAGCGGTCAGACGCGGGCTGACGGCCAGCTCGACGCGGCGGGCGGCGAAATATTTGACCCCGCCGCCTTCAGTGAAGCGACCCAGCAGCTGCGAGAAATGATAATTACGGCCCAGGCGCGGCCCCAGGCTAAAGGGGAAGCTTACCTGAATCTGGTCCAGCGGCGGCGCATTGTCGGACAGCAGAGTCGCGCCCCGCGCGCCCGGTCCCCAGTGGTTGTGCATCCGGCCCAGGTCCACTGTCAGCCCCCGCCCGCCGTCCAGTTCCAAATAGGCTTCGTTGACGGCGGAGAAATCGTGCGGGCCGATGTCATTGTCGAAGACGCGGCGACTGTCTTCAAACCAGTTGGAGGCGGACAAAGTGTAGCGCAGGTTCGGCCGCAGGTTCCCCAGAGCGGCGACGCGGTAGACGCCGAGCGTCCCGGAGCCGGGCCGGCTGTCCCCACCCGCCTTTAACCTGAGCTCCGGCTGGACGTAGCCGCTCACGGATGTCCCACTGGCCGGGATGTCGTCCGCTTCGGACAGGTCCACATCGTCGGCCGCCAGCTCCGGCCCCAGAGCCTGGAGGGCGGCATGGAGGGCGGTGTTGGCAACGGCGTCCTTCTGGACCCGGACGAGCTTCTGCGGATCGTCCTGCAGGAAATGCTCCAGGAGCCTCGTGAGCTGCCCGCGCGTGTGAAGCGGCTCGCCTAAAAAGTCTTCGGGGGTGCCGGCAGCGCCGAAGGCGTCTGTCTGCGCCAGCTTGTCGAAGGCGTCCAGAAGCGCGCTGCCGCGCGGCACGATGTCCGAAGACGCGGCGAAGACTCGCCCGCCGGAGAGACAGCACAAAACGAGGGGCAGGGTGAGCAGGGTGATGGTTTTTTTCATGGGCGGGATCAGCGGGAACAATAATGGTCGTGAACAGCCGAACGCGGCACCGGGAATTTCAGGGCGCAGCGCCGTTCAATTGTACCAGACGCGGGCCGATGTGTCTACACCGGAAGCGGCCGGTCCTGAAAACAAAAAACAGCCGGGCGGCACCCTTTTGATGCCGCCCGGCTGCTCACAGCGTTGTCCCGAAGTATTCCTGTCACTTCAGCCTTGCATGGTATAGTTGGCGGAAGTGAGCCACTTCCGGCGCGACGACGTTGGCGCAGTACGGCTGGTCCGGGTTCAGGGCGAAGTAGTTCTGGTGGTAATCCTCCGCCGGAGAGAAGCCCGTGTACGGGACCACCTGCGTGACGATCGGATTGGAATACAAATGGGCCTTTCCGATCTCATGGATGACCTGCTCCGTCACTGCTTTCTGCCGGGCGCTGTGATAGAAGACAGCGGAGCGGTACTGAGTCCCCTCATCCGGCGCTTGTGCATTCAGCGTGGTCGGATCGTGCGTATGAAAGAAGACATTCAGCAGGTCGTGGTACGAAATCACTTTGGGGTCGAAGATGATCTGGACGGTCTCGGCATGCCCCGTCGTCCCGGTGCAGACCTGCTCATAGCTGGGGTGCGCCGTGTGGCCGCCCGCATATCCCGCCGTGACCGTGTCCACGCCTTTGAGGTGGCGGAACATGGCGTCCCTGGCCCAGAAGCAGCCACCGGCGAAGGTCGCCGCTTCCCGGCCGGCGGGTGTTTTCAGGGGCTGGATCGGCCCCTGCTTGACTTCGTTGCTGTCTGAAAATGCAGGCTGCGACGCACAACCGGTGAGCATCATGGCCCAGACGCTCAGGGCGAGGCCAGCCAGTAAGACCGACTTTGAGAGGGCGGAAGCCGACCTCAGTTTTTTGAGGATTGAATGTGTCATCATGCCTTATTCTACAATCGAGCCACCTGAAAAGTTCCAAATCTTCCTCATCGGCGTATTAACATCGGGTATAAATTGGGAATGTAAGAGCAAACGACTAGCGAGAGTATGGAGACACCATGAGCACTACACCCACCGAGCGGGTAGGCACCCACCTGATGTTCGAGAACGACCGGGTCCGCGTCTGGGACCTGGCGCTGGCCCCCGGCGAATGGCTGGAGCGCCATATCCACCGCGAAGACTTTTTCTTCATTGTGGTTGACGGCGGGCACATGCGGATGGTTGACCCGGACGACCCGGACGCGGCCCCCGCGTTCGACTTCGAGGACGATCAGGTCGTCTTCATCGAGGCGGGCGGCGGGACGGTTCATCAGCGCCTCACCAACATCGGCACAAGGCCGTACCGCAACTTCGTCATCGAACTCAAGTCAGGCAAGGGTTAAAATGGAACTGAACGCAAGGCAGAAGCAGGAGATCCGAGACAAAGGCTATGTGCAGGTGCCCGGCGTCGTGCCGCCCCTCATGGTCGAGGGGGCGCTGAGGGCCATCAACCACTCGGTCGGGCAGGGCATGAACGTCGCGGACATGACCCGCTTCCGGGCGCAGTCGTACTGCCCCGAAATCCAGAACACGCCGCCCATCACCGGCCTCTTGAGGAAAACCCCCGCGTGGGACCTGGCCGAGTCGGCCATCGGGCAAGGCCGGATCAAGCCGCCAGGGGGCGGGCAGATCGCGCTGCGCTTCCCTTCATTGGACGAGCCGGGACGAGCCAGACCACACCTGGACGGAATGTATTCCCCGACCAACGGCGTCCAGGAAGGAACCATCGGCAACTTCACGATGCTGCTGGGCGTCCTCCTGAGCGACGTGCCCGCCCCGCTGATGGGCAACCTCCACGTCTGGCCGGGAACCCACAAGCTGTACGAGGCGTATTTCCGGGAGCACGGCCCGCAGTCGCTGCTCCAGGGGATGCCGCCCGTCGAGTTGCCTGACCCCCAGCCCGTCACAGGCAAGGCGGGCGACGTTGTCCTGGTGCATTATCAGGTGGCGCATGGGGTCGGGCCGAACGTCTCACCGCACACGCGCTACATGATCTTCTTCCGCCTCAGTCATGTGGACCATGACCAACTGCATTGGGAGTGCATGACGGACATTTGGCGCGAGTGGGAGGGGATGCGCGGCGTTGAGGCGGGCGGTTGAAACCGCAGCAACAAAAGCACAAAACCTGCCTTCGCAGGTTGAGAGCATCAGAAGGAATCTGAGTCCGCGCAGGCGGACTTCGTGATTTTGTTGCAGCGGTTTTAACCGCAGGGCAATCGCCTATAGGATTTGCTGCCCTGTGACACGAGGGCAACCACGGGGGGCTTGCCCCTACCCCAGACAGATTGCGTAGGGGCAGGCCCCGTGCCTGTCCTTTCCTTTCCCGTGCCTGCCCTCCATAGGCAATTACCCTGTTAGTAGCGGCAGAGCAGCATCGTTTGTTCTAGGCATTGGCTTTGTTGCATAAATCGTTTTTGGTAGTTGCAGATGCGGCGGTCGGGGTGTTCTTAGAGTGTGAACAACAAGAATACCCTACGCTCCAACGGCTCGCCAAAGCCGAGAAAGCGTCCTGTGCCTCCCAAAAAGAAGCACAAGTACCGCATCCGCAACTGGCATGATTATAACACAGCATTAGTCAATCGCGGACAATTCACACTCTGGCTCGATCCAGAAGTTCTGCGAAATTGGTGCAACCAAGAGCGCACCAACAAGCGCGGCAAGCCTAAAGTCTACAGCGATCAAGCCATTATCTGCGTCCTGCGGCTGCGCGAGGTGTACCGACTGGACTGCACCCCTGAAGTGAGACAAACGGTTAAGGTGGTATACTCCGAAAGGAAGACCACCGACCATGAGCCTCAAGCGACGCATCTTTACCAAAGAGTTCAAGCAGCAAGTGCTGCGTGAAG
>JAABUM010000131.1_pt1 | contig 149525 bp, 141 predicted proteins | sample 5559161 | NCBI WGS metagenome assembly JAABUM01 (sample SAMN10711868, study PRJNA513369) | rock metagenome | isolation source: Antarctica rocks | place: Antarctica: Victoria Land, Siegfried Peak nord | reverse complement strand
GGCCGCCGGCTTCCCCACTTGGGACCGCATCGGGGCAGTGCACCAACGACAGGGCGCGGAGATGCCCCCACTTCTCACACTGGGCTCCCCACTCACAGCCCTGGTGCAGCGAGAGTGCGGAAGAGCCCAAACTCTCGATCACCAATCTGTTCAAGCTCTACCCGTGGGAGTGGTTGTTCGGCGATCACTTCGCCGAGCGCACGCTCACGAATCTGGAGCAGACCCGCTGGATCGAGCCGACCTGGAAGTGTCTGCTCGCCAACAAGGCGATCCTCGCCCTCCTCTGGGAACGCTACCCGCAGCACCCGAACCTCCTCCCGGCCTTCCTGCCGAGTTCGGGCTACCTGACCTCCTACGTCCGCAAGCCGATCCTCGGGCGTGAGGGGGCGAACGTGGAGATCGTCACCCCCGGTAACCGCTTCGGCACGTCCGGCCCGTACGGCGAGGAGGGGTTCGTCTACCAGCAGTACGCCCCCCTCCCCGACTTCGACGGACGCTACCCGGTCATCGGCGCGTGGGTGATCGATGGCGAGGCCGCCGGGATGGGCATCCGCGAATCGGACACCCTGATCACCGACAACCTCAGCCAGTTCGTGCCGCACCTGATCGAGTAGGCGGAGTAGCACGAAGTAGGCGAGTAGGCGAGTGAAGAAAGCGGGGAAGGCCATAGCGGCTAACCCATACTCGTTCTTTCCTACTCGCCTACTCGCCTACTCGCACTACTCACAGCCGATAGAAACGGCGCGCGTTCTCGGACCAGAGTTTGCGCCGGGCCTCGGGCGTGAGGTGCGCCGTGAGCATGTCGAGCGTCTCGACCCAGCGCGGGTAAGAACTCGCGCCGAGCGCCACCGGCCAGTCGCCGCCGAACATCACGCGATCCTCGCCGAAGACCGCCAGGACGTGCGCGACGTAGGGCGCGAGATCGGCGGCGGTCCAACGCTCGTGGTCGGCCTCGGTCACCAGGCCGCTGACCTTGCACTGCACGTTCGGCAGCGCGGCCAGCGCTGCCAACCCCTCGCGCCACGGATCGAGCTCCCCCCGAGCGATCGCGGGCTTGGCGATGTGATCGAGGACGAACGACACCTCCGGACACGCCGCGACCAGCGCGATAGTCGCGGGGAGCTGCGTGTGGTTGATGCAGATGTCGCACGAAAGACCGTATGCGGCGAGCAGCCGTGTCCCCGCCACGAAGCGCTCCCCGCGCGAGAAATCGGGGTCGGGTTCACCCTGCACGATCCGCCGCACCCCCTTGATCAGCGGCCCGCGCGCGACGAGCGCCGCCAGGAAGGCGCGCGCCTGCTCGCCGAACTCGAGCGGCGCCCAGGGGACGATGCCGCGTAGGCGCGGCTCCTCCGCCGCGCGGGCGAGCGCCCAGTCGGTCTCGAGCAGGGCGTAGGCGGGGTCGACATCGACCTGGAGGTAGACGAACGCGGCGATGTCGATCCCGGCGGTGTGTTCCCGGTACTCGGCCAGGCCATAGGGGCGATCGAGCAGGGCGTTACCATCGAGCCAGGGCATCCGAAAGTACCCCGGATCCCAGAGGTGGACATGAGTATCGACGATCGGGAAATCGGGCATCTGCACGCTCCTTCCGCACGCTCCTGTTGTCCCCACCGTGACCATCCTAACAAAATCAGCGGGCGCGGTACGCCGCCGCCGACACTTAATGCGCACAGATTGCCAGGATGGCACGGCAAGGGCCGTACGAATGCATCTTTAAAAGGCTTGTCGAGCCGATCGGGACATGTTACATTCTCGTTGACGAGACAAGGGGAACTTTTCGCGTCACCAGGTGTTGGTACCGAGGGTTGTCACGGTGGCTGCTGTCCAAGAAACAGGGGGGGCGATCCGCATGAAACGCTGGCTGGCTGGTCTCATGGTCGTGGCGCTGGCGGCGCTGATAGTGCCGATAGCGCGCGTCGGGGCGGCGGCACCCGACATGGTGTTCTTCCCGCAGACCGGGCATCAGGTCGGCGCGCCCTTCCTGAAGTATTGGCGCGCGCACGGTGGCCTGGCTGTCTATGGCTATCCGATCACCGAGGCGATGCAGGAGAAGAGCGACCTGGACGGGAATACCTACACCGTCCAGTACTTCGAGCGTGCCCGGTTGGAGAGCCACCCGGAGAACGCCGCACCGTGGGATGTCATCCTCGGCCAGCTCGGGCGCAACAACGCCCAGAAGGTGCTCTTTCAGTCCGCGATGAACCCGATCGCCGCAGACAAGGCCCCCGCTGGGGCCAAGTATTTCCCCGAGACGCAGCACTCCGTGGGCAATGCCTTCCTGAGCTATTACAACGCGCACGGCGCGCTCGATCAGTTCGGCTACCCGCTCAGCGAGGAGTTCCAGGAGAAGGCTGCGGACGGCAAGACTTACACCGTGCAGTACTTCGAGCGCAACCGTTTCGAGTACCACCCCGAGAACGCGGCCCCGTACAACGTCCTGCTCGGCCTCCTCGGCTCGCGGATGGCCCAGGAGAAGAAGCTGAACACGGCGGCGGTCTCGCAAGCGGCGAATGCGCCGACCTATGACGAGGCGCTCTTCGCCACGCCGACCCCGATCCCGCCGACCGCTACCCCGGTCCCGCCGACGGCCACCCCGGCCCCGGTTCCGCCGACCGCTGTCCCGGCCCCGAGGGCACAGGATCCGCGCCCTGACCTTGGCAACGCCTATATCGAGGTAAGCATCGACCAGCAGCACCTCTATGTCTGGGAAAATGGCGCGGTGATCTTCGACGTGGCGGTCAGTACCGGACGCCCCGACTGGGAGACGCCGAAGGGCACCTTCTACATCAATACCTTCCTCAAGTCGCAGGACATGGAGGGGGGTGGTCCGAAGGGAAGCCCGGAATACTACTTCCAGCCGGAAGTGCCGTGGGTGATGTACTTCGACAACAATGGCGACGCGATCCACGGCGTCTACTGGCACAATAACTTCGGTAGGGTGGCGAGCAGCCACGGTTGCGTCGGTGCCCCGGTCTGGGCCGCGAAGTGGATCTTCGATTGGGCCTCCATCGGCACTGCGGTCTGGATTCACTAATCCCGGATACCACACAAGCGAATGGGGGGCGGGGCGATTGCCCCGCCCCTTGTTCACGTCCACGGTTATCCCGTCAGGCTGCTAGTACAGAGGGGCCGCAGTGCCCCCGTAGTTTTCGCGGCGCTGCGGCACGCTTCCTACGACCAAGAACGACGGGGTTATCTACGCCGCGCTGTACTAGTCGGGGTAGCGCCTGGGGCGGCAAAGCCCGCCTCCCCTATCAGGACGGAGGAAGAGGTCGTCGTAAACGGGAAGTAACGATAGAGGGCAGATACGAGATCACCAACTCCAAGCGCCATGCTGTCGCGCGCCCACGGCGGGGTCACGATGCGCGAGTTGGCAGTGCCTACCTAGCCATTCTTACGTCGTGTCGTAGCGGGCGACGCCAGGCCAGCACCACCGCCCCTGTATGCGCGACTACCTTACTCATACCCCGCTGTAAAACAGGGTTCTCGGGCACTGCCTGGTGCTGCGGCGTCAACAGCATCGGCATCCTTCGCCGGTTTGGCCTTCCAGGTAGGCCCAACTTTGCACACAGTGCGGCGACGCGCACCGGTTGGTGTGCGCCATGCGTGACACGAGAAAGAACGAGCAGAGCGGGGCGGGTCAACATGACCCGCCCCGCTCATAATTCCGTGTAAGGACCCTGCGCCTACGGCACCTTATCGGTGCTGAACTGCGCGGCGAACGCCTGATACAACGCCTCGATCACGAAGCGACGCGAGCCATCCCCTTCGGGGTCGGGGAAGGTAGCATCAGAGACCTGACCGGGGATCGGGCCGGCGTTGGTGCGATAGGTCGTCAGATCGGAGCGCTGCGTCCCCTCGGTCCCTACATTGGTGTACTGCGCACCGTTGGCAGCCAGGCGGTCCCAGAAGCCCGTCGGGCGCAAATCCGGCGTCTTGATGAACGAGCGGGCGATGATGCTGAGCACCTGGACGCGCTTCACCGGGTCGCGCGGGAGGTAGCAGGGCGCGATCGTCCCCGCACCGACACAGGTGGTGGTGTCGGTGTAGCCGCCGACGATGCCATAGTCCTTCAGCGCGCCGACGTCGTTCCAGAGGCGCGCATCGATGCAGTTCTGCCGATCCTTCGGCATACAGCGATCCGGGAAGTTGTTGGCGTGGAACTCATCCTCCCAGCCGAAGAGGCGCGCGATGAAGGCGGCCATCTCGGCGCGATTCACGGCGCGGTCGGGCTGGAACTGGCCGCTACCGTTGACCCCGTTCGGGTTGATGATCCCGAGCGCAGCCAGGAAGGAGATCGCCTGATAGTCGGAGTCGGTGGTGGCCACGTCCGAGAAAGTGGAGCGCACCTTGAAGGTCGCCACCAGCGTGCGATTGCCGTTCACCACGAAATCCAGCGTGGTGGGGAACCCGACGTAGACGTTGTCCAACGTCCAGCCGACGAAGACCGCGTTGCCCGTGGCGGTGGCCCTATAGGTCGCCTGGGTCCCGGCGTTGTAGCTGCTCGTCCCGCTCGGCGTGATCGAGCCGGGTCCGGCGACCGAGGCGTTGACCGTATACGCGGTCACCGCCGGGGTCGAGGGTGAAGGGATGGGGCTGGGCGATGGCGAAACGCTCGGCGACGGCGACGGCGACGGCGAAACGCTCGGCGACGGCGACGGCGAAACGCTCGGCGACGGCGACGGGGACGCGCTCGGCGACGGCGACGGTGGGGGGGAGTTGATGCAAACACTGGTGCTCACCGTCTGATCGTCGGAGGTCGCCGAGACGACCGGGCAGCCGCTGACCCCGGCGATGAAGGTCGCGGTAAGCCTCCCAGCGGTCGTCCCACCGCTCGCCGGGGCGATCGTCCCACCACTCGTGGGGTTGACGGCGAATGCGATCACGGTGCCGTCCTGCACCGTGCCGCTCGCCGACGTATCGGTCGAGTTGGAGTTGATCACGAGGTCGGCGACGATGGCGAAGCTGCTATTCGGCTCGGTCGAAGCTACCGCCGGATTGCGCGTGATTCGCAGCGTCAACCAGGGATTCGGATTCACGCCTGCGCCGCTCACGCTGTCGCAACCGGTGGTGTTCGGGCCGGTGTTACAGCCCCACCAATTGTTCATGGCGTCAACCGTACCAACAGCCCCGTTGGCATCGAGTCCGGCGGTCGGGTTAGCAACGATCACGTTGAAGTGCAGGCCGCTCGCCGCCGCCGCTGCACCGCCAATGAACTTGACGCCGGTCCCGTTCCCCTGGAACGTCGAACCGGTGGCCCCGAAGTTCGCCTTCGCGCCATCGATCAGCGCGCCGATCGATGCACCAGCCGTGCCGGTCTCCCGGACGTTCTGCGCGAGCAGAGTAGCTTGGTTCGTGATGCCGGTGCAGGCGGGACCAAAATCGTTCGCAGCGGTCTTGGCGGATGGGTCATCGAGCACTTGTAATCCGGCGATCACAGCACCGTTGATGGTGACATCCTTCACGGTCACCGTCGCCGCACCGTTACTGTTCGCCCCAAACGTGGCATCGCAAGTGTAGTAGCGCAGGCCGTAATTATTGTTGGTGAGCGTGCCGCCGCTGATCAGGGGTAGCGCGGTCGAGGTCACGTTCCAGATGCGATAGCCGTAATTCGCCCCGCTCACGCTGTTGTTGGTGATCGTGGCAGCGGCAGACTGTGAGAGCGACCAGAGGAGCACGCCGGTGTTCCGTATACCGGTGGCGGCACCCGGCGCATCGGTGGGCGCGCTGTAGGTGGCGGTGGTGACGGTGTTGTTCGTCACCGTCCACGCAGGGGCGTTGCTGTAGTGGAGATTGTAGAAAACACCGTATCCATACGATTGGATCGTATTCCCGCTGATCTGCGCCGGAGTGCCGCCGTTGGCTTGATAGTAATTCGTCAGGTACACGCCCATGTAAGCCCGCGTCACCACGTTGCCGGTGATCGTGGCGTAGACATTGTCCTCCAACGCGATCGCGTGCCCATTGGGAGAGCGCGACGACATGTTGTCGAACGAATTGCTGGCGAAGACATTATTCAGCGATGGGGTGCCGTTGTTACCGCGCCCGCCGCCCATGCTGAGATAGACACCATCCCCCAGATTCTTGACGATGTTATTGGAGACGTTCGTCGCGTTCGTTAGCACGCCGCTCGCATTGCTCACGCCAGCGACGGCATCGACGTTCGCACCGAATTGATTCGAGGCGACCGGGCTGCTGACATTGGGATTGTCACCATCGATCGTGAACCCGTCGATCGTCACGTTGTTTGCGCGTAACGTGATCAGCGTATTGGTCGTGCTCGCAGGGGTGATGACCGCTTCGGTGGGACGCGAGCCAGTATTGGCATTCACGCCGAAGTTCGGCCCTTTGATCGTCAACGGGCGATCGACATTAAGGTTCTCGGCGTAGGTGCCCGCCGCCACGATGACGGTGCCACCGGAGCCGGTGATGTTAATGCACGCCTGGATCGTCTTCTTGGCGTCGGTGGCGCTGGTGCCACCGTTGCCATCGTTGCCCGGCGGTGAAGACGCGTTGACGTAGCAGGTCATCAGCGGCTCGAAGTCGAAGGTGGAATTCGCGCCGCTGACGGTGATCGAGAAGTTGTCGATGTTGCCATCGAAGTCGTTCCAGGGAGCGCCAATGTTGTTCATACCGGCCTGGAATTGTGTGCCATAACCATCGGCGCGGTTGAACCAAGTCAAGATCTTCGCATTCGGGAAATCGGTCTGAATGTCAGTGAAAGGGTTGAAGCAGTCTGACTTGCAATAGGTATGACCATTCTTCACGACCGGCATCAAAGTCGTATCCGGCCACTTCGTGAACCACCACTTACCTGCAGCGGCATTCCAGGTCTGCCAGGTCTGCGAGGTGACATTAGACTGTACCCCACCGCTCGCTTGTGTTGAGTAATAGGGCTCGAAGACCATCGCGGTGTTATAGGTGCCATCACCATCGAGATCGACCTGGAACTGTAAACTGGGAAGGATGGTAGGGCTAGATGGGGAAGACTGGACATACGTGCTATAGCCAAGTGCGGTGATCACACTGAGCGCGGTACCATCGAACTGCTGCGTGGTGAACCAAGTCTTACCACCTTGTCCTGCATCATTGCTCGGCAGATCAGGGCCGCTCCCACCGGCACCAGTCTGCACATGCAGGCTACCGACGCCGCTCGGTGGCGTCGCTGGACCATTCACGAATGAACTAGAAGCGGTACGCTGGCTGATTGTCGCCCACCCATTCAAATTTGAGGGTGACACGGTGGTGCTCGCGGCACCAACCAGCGGCGCGGCGACGAAGGTGACCATCACCAGGTTGAACACGAGCACTCCGACGAGACCGAGACGTCTGAACATGGCGCTTCTCCTCAATACCATTCCGCACACAGCACGAGTGACCGGTCCCCCAACCAGTTGCGCTCGCGCTATCCAGATCTAGGCTCCCAACCACGTATACGCTGCTTCGGCGGGCCGATAATGGGCAATAGCAAGGCGTGACGATAGGCCGCACGCGGCATCGCGCCACACCGAGCGAACATTCGGCAGGGCGCACAAACCCAAGGTACGCAGAGATTGCTCCGTACCGAAGCAAATTTCACTTCGGTGGCGACGATAGCAGATTATACGAACAGGAAAGAGTGGCAGCCGAGCTGCACGGCCCGGCATGGGCATCACGGAGGACGGCAACAGGCGCGCATAGGTACCCCTATGCTCTCCTCCAGCCGGTTGCGCCACTTGCTGCTGCGGACCGGGCACCCAGGAACAATCTGTCCGCAGCATTTGCTTCTGAAGAGGTAGCAGGCGTACTATAGCATGAAGGACGTGCCGTTTGTCAATCCCTGGTAGCAAAGTCACTCGCAACAATCGCTGGTTGTCTTTTTTACCGTCGTGAACCTGTGTGTGCGTCGTCATCGGCGGTCTCGCCCACGCCAGGGCGCGTGCCGCTCGATCAGCGTCAGGCCCGACTACGATCGAGCCAGGCTGGGCGCGCACCCCCGCTGTCTTATCCATAGCGATCAACGCGCCTTGACGCCTTCGTGCGCGCGTGCTAGATTTAGCCCCAAGCGAATATGACGAACGACACGGAACGGAACGAGTAGCCCCCAGGCGCGGTACAGCGAGTCGGCGGTTGGTGCGAGCCGATACCGGCGCGGGTGGTGAATGGCTCCGCGAGTCGCGGCCCGAACGTTGGTCGAGCCAGGGCATTGCGCCCGAGGCTCCCATCAGTAGGCGTCGCCGGACACTCCACCGTTATCTGGGAGCTGGGTATCGGCAGATCTCGATCTGACCCGTACCTGTAGAGTGTGGCGCATCGCGAGAGCGTCACGATAAGGGTGGTACCACGGATGGAAGCGATTCCCTCGTCCCTATGCGGACGAGGGTTTTTTGTTGCTCGCCGCGCGGCCACCCCACCGGCTCGCGCGGCCCGGTCAGGAGGGCTGGCGATGGCGGTCATGGTCGAACGACGCGGGACACCGATTGGACAGGGCGCGCTGAAGCCGAGCCTTGCCGAGGTCGAAGCGCTGATCGCGGCGCGCGGGGCGAACTGCGTCCCGATCTATCGCGAGATTCTCGCCGACCTGGAGACGCCCGTCTCCGCCTACCTCAAGGTCGTCGGCCCGGAGCGCCAGGGATTTTTGCTGGAGAGTGTCGAGGGGGGCGAGCGCGTGGCGCGCTTCTCCTTCATCGGGGCCGAGCCCCTCTGTATGCTGCGCCTGCACGATGGCACCCTCACCCGCCGCGACGCGGGCGGCGCGACGACCAGCCGCCCCTTCGCCGATCCGTTGGTCGCCCTGGCCGAGGAGTTGGCGAACTATCGCCCGGCCCCGGTCGCCGGGCTGCCCCGGTTCAGCGGCGGCGCGGTCGGCTATCTCGGCTACGAAGCGGTGCGCTATTTCGAGCGACTGCCGATCCCGGCCAACGACGCGCTCGGCCTCCCCGATGGCACCTTCCTCCTCGCCGATTCGCTGCTCGTCTTCGATCACGTCCAGCGCCGCGTCAAGGTCGTCGCGCACGTCCTGCCGGACAGCACCGGGGGCGATGTCGCGGCGGCGTACACGCGCGCCGAGGAGCAGATCGCGGCGCTGATCGCCCGCCTCCGCTCGCCGCTCATCCCCCCCGTGCTCGCCAACGATCACCCCGAGTATTTCGACGCCGCACCGCGCCACAACACCACGCAGGCGGAGTACGAGGCGAAGGTGCGCCGGGCGCAGGAGTACATCGCGGCGGGGGATATTTTCCAGGTCGTCCTCTCGCAGCGACTTGATCGCCCCACCGCCGCCGATCCGTTCACCATCTACCGTGCGCTGCGCGCCGTCAACCCCTCCCCCTACATGTACTTCCTCCAGTTCGGCGACTTCCAGATCGTCGGGGCCTCGCCGGAACTGCTGGTGCGCCTGGAGGACGGCACGGTGACGAACCACCCGATCGCCGGGACGTATCCGCGCGGGGCGGACGAGGCGGAGGACCGCGCGCTGGAGACGCGACTGCTGGCCGACGAGAAGGAGCGCGCCGAGCACATCATGCTCGTCGATCTCGGGCGCAACGATGTCGGGCGCGTGGCGGTCCCCGGCACGGTGCGTGTCCCGAAGTTGCTGACGGTGGAGCGCTACTCCCACGTCATGCACCTCGTCTCGAACGTGGAAGGGACGCTGCGCCCCGAACTCAGCGGCGTCGATGCGCTGCGCGCCTGCTTCCCCGCCGGGACCGTCTCCGGTGCGCCGAAGATTCGCGCGATGGAGATCATCGGGGAGTTGGAGTGCGACCGGCGCGGCCCCTACTCCGGGGCGGTCGGCTACGTCGGTTTCGACGGCGCGCTCGACACGGCGATCACCCTGCGGACGATGGTGATCAAGGATGGCATCGTCTCGATGCAGGCCGGCGGCGGCATCGTGGCGGACAGCGAGCCCGCGCGCGAGTACGCCGAGTGTTTTCACAAGCTCGGCGGCTCCCTGCGCGCGGTCGAGTTGGCCGAGGAGATGGTCAATGATGAGTGAGTGGGGCGAGTAGGGCGAGTGGGCCGGTGGGCGGAGTGGGCGAGTAGTTCAAGAGGCGCAGAGCGACGATCCGCATCGATAGATGCGCCACCCATCAAGACCGGAGCAAGGGCGATGATTCTGCTGATCGATAACTACGACTCCTTCACCTACAACCTCTACCAGTATCTCTGCGAGTTGGGCGCGGAAGTATCGGTGCGCCGCAACGATGCGATCACCACGGCGGAGATCGCCGCGCTCGCGCCGGAGCGGATCGTGATCTCGCCCGGACCCTGCACGCCACAAGAGGCAGGAATTTCGGTGAGGGTGATCCGCGAGTTCGCGGGGAAGACGCCGATCCTCGGGGTCTGTCTGGGGCACCAGGCGATCGGCGCGGCGTTCGGCGGGGCGGTCGTCCGCGCCCCGGTCGTGATGCACGGCAAGCTCTCGGCGATCCGCCACGACGGGCGCGGGATCTTCGCGGACGTGCCGCAGGATTTCACCGCGACCCGCTACCATTCGCTGATCGTGGAGCGCGAGACGCTGCCCGACTGTCTGGAGATCACCGCCGAGACGAGCGACGGCATCATCATGGGCCTGCGCCACCGCGACTACGCGGTGGAGGGGGTCCAGTTCCACCCCGAGGCGATCCTGACCGAGCATGGCCGGGAGCTGCTCAGGAATTTCTTGGGTGGGCAGTCGGCAGTCGGCAGTCGGCAGAAAGAGAACGAGATAGCCATCGCAGCGCTACAGGCGGCATCGGCGTTGGCAACCATCCATTAACTACTGCCGACTGCCGACTGCCGACTACCGACTTACTACGGAGGCATCACTAATGATCAAAGAGGCGCTGCGAACGATCATCGAAGGCGGGACGCTCGACCGCGCGACCGCGCGGGTGGTGATGGACGAGATCATGACCGGCGGCGCGACCGGCGCGCAGTTCGGCGCGCTCGTCACGGCGCTGCGGATGCGCGGCGAGACCGACGAGGAGATCGCGGGCTTCGCGGAGGTGATGCGCGACAAGTCACTGCACGTCCCCTTGCCCCCCGAGATGCAGGTCGTCGATTGCTGCGGCACCGGCGGTGACAACAGCAACTCCTTCAATATCTCCACGGCGGCGGCGATCGTCGCAGCGGCGGCGGGGGCGCGGCTGGCGAAGCACGGCAACCGCTCCGCGTCGAGCCGCTGCGGCAGCGCCGACGTTCTCGAAGGGCTGGGCGTGCGGATCGAGGCGACGCCGGAGGAGGTCGCGCGCTGCGTGGAGGAGATCGGGATCGGCTTCATGTACGCCCCCTCCTTCCACCCCGCGATGCGCTTCGCCGGGCCACCCCGCCGCGAGATCGGCATCCGCACCGTCTTCAACCTGCTCGGTCCGCTGACCAACCCGGCGGGCGCACAGGCGCAGCTGATCGGCGTGCCGGAGCGGGCGCTGGTGGAGCGGCTCGGGCGCTCGCTGGCACTGATGGGGACGGGACACGCGCTGCTCGTCCACGGCCTCGAAGGGCTCGATGAGGTCTCCGTCTGCGGCCCCACCCTCGTCTGCGAGGTCTATGGCGGCGATCAGGGATCGATTAAGACCTACGAGGTCACGCCGGAGGAGTTCGGGCTGACGCGCGGGATCGCCGCCGACATCACCGGCGGCACGGTCGAGGACAACGTGCGGATCATCAACGAGATCTTCGCGGGCGGCGGCGGGCCGCGCCAGGGAGTCGTCCTCCTCAACGCCGCCGCCGTCCTCTACGTGGCCGGGGTCGCGCCGACCTGGGGGGCAGGGATCGCGCTGGCGCTGGAGGCGCTCGTCTCGGGCGGCGCGCGCCGCAAGCTGGCCGAACTGGTTGCCCTGACACAGGGTTTCGGCGACCCGACACCGGCGGCGAAGACGACACCGGAGCGGGGCGGCCTGCACCTCGTCCCGCGCGCCTGAGCGGCGCGGCCTACCACGGAGGAAGACCGATGACCCAGACGACGGATGCAACAACCTTCCTGGAGCGGATCGTCGCGCACAAGGAGCGCGAGGTCGCCACTCGCCAACAGGAGCGCCCCTATGCGGCGGTCGCGGCGGAGGCGACCGCGCAAGCGCCCGCACTCGACTTCGCGGCGGCACTCGCCGCGCCGGGGATGCGCTTGATCGCGGAGGTGAAGGGCAAATCCCCCTCCAAGGGCGTGCTGATCGCGCCGTTCGAGCCGGAGGCGATCGCGCGCGACTACTTAGCGGCGGGCGTGGACGCCCTCTCGGTCCTGACCGACGAGGCGTTCTTCGGTGGCAGCCTCGAACACCTGCGCGCGGTCGCGGATCTGGCCCACACCGCCACGCCACCCCGCCCAGTGATCCGCAAGGATTTCATCCTCGACCACTACCAGCTCGCCGAGGCGCGCGCCGCCGGGGCCGACGCGATCCTGCTGATCGTGGCGATGCTCGACGACGCCCAGCTGCGCGAGCTCCACGCCGCCGCGCGCGCGTGGGGGCTGACGGCGCTGGTGGAGGTCCACAATGAGGCGGAGGCGGCGCGCGCGGTCGCGGCGGGCGCGACCCTGATCGGCGTCAACAACCGCGATCTCCACTCGTTCCGCGTCGATCTGGCGACGACCGAGCGGATCGCGCCGACCCTCCCCCAAGGCACGACGATCGTCGGGGAGAGTGGCATCGGGACGGCGGCGGACGTGGCGCGCTTGGCGGCGGCGGGGGCCGACGCGATCCTCGTCGGCGAGTCGCTGGTACGGGCCGCCGATCGGGGCGCGGCGATCCGCGCGTTGCTGAGGCGAACATGACCCTGATCAAGATCTGCGGCGTCAGCACACCGGAGAGCGCGCTCGCGGCGGCGGAGGCGGGGGCCGATCTGCTCGGCCTAAACTTCTATCGCCAGAGTCACCGCGCCGTCTCGCCGACCGCCGCGCTGACCATCGTCCGTGCCCTCCGCGCCGCCGGGCATGCCGTGCTGGTCGTGGGCCTCTTCGTCAACGAAGCCCCGGCCCGGATCAACGTCGTCGCGGACGAGGTCGGGCTCGACCTGGTGCAACTCAGTGGCACCGAGTCCCCCGCCGACCTGGCCGCGATCGCTCGCCCGACGTTGCGCTCGGTACGAGTCGCGGCGGGGGCCGATCTCGACGCGCTCGCCGCGCCACTGGCCGACGCCGACGCACGTCTCGCCGGGCGTGACGGCGGGCCGCTCGGCCACCCGATGCTGCCCCTCCTCGACGCGCATGTGCCGGGTGCCTATGGCGGCACCGGCACGCGGGCCGACTGGGCGGTCGCCGCCGCGCTCGCCGCCCGCCGTCCCCTCTTCCTGGCCGGGGGCCTCACGCCGGAAAATGTCGGCGCGGCGATCCGCGCGGTGCGCCCGTTCGGGGTCGATGTGAGCAGCGGCGTGGAGACCGACAAGATTAAAGACCTGGCGAAGGTGCGGGCCTTTATCGCGGCGGTGCGCGCGGCGGATCGCGAGCGGGAGGTGGCGATATGAACGGCGCGCGCGGCCATCCCCATCGCTATGGGCGCACCAACCGCTCGACCGGCGCACCCTGGCACCCCTATTGGCGACTCCACACCACGCAAAGCGTCTGAAACTGCCGACTCACGACTCACGACTGAAAAGGGAGGAGCAGAGCACAATGACCACCGCCACCATGACCGCCCCGGCAACCCCTGCGAAGACCGGCGCGACGCCGCGCATCTTCTCCGGCATCCAGCCGAGCGGAGCGCTGCACCTCGGCAACTATCTCGGCGCGATCAAGCGCTGGGTCGTGCAGCAGCACGAGGCCGACTCGATCTTCTGCATCGTCGATATGCACGCGATCACCGTGCCGCAAGACCCGGTGGCGCTGCGCGATTCCACGCGCGAACTCGCGGCGGGCCTATTCGCCGCCGGGCTCGATCCGGCCCACATGGCGCTCTTCGTGCAGTCACACATCAGCGCGCACGCCGAGCTGGCCTGGATCCTCAACTGCTTCACGCCGATGGGCTGGCTCGAACGGATGACGCAGTTCAAGGACAAGGCGGCGCGCGAGGGGACGGAGCGCGCCTCCGCCGGACTGTTCACCTATCCGGCGCTGATGGCCGCCGACATCCTCCTCTACGATACGAACCTCGTGCCGGTCGGTGAGGACCAGAAGCAGCACATCGAGCTGACGCGCGATGTGGCGGAACGGATCAACACCCGCTTCGGGGAAATCTTCGTCCTCCCCGCCCCGAGCATCAGCGCGGAGGGCGCGCGGATCATGTCGCTGACCGAGCCGGGCCGCAAGATGTCGAAGAGCGAGCCGGACGGCACGCTGGCCCTCCTCGCCCCGCCGGAGGTGAATCGCAAGAAAATCATGCGCGCGGTGACCGACTCCGGGCGCGAGGTCCGCTTCGATGAGGAGCGCCCCGGCCTCTACAATCTTTTGGAGATCTACCACCTCCTCTCCGGAGAATCGCGCGAGGCGATCGAGGCGCGCTTCGAGGGGAAGGGCTATGGCGACCTGAAGAAGGCGCTGGCCGAGCTAGTGGTCGAGTCGTTGCGCCCGATCCAGGAGCGTTATGTCGAACTCCTCGCCAACCCCGACCACCTCGACGCGCTGCTGCGAGGGGGGGCGGCGCGCGTCGAGCCGATCGCCCAGGCGACACTGAAGCGCGCGAAGACGGCGGTCGGACTCGGGTAGCGACGAATCCCCCGCAGGCATTGCGCCCTTCATGGGTGGGAGCCGCTGACGAATGACGAGTGACGAGGCGAGTCGCGCGTCATCGGTGAGGAATGCCGATACATCGGTGCGGCGCGGGATCATCCGCGCTGTGCCGGATATGATAGGAGCCAGGCATGACACAGTCGCAGATGGTCAACGAAGAGTTAGCGGCGGTCGAGGCGTCCCTCGATACGCCAGCCGCCGCACAGTCGCCCTTCACCTCCGAGCCGGATGCGCGCGGACGCTTCGGACAGTTCGGCGGCAAGTACGCGCCGGAGACGGTGATGGGCGCGCTGGACGAGCTCGAAGCGGCCTACGATGCCGCGCGCCAGGACCCGGCCTTCCTGGCCGAGTTCGCCCGTCTGGAGGCGGAGTATGTCGGTCGCCCGACGCCCCTCTATCACGCCGAGGCGCTCTCGAAGCGGATCGGCGGCGCGCAAATCTACCTCAAACGTGAGGATTTGGCCCATACCGGCGCGCACAAGATTAATAACGCGCTCGGTCAGGGGCTGCTCGCGGCGCGGATGGGCAAGCAACGGATCATCGCGGAGACCGGCGCGGGGCAACACGGGGTCGCCACGGCCACCGTCTGCGCGATGCTCGGGATGGACTGTGTCGTCTACATGGGCGAGATGGACATCGCCCGGCAGGCTCCGAACGTCACGCGGATGAAGCTGCTCGGCGCGGAAGTCCGCCCGGTCTCGTCCGGCAGCCGCACGCTGAAGGACGCCACCAACGAGGCGATCCGCGATTGGGTCACCAACATCACGAACACCTACTACATCATCGGCTCGGTCGTCGGCATGCACCCCTACCCGCGTATGGTGCGCGACTTCCAGGCGATCATCGGCCACGAGTCGCGGCGGCAATCGCTGGAACAACTCGGTCGGCTGCCGGATCACATCGTCGCCTGCGTCGGCGGCGGCTCGAACGCGATCGGCATCTTCCATCCCTTCCTTGGCGACAAGGCGGTGCGGCTAATCGGTGTGGAGGCTGCCGGGCACGGCCTCGCCAGCGGCCAGCACTCGGCCTCACTGACCGCCGGACAGGTGGGGGTGCTGCACGGCTCGCGCTCCTACCTCTTGCAGGATGAGCACGGGCAAGTGCTGGAAGCGCACTCGATCTCCGCCGGACTGGACTACCCCGGCGTCGGTCCCGAGCACTCCTACCTCAAGGACATGGGGCGTGCTGAATACGTCTCCATCACCGACGACGAAGCGCTCGAAGGCTTCCAACTCCTCTGCCGCACCGAGGGGATCATCCCGGCGCTCGAATCGGCCCACGCGGTCGCCTACGCGGCGAAGCTGGCGGCGGAGCGTCCGCAGGAGGAGATCATCCTGATCAACCTCTCGGGGCGCGGCGACAAGGATCTCGACACGGTGATGAAGGCGTTGGGGCTCTGAGTCTTCTCGCTGTCACGCCACGCGCCTGAAAGGAGCGACACACGATGACACAGATGGTCGAGAGCCAACCAGGGGCGGGGTCCACGCCGCAGGCGAGCCGGATCGCCGCGACCTTCGCACGCCTGAAGGAGGAGGGACGCACGGCGCTGATGCCCTACCTGACGGTCGGCTACCCCGACGTGGCGACGACGCTGGCGGCGGTCCCGGCGATGGTCGAGGCCGGGGCCGATCTCCTCGAACTGGGGATGGCCTTCTCGGACCCGCTGGCCGATGGGGTCACGATCCAGCGCACGAATCAGCACGCCCTCGAACAGGGCGTCAACACGACCACGACCCTCGATGTGGCGCGGCAGCTGCGCGCGGAGGGGGTCGAGGCACCGCTGATCGCGATGGGCTATTTCAACCCGATCCTGCGCTACGGCATCGAGCGCTTCGTCGCCGACTGCGCCGCCGCCGGGATCGACGGCCTGATCATCCCCGATCTGCCGCCTGAGGAGAGCGACGAGGTGGTGGAGGCGTGCCGCCGTCATGGGCGCGACTTCATCCTCTTCGTCGCGCCGACCAGCCCGGAGTCACGGATCAAAGAGGTCGCGGCGCGGGCCAGCGGCTTCATCTATTGCATCTCCCTCACCGGCGTCACCGGGGCGCGCGCATCCTTACAAGACGGCCTCGCCGACTACCTGGCGCGGATCCGCTCCTACACCGATCTGCCCCTCTGCGTCGGCTTCGGCATCTCCAAGGCCGAGCATGTGGCCCAGGTCGGGCAGATGGCCGAGGGGGCGATCATCGGCGCGGCGGTCCTCACCCGCCTCGGCACGGTCGAGGATCGTCCCCTGCCGGAGCGCGTCGCCGCCGTCGCCGACTACATCCGCGAAGTACGGGGGTAGGGAGCGAAGGGACAGTGAACAAGAGACACAGAGAGACAGAGAGGGACGGGAGGTTCTGAATAGTGAGGTGTTGTACACGCCTCAACTGACCACCGGGTGCCAAGGCCATAGCAGTACCCTCCTTTAGGAGAGCATGTCTTCTCAATCGCGTTCTCGTTGCGCCTGGTCCACTTGGGGACTCTGTAGCCAATTCCGTTCCCTCTCCTTTCGTCCTCTGTGTCTCTGTGTCTCCTGCTCCGTCCTCTCCTCCCCTATCCTTCCCATCGGGCTTGCCAAATCGCCCCGCTGCCGCCATGCTCTCCGTATTGGACGATGATGGTGGGAGGGGCTGATGGGGCAAATGCTCTGCCGTGGGGTACGCGGCGCGACAACGGTCGAGACGAATACCGCCGAGGCGATCCTCGAAGCGACCGCCGAACTCCTGCAAGCGCTGGTCGAGGCCAACGATATCGAGCACGATCGCGTCGCCAGCATCCTCTTCACCACGACGATGGACCTAAACGCCGCCTTCCCGGCGGTCGCCGCGCGCGAGATCGGCTGGACCGACATCGCCCTGCTTAACGCGCACGAGATGGCAGTGCCGGGCGCGCTCCCGCGCTGCATCCGCATCCTCCTGCACCTCAACACCGAACGCACCGCCAAGGAGATCCGGCACGTCTACCTCCGAGACGCGCGCAAATTGCGCCCCGACCTCGTCGCGCAGGCGGGTGGTTGGAGCGAAACGCTCGATCGCTAAAACAGACGTGGGCCTCAGAGACGCAGAGGGGGAACGGGAGAAGAAGAAAGAAACGAGAGAAAGCCACTAATGTAGACTATCAACGTTTATTATGTCACATTTTGGTTCTATAATAATTCCTCTCACTTCTTCGATCGGCTGTATGCGCTGTATCAATGTCTCTTCTCTCTCCGTCCCCCTCTGTGTCTCTGTGTCTCCTCTTCCGTTCTCTTTTCGTACGCCGAGGAACCATGCAAGGCTCGCAGTTTGACCATGCCGACGCCGCGCTCTCCGGCGAGACGCGCATCTATCTCGACCATGCGGCGACGACGCCGGTCGACGCGGCGGTGGTGCGCGCGATGCTCCCCTACTGGACGAGCGCGTGGGGGAACCCGTCGAGCCTTTACGCGGCGGGGCGCGCGGCGCGCACGGCGATCGATGAGTCGCGCGCAGCGGTCGCGCGCATGCTCGGCTGCGCGCCGAACGAGATCATCTTCACCGGGGGCGGCACGGAGGGGGACAACCTCGCGATCAAGGGTGTCGTGGCGGCGGCGGGGGCGGCGGGTCGCCCGACCCACCTGATTACCACCGCGATCGAGCACCACGCCGTGTTGCACGCCGCCGACTACCTGGAACGCTTCGGCACGGCGGTCACGCGCCTGCCGGTCGACGCGGAGGGGCTCGTCGATCCTGCGACGTTGGAGGCGGCGATCCGCCCGGAGACCTGTCTCATCTCCATCATGTACGCGAACAACGAGATCGGGACGATTCAGCCGCTCGCCGAACTGACCGCGATCGCGCGGCGACACGACATCCCCTTTCACACCGACGCAGTCCAGGCGGCGGGGAGCCTGCCGCTCGATGTGGATGCGCTCGGTGTCGATCTCCTCACCATCGCGGCGCACAAGTTCTACGGACCGAAGGGGGTTGGCGCGCTCTACGTCCGCGCCGGGACGCCGATCCTCTACCAGCAGCAGGGCGGCCCGCAGGAGGGTGATCGGCGCGGCGGCACGGAGAATGTCGCCGCGATCGTTGGCCTGGCGACGGCGCTCACGCGCGCGGAGGCCGACCGTGCGGCCTACAACGACCATTGCCGCGCCCTCCGCGACCGCCTGACCGAGGGCATCCTCGCCGCTATCCCGGACAGTCGCCTCAACGGCCCGCGCGGCGACCACCGCCTCGTCAACAACGTCAACATCGCCTTCACCGGGGTCGAAGGGGAAAGCCTGATCATCGCGCTCGACCTCGAAGGGATCGCGGCGTCGAGCGGCTCCGCCTGCACCACCGGCGCGACCGAGCCGAGCCACGTCCTCCGCGCCATCGGCGTCCCCGCCACAGCCATCGCGGGCAGCCTCCGCCTCACCGTGGGCCGCGACAACACCCCCGCCGACGTGGACGAACTCCTCGCCCTCCTCCCCGATATCGTCGCCCGCCTCCGCACGGACTCGTGGTAGAGTACGAGAATGAAAAAGACGGAACAGGAGACACAGAGACACAGAGGGGGACGAGAGAGGAAGACGATTGACGGGAACGACCGATAGCATTATCAGTGCAGCGATAGAAGTCCACCGCTATATTGGCCCTGGACTATTGGAGTCAGTGTACGAAGAATGCCTTTGTCACGAGCTCCAACTGCGGCAGATCCCTTTCCAACGACAAGTGCCGCTACCCGTGCGTTACAAAGGGCTGCAACTTCCGCACGGACACAGGCTCGATCTCCTCGTCAACAATACGGTTGTGGTGGAGTTGAAGGCGATCGAAACGCTCCTGCCGGTACATAAAGCCCAACTCCTCAGCTATCTCCGCCTCGGGCATTGGCCGCTAGGGTTGCTGATCAATTTCAACGAAGCACGCCTTGTCGACGGACTCCGCAGAATAACGCTCAATCTTGCCGGACCATAACATCTTCTCTCCTTGCGTTCTCTGTGTCTCTGTGTCTCCTGTTCCGTACTTCTTAGGAGGGTTGCATGACGATCACGCATGGCAGTGGTCCGATCGGGCGGGAGTTGGCGGCGGTCGACACGCCGTCGCTGATCATCGATCTCGATGTGATGGAGCGGAATCTGGCGACGATGGCGGCGTTCTTCGCGGACAAGCACACGAAGCTGCGCCCGCACGCCAAGACCCATAAGAGCCCGATCATCGCACACAAGCAGCTGGTGCTCGGCGCGGTCGGGATCACCTGCGCGAAGCTCGGCGAGGCCGAGATCATGGTCGAGGCCGGGGTGCCGGATGTGCTCGTCGCCAACCAGATCGTCGGGCCGACGAAGATCGCCCGCCTCGTCGGGCTGCTGCATCACGCGCGCGTCACCGTCGCGGTCGATGACCCGGCGAACCTGCGCGCGTTGGCGGCGGCGGCGAGCGAGCGCGGCGTGACGCTCGACGTGCTGGTGGAGATCAACACCGGCATGAATCGTTGCGGGGTCGAGCCGGGCGAGGCGGCGGTGAGGCTGGCGCAGGTCGCGGCGGATCTGCCCGGTATCCGCTTCCGGGGCATCCAGGCATACGAGGGGCACCTGGTCAACATCGCGAACGACGCGGAGCGCGCGGAGCGGGTGCGCGCGGCGATGGCCCCGATCGTCGCGAGCCGCCACGCCATCGAGGCGACAGGACTGCCGGTGGAGATCGTCTCCGGCGGCGGCACCGGCACCTTCGCGCACACCGGCCTCCTGGAGGGCTTCGATGAGGTCCAGGCCGGATCGTACGTCTTCATGGACGCGAAGTACGGCGAGATCGGCGGCATCGGCGCGCGCTTCGCGCCTGCCCTGACGGTGCTCGCGATGGTCATCAGTCGCCCTACAAACGACCGCGCGATCCTCGACATCGGGCGGAAGACGCTGGGGATCGATCAGGGGACACCGCAACTGCTGGACGGGCCGGAGGGCGTGCGCTTCCTCGGTTTCTCAGAGGAGCACAGCACCCTTGCGGTCGGGGGCGCGGCGCGCGACCTGCGCCCCGGCGATCAGGTGCGTGTCATCCCCGGTCACGGCTGCACCACCGTGAACCTCTACGATCGCTATATCGCCTCGCGCGGCGGCACCGTCGAAGCGATCTGGCCGATCGCGGGACGCGGTCGGTCACAATAGCGTCAGAAGGGAAGGTCGCCATGCCGACGCCGCGCGACTTCTTCATCAATCTCGTCCTCAAACGCCCGGCGCGCAAGCTGACCTACGCCGACCTGATCGCGCGCCTCGAACGGGGCGATGGGCGGATCCGGGCGCGCATCGTCCGAGCGATGCCGAGCATGGACAACAGCAACGCCTTGCGCCACATCACCGGCATCGAGCGCTGGGGGCAGCGCCGCCTCCGCACGATCCTCGGCGAGCCGCCGACGACCGATGAGTACGATGGCTATCGGCCCGATCCGGCGACCGACTGGCCCGCCCTGCGCGACGAGTGGGCGGCGACTCGCCGGGAGACGATCGCGCTGACGCGCCAGATCGCGGCGGCGGGGATCAACGACGGCACGAAAGCGCAGCACAACAGTTTGGGCGACTTTACCGCGCGCGACTGGCTCGTCTATCTTTCGGCGCACGCCAGCCGCGAGGCATTCAGGATTCGGTGACAGCGCCTCGATGGCCCGCCGAACACGCACAGGGCACCCCGTGCTTCGAGCGGTCGTTCTGGCACAGGCATGACCGTTACTCCCGCGCCTTCGCCCGTACACGGAGGGGCGTATTCCCGATGTCTGGCGACAGGAATACGGCGAACGTACGCGTCACCTGTCCTTTCGATCTGTGTCAGGAAGAAGGTCCGATCTGGTATAATTAAGGAACGATTTTGATTGCCAGGACGCCGGATTTGCGGCGTCGCGGCACGGAAGGAGGAGCGGATGTCGGAGTTCAAAGTAGTCTCACCTTTCGAGCCGACCGGCGATCAGCCGCGCGCGATCGCGGAACTGACGGACGGGTTGCAACGAGGGTTACACAATCAAACCCTCCTCGGCGTCACCGGCTCCGGTAAGACCTATACGATGTCGAAGGTGATCGAGGCGGTGCAGCGCCCGACCCTGATCCTGGCGCATAACAAAACACTGGCGGCGCAGCTCTACTCCGAGTTCAAGGAGTTCTTCCCCAGCAACGCGGTCGAGTACTTCGTCTCCTACTACGACTACTACCAGCCCGAGGCGTACGTCGCCCGCTCCGACACCTACATCGAGAAGGAGTCGCAGGTCAACGAGGAGATCGATCGCCTGCGCCACGCCGCGACGCGTGCCCTCCTCACCCGGCGCGACACGATCATCGTCGCCTCGGTCTCCTGCATCTACGGCATCGGGTCGCCGGAGGATTACGGCAAGACGGTGATCTCGCTGCGGCGCGGCGAGGTGGTACGGCGCGACAAGGTACTCCGCCACCTGATCGACATCCAGTACGAGCGCAACGACGTGAATTTCGTGCGCGGCACCTTCCGCGTGCGCGGCGACACGCTGGAGATCTTCCCGGCCTACGAGCAGGTGGCGTTGCGGATCTCCTTCTTCGGCGACGAGGTCGAGCGGATCGTCGAGGTCGATCCGCTGACCGGCGAGGTGCTGGTCGAGCGGACGCAGACCGACATCTACCCGGCCAAGCACTTCGTCACGACCGAGGAGAAGCTCGGGGCCGCGATCAAGGACATCAAGGACGAGCTCGAAGCACGGCTGAAGGAGATGGAGGCGCAGGGGAAAATCCTCGAAGCGGCCCGCTTGAAGCAGCGGACGACCTACGATCTGGAGATGCTGGAACAGGTCGGCTACTGCAACGGCGTGGAGAACTACTCCCGCCACCTCGCGCGGCGCCGGGAGGGCGAGCAGCCGTGGACCCTCCTCGACTACTTCCCGGACGACTACCTGATCATGGTGGACGAGTCGCACATCTCGCTGCCGCAGGTGCGCGGGATGTACGGCGGCGACCGCAGCCGCAAGGAGATCCTGGTCGACTACGGCTTCCGGCTCCCCTCCGCGCTCGATAACCGCCCGTTGACTTTCGATGAGTTCATGCGGCACATCCGGCAGGCGGTCTTCGTCTCCGCGACGCCCGGCCCCTTCGAGCACGCCAACAGCGAGCAGATCGTGCAGCAGGTGATTCGCCCGACTGGCCTGATCGATCCGGAGATCAGCGTGCGCCCGACCGCCGGGCAGATCGACGATGTGCTGGCCGAAACACACGCGCGGATCAAGGCGGGCCAGCGCGTGCTGATGACCACCTTAACAAAGCGGATGGCCGAGGATCTGACCGATTACCTCAAGGAGGCGGGTATCCGCACCCAATACCTCCACCACGACATCGAGACGCTGGAACGGGTGGAGATCCTGCGCGATCTCCGTTTCGGGGTCTACGATGTGGTCGTCGGCATCAATCTCCTGCGCGAGGGGCTCGACCTGCCGGAAGTCTCGCTGGTGATCATCTTTGACGCCGACAAGGAAGGCTTCCTCCGTTCGGAGGGGGCGTTGATCCAGACGGTCGGGCGCGCGGCGCGGCACATCTCCGGTCAGGTGATCATGTACGCCGACAGGATGACCGGGTCGATGGACCGAGCGATCGGCGAGACCTATCGCCGCCGCGCGATCCAGCTGGCATACAACGAGGAGCACAACATCACGCCGCGCGGCGTCAACAAGGCGATCAAAGATCTCACCGACCGGGTGCGTCAGGTGGCCGAGGAGACCGATGTCTACGAGGCCGGTAGCGGCGGCGCGGGGGTGATCGCGGAGCTGCCGAAGGAGGAGTTGGCCCGGATCGTCCGCGATCTGGAGACGCAGATGAAGCAGTCCGCGAAGATGCTCGAATTCGAGAAGGCCGGGCAACTACGCGATCAGATCATCGAGCTCCGCAAGGTGATGGAGGGGGATCCCGCCGACCTGATCAAGCGCGTCGTCGCCATCGACGCGACCACGAAGAGCAAGCCAGCCAAAGCGCGCGGCGAGCAGGATGGGACGAAGGACGAGAAGGCAGCCGGCAAATCGGCGGGACGACGACGCGCGCGCTATTCCTGAGCGGACAAGCGCGCTGGCGCGATATACTGCCGCGCGCACCGTCGTGCAGCGGCGCGCGCCATCTGGGGGCGGTGTCACTGGTGAATATCTGCGACCTTCCGTACAATGTAAGAGGGTCCGCCGCGCCACCCCTGCTGCGGAGATGACTGTGGCATCGATAGTGCACAATTGGTCAGGCTCAAGGTAGGAATCACGCTTCATCACCGTCGGCATAATCGGCGCTTTATAGGTTCTGTAGCGCGAAGCTCGTGGAGATTATAGGGAGGGAAGCGGCGATGCCTGACCACTTATCGGAACTCGAGATCTCATTTGTCGCCTTCGGGATCACCTTGATAATTTTCGCGGTGCAGGGGTTTGTCTCGGTCGCGCTTGAAGGACGTGAAGTGCATGTCGGACGCATTGCCCCGCACCTGACCAACAGGATCAGCCTCACGCTGATGATCGGCTCGCTCCTGCTGTTCGTTCTGTCGCTCGTGCTCGGCACCGGTGTCGCGCTCGGCTGGAGCGTGAAGGTACTCGGTTCGCTTGCCGGGATCGGCGCGATCATCCTGGCGCTCATGCTCGCCCCTTACAAGGAAGGATTTGTCGGCAGCGAGGCCCACTTCGATGACCGCAATGATGGGGTGCCCTGGTAGGTTGCGTTCGGGAAGAATCACCCGCGACAATGCGCGGGTATGGCGATAAGGAGTAGAGGGACATGGCGACGGGACAGGTACGATTAAATACCCCGGCAGGGTCCGGTGAGCAGCAGGGCGGGAAGTTCTCGCGGCGCAATCTCCTGCTCGGGGCGATGGGTGTGAGCGCTGCAGCCTTCGTGGCGTCGTTCAGTGTCGTACCGATTTTCGTCACCAAGGTCTTGCAGATCGAGGTGAAGGAGATCGCGGCAGGCGATCAACTCGTCTATTCTGCGGCGGCTAACGGGAAGGCCGCCGGCGATCCGATCAGCGCGAGCGATATCCAGCAAGGCAAATCGATCCAGGCATTTCCGAAGGGGAAGTCCGATAATCAGCAAAACCTGATCGAGATCGTGCGGATTGCCGCAGGGAGCGGTAAGGAAGGTCTCGTCGCATATAGCGCCATCTGTACGCATCTGGGCTGCGTGGTCGGTGGGACCCTCAATGCGAAGGGCGAGATCGCGTGCCCGTGCCACAATAGCCAGTTCGACCCGGCCAACAATGCGGCGGTGATCGGTGGTCCCGCACCGCGACCGCTGCCCGGTTTACCGCTCGAAGTGGGACAGGATGGGACCATCACAGCGGGCGGCCTATTCAATGGTCCGATTGGCGTAGTATAGTCTGCGGCGACGTGGGGGAAACGATGACACAGCACAACTCTCAACCAACGGTGCCACCGGGAACCAGGGATGAACGGACCCCATCCGGCGCGGCAGAAGCTGGCTCGCCGCAGATGGAGCGACACTATACCGGTGTGATGGGCTGGTTCAACGATCGGATCGGGATCGAGGGGCTGTACCAGAAATTCGGCCATAAGGCCTTCCCGGTACATACCTCGTTCTTCCTCGGCGAGATGGCGATGTTCAGCTTCGTCATCCTCGTCATCACCGGTGCCTATCTCGGTCTGCTCTATGTCCCGTCGAACAGCGTGGTCGATTTCAACGGGCAGAAGTATCCTGCCGCGTATGCCAGCGTGAAGCTGATCGAGTCGATCCCGATCGCCAATCTCCTGCGCAATGTCCACCACTGGGGCGCACACCTGATGATCGCCTCGGTGATCCTGCACTCGATGCGCGTCTTCTTCACCGGGACGTATCGCAAGCCACGCGAACTCAACTGGGTGATCGGCGTGCTGCTGCTGATCCTCACGATCGGTGCCGCTTTCATGGGGTACTCGCTCCCCTATGACGCCTTTGCCGTCACCGCGACGGGCATCGGCTACTCCATCGCACGGTCGATCCCATACATCGGGGGCTTCGCCTCGGAATTGGTCTTTGGCGGGGTCTTCCCTTCGCTCGGCTCGCTCTCGCGCCTCTACACGCTGCACATCTTCATCATCCCGACCCTCCTCGCCCTGACGATGGCCGCGCACTTGGTACTGCTGATCAAGCAGAAGCATAGCCAACCAGCCTACGCCCGCAAGCTGGCCGAGCCGGGCAAAGTGCTCGGCACCTCCCTCTGGCCGTATCAGGCGGTCCTGGCCGGGCAGTTGTTGCTCTTCATGCTGGCAGGGCTCTTCCTGCTGTCGGCCTTCATCCCGATCCATCCGCTCGATGCCTTTGGCCCCCCCGGCCCGGAGACGCCGGAGGTGAAGCCCGACTGGTACCTGATGTGGACGTATGGCTTCCTGAAGCTGGTGCCGCCGAAGGCGATCATCCCCCTGCCGGGTGGCGCGTCCATCGGGCCGGAGTTCCTCGGGGGCCTGGTATTCAGTGGCCTGGTCTTCGGCGTCCTCTTCGCGGTGCCGTGGCTGGACCGCACCAACCGTACCAACCGGAGCTACGAGTATCTCCAGCCGGTCTGGCAGGCACCGCTCCGCACGGCCCTCGGCGTCGCCTTCCTGGTCTATCTCCTCGCACTGTTCATCGCCGCGTACTACGATTCGCTCGGCCTGACGGTGGCGCAGACGTGGCTCATCACCCTCGCCATCCCGATGGTCGCCGGGGCAGGCGTGTACCTCTGGCACAAGCGCGCCGCAATGTACCACGCGGAGGAGTTCGACCCGACCGGCATGACGACGCAGGTGCCGGAAGCGGCGGGCTCGTCCGCCGACGACTAATCCGCCACCCGGGAAGGAAAGGCTCCGCCCTACCGTTATGGTGGGGCGGGGCCTTTCCTTGTGTCTGCCCTCACCGCCGCCCATGACCGCCACCAATGGAGTAAATGAGCATGAACACGCCACACGACCTGGCCGGAAATCCGCTCGCAATCCTGGTCGTCCACGCCCACCCGGATGATGAGGGGATCGGGACCGGCGGACTTCTGGCGCGCTACGCCGCCGAAGGAATCACGACCGTACTCGTTACCGCCACCCTCGGCGAGGAAGGGGAGATTCACGACCCGACGCTGGTCGAGGAGGAAGCACGCCCGCGCCTCGCCGCGATCCGCGAGCACGAGCTGCGCCGTGCGGTGGCGATCCTGGGGGTCGACCAGCTCGAACTCCTCGGCTATCGCGACTCGGGCATGGTCGGCACGCCCTCGAACGACAACCCGATCAGCTTCCATCTGGCCGATCCCGAAGAAGCGCTCGGACGACTGGTACGCCTGATCCGCCACCATCGTCCGCAAGTGCTCGTCACCTACAACGAGAAGGGCGGTTACGGCCACCCCGACCATATCAAGTGCCACCAGCTCACGGTGGCGGCCTACGACGCGGCGGGCGACGCCGATCGTTTCCCTGAAGCGGGTACCCCTTGGGCCCCGAGCAAGCTCTATGCGACCGCGTGGTCCCGCGAGGCGTGGCGGTCCCTGCGCGACGCCATGAAGGAACGTGGCCTCTGGCAGGAGGAGCAGCGCGCGGAGCGCACCGCAGAGGCCGAGGCACGGATCGAGGAACAGGCGGGCGAACCGGTCAGCGAGGGAGCGACGCCTGCGACCGGCGCGGCGATGGCACAGCCCGAAGAAGAGGATGAGGAGGGCCAGCCGGACGAGACGATCACGGCGTTCATCGATACCAGGGCGTACTGGCAGACGGCGCGCGACTCGCTACGCGAGCACCGCACCCAACCACTCGATTTCATCCTCAAGATGCCCGACGATTTGGCGGCGCAGTTCTACACCCGCGATTATTTCGTCCTCCTCGCCGCGCGTGTCTCCACCACACGACCGGAGGACGATCTCTTCGCCGGGGTGCGTGCCGAAAACGTAGCGATCAGCAACTGACGGATAGCAACAAGGGGCGGGGCTAACATTGCCCCGCCCCTTGCTTCTTGAACATGCCATCATCCGCTTATTCTGGGAGACGCCATTCCTTGCGAATGACGGCGTAGACCGCATCGGCGACCCAGACAGTCGTGGCAGGGGTGAGGTGGATACCATCGTCCGCGCGCGCCTTGACCACCTTGCCACTGCGATCGGGCAGGTACTCCGCATAGTTGCCGTTGGGGTCGGAGAGCAGGGACCAGCTATCGATGTAGGTTACCCAGGGGCGCGAGGTGGCCTCCTTCGAGATGGCGATATCGATGTCGTTGGCGATCCGGTTCTGCTTCGATTCGCGCATGATTGGCTGCCCGACATAGTACATGCGCGCCCCGGTCGGCCCGATGACGTCCATGACCTCGGCGGCACGGCGCGCGTATTCGGTGTTCCAGCCGGCAGTGCCGTACTCCAGCGTACCGGCACTGGTGCGGATCGGCACCCCATCATTCGCGCCAGCCATGAAGACGATCGCTTCCGGGGCGGGCTCGTTCGCCAGCACCTGCCGCAATCGCACCGGCCAATTGATGTAGGAGGGGTCCGAAAGACCCGAATTTGGGTGCCCATCGGGCAGCACCGTCATCAGGCCGTTCTTCGTGCCGGTTTCTGCCAGCACTTCCGCCATGCTGTCGACGAACGAGTCCCCGGCCACGTAGACCCGCAACGGGGCTGCCGCCGTGATCGCACGCCGGGCAGGAGCCGTTGTCGCCGTGGGCGCGGGCGTTGCGCTCGCCACCGGTATTACCGCTGTCGCCGGGACAGGAGCCTCCGCCCCGACGGCGACCGTTGTGGTTGGCGTGGCTTCAGCGGACGGGCTCGGCGTAGGCACGACACTCGGCATGGCGGCGACGGCGCCCGGCGTGACGTTGAAGCGCGGGGCGGCATCGCGGTCGGTCTGAGCGGCGTTGAGCAGGGCCATCGGGCGATCCAGCCCCACCGCGTTTGCAAAAGCGTCGAGCTGCCGGGTCGGCGCGAGCAGGAGGGTGCGGAGCGGGCCATCCGGTCGCCGCTCCACCGTCAGCACCAGCTCGCGGGTGTTGAGCAGGGCGGCGACGATCAGGCAAACGATGGTCGCGCCATAGATGGCCGCGATCGGACCGCCGCTCACACGCCGGGTGCGGCGAGGCCGCGTCGGCGGAGCGTCGTCCGGCGTACTCGCCGGAAAACGCCGTGGGCGCGGCAACATGGCGGGGGGATCGCTATGGACTCGTTCGTCGAGATCGATCATCGTCCTTGTCCTGGGCTCAGAATTGGAAGTAGATGAAGGGCGCGACGCCGCGCGGCCCGAGCGCGAAGATGGTCGCCACCGCGATCCCCATCAGCGCGCCCTGCGCCGGGATCGGCAATTCCGCGAACGCCTCCTCCAGGTGGCGCAGCAGATTTTGCGGGGTGAATTGCAGCAGGAGCATCCCGGCGATCACCACAGCGAGATTACTTGTCGCCAACAGCCCCGGCGTCCAGACCGTCACGGCGCGACTGAGCAGTAGGCCGACCTTATCGAACGACGAGGCGCGAAAGAAGACCCAGCCGAGACAGACGAAGTTGAAGACCAGGAAACGCTGGATCCAGATCTGCCCCGGATAGGTTAGCGCTGGTTCACGCGAGGCGGCACGGCGCTCGCCACGCCAACGCTCCACCGCCAAACCGAGGCCGTGCAGGAGCCCCCAGGCGACGAAGGTGAGTGCGGCACCATGCCAGAGACCACCCAGCACCATCGTCAGGATCAGGTTGCGGTACGTCGCCAATCGTCCGTGACGGCTCCCACCGAGGGGGATATAGAGATAATCGCGGAGCCAACGCGAAAGGGTCATGTGCCACCGTCGCCAGAATTCTTGCAGCGACGCGGAGGAGTAGGGGCGGTCGAAGTTTTGCGGGAAGGTGAAGCCGAGCAGGAGGGCCACGCCGATAGCGATGTCGGTATAGCCGCTGAAATCGGCATAAATCTGGATCGCATAGCCGTAGATCGCCAGCCAAATCTCGGGTGCGCTATGCTGCCCCGGCACCGCGAAGACCGGATCGACGATCGCCGTGGCGAGGTTGCTGGCGATGACGACCTTTTTGAACAGTCCCCCCGCGATCAGGAAGGCGGCGCGACTCACCTGCTGCCGCGTCACCGCGCCGTTCGCCTTGATCTGCGGCAGAAATTCGGCGGCGCGCACGATCGGCCCGGCGACGAGGTGCGGGAAGAAGGCGAGGTAGACGGCGAAATCGAGCAGCGACGCGCGCGCCGCCGTCCCCCGTCGCACATCGACCAGATAGGTGATCGCCTGGAAGGTGAAAAAGGAGATGCCGACCGGCACGATGATCGTCAGGAGCGGGAGTCCGCCGACGATCCCCAAGCGGAAGAGGAGATCGTTCAGCGACCCGATGAAGAAGCCGTAATATTTGAAGATGCCGAGCAGGATCAGATTGAAGGCGACGCCGCCGATCAGCAGCGGTCGTTTGCTGCGTTCATCGGCGCGCCCAATTCGCAGCGCGAACTCCTGATTGACGATCGTGGAGAGGATCAGCAGGAAAACAAAGCGCCACTCCCACGCCCCGTAGAAGATGTAGCTCGCCAGCAGGATGAAAATCTTCCACCCCGAACCCCGTTCCCGTAGGAACCAGTAGATCGGGTAGATGACCACGAAGAAGATCGCGAAGGTCAGGGTGGGGAAGAGCATGCCTTCTCCGCGCTAATGTCGCCTCGTGCGATCAGATAGCACCGTCTCGGCGGCGTGTGGAAACCCGACGAGACGTGTACGTGCAGCAGTATAGCATGCGCGATGCACGTCGATAAGCGGTAACGGATACATCCCGACGGCACATTGGGGCAGGCCACGGCATCCCACCACCATTTTGTGCGACGAATGCCGGTAGAGTAGCACACCACTATGCGCTCACCTCCCACGGCCACGATACATGCCCCGATGTGTAGCATAACGCGCGCGCGCCCGTAATAGCTTCAGCATGGCTTTCGCGAGGCGCAAGGGGCATGGATACGGGGATGGCGTAACGTTCTCTATTCAGGGTATAGTTGACAGATGGACGACCGTCCACTTACTCGTGGCGGCGCGCTGCGGCATAGTCGGCCCTGCTATAACGGGAAGGACCAACGGGATGGCCGACGAGCGCGGGTCGATCAAGGGTCGGCTACTGCCGATGGCGGGCGAGCCTGCACGCCTGGAACGACGCGACGCCGCCGAGAATCGCCAGCACATCCTCGCCACCGCCCGCCAGCTTTTCGCCGCGCAGGGGGTGGCGGCGGTCAGCATGGACGAGATCGCGCGCATCGCGGGGGTCGGCAAGGGCACCCTCTATCGCCGCTACGCCCATAAGGGTCTCCTCTGCGCCGCCTTGCTCGATGAGAACACGCGCCGGATGCAGGCGGCGGCGGTTGCGGCATTGCGAGACGACGAACGCCCGATCCTCGTTCAACTCGGCTACCTGCTCGGCTTCCTCTTCGCGCACAACGAGGAGAACGCCGAACTGCTCGGGGCAGTCAGCGATGCCGCAGCCGGCAGACGACGCGGCGAGATCTATCGGGGTCCACCCTATCAATGGCAACGCCTGATGATCGTCGGCCTGCTACGCCGGGCGAATGCGACGCGCGAATGCACGCCGTTCGACATCGACTATCTCGCGGACACCATCCTGGCCCCGCTCGACATCGATCTCTACCTCTTCCAACGCCACACGCTCGGCATGAGCCCGGAACGGATCGTGGAGGGCGCACGCCGCCTGATCCTAGATGGGTTGCGCGCGCGCGCCTAGAGGGTGTTAGGCACCCTGAGCGAACAAACGTATGAGCCGGGACGCCATCAAGGTGGCGAAGGCGACGAGGTGGAAGCCGACGAGGGACTGGGCGAGGCGTTCGTCGTCGCGGGCGAGGCGGCGGAAGCGGGCCAGCCACCCGAAACTCCGCTCGACGACCCAGCGGCGCGGCAGGAGCACGAAGCCCCGCTTCACCGCATCGAGGGTGACGACCTCCAGCGCGATGCCCTGTTCCGCCGCCGCCGTTGCCGGGCGGTCGCCGGTGTAGCCCTGGTCCACGTAGGCCAGTTCGACGTGCTCCCCGGTCGCCTCCTGCACCGCCACCGCCAGGGCGGCCACCTGGGCGCGGTCCTGTTCGTTCGCGGGGGTGACGTGCAACGCCAGGAACTGCCCGAGCGTGTCCACCGCCAGGTGGACCTTGCTCCCTTTCCGACGCTTGGCCCCGTCGTACCCCGCGCGCCCGCCGCGCTCGGGCGTGGACTGGAGCGTGCGGCTGTCGCGGATCGCCGCCGTCGGCTCGGGATCGCGCCCCTCGGCGAGGCGCAGGATGCGCCGCAGGTCCGCCACCAGGTCCGCGAAGACCCCCGCCGCCAACCAGCGCTGCGTCTGCTGGTACACGAGCGGCCACGGCGGCAGGTCGTGCGGCAGCATCCGCCAGCTGCCCCCCGCCCGCACCAGCCAGCGCAGGGCGTTGAAGACCTCGCGCAGCGGGTAGGTCCGCTGGGGTGCCGCCTCGTCGAGGAGCGTCAGGTACGGCGCGACGAACGCCCACTCCTCATCCCCCACGTCGCTCGGGTACGGCTTCCGCTCCACGCTCGCCCCTCCTCGGTACCGCGCATCAACGGCGTCATGCCCGTGGAGTATACGACCGTCAGCCCGAGGTGCCTAACACCCTCTAAGGGCATCGTGTCCTGGCGTTCAGTAGGCGTTGTCGTCAGGACGCAGCACTAGCCATACGGTTTTGACGATGATCTTGATGTCGAAGAGCGGGGACCAGTTCTCCACGTAGTAGAGATCGTAGCGCGTCCGCTCCTCGATCGAGGTGTTGCCGCGCAGGCCATTCACCTGCGCCCAGCCGGTGATCCCGGCCTTCTCGTGATGGCGATAGGCGTAGCCGGGGATCGAGCGGCTGAACTGCTGCACGAAGTGCGGGCGCTCCGGGCGCGGCCCCACGATGCTCATCTCCCCGAAGAGGACGTTCACGAACTGCGGCAATTCATCGAGCGAGTAGCGGCGCATGATTTGTCCGAGGCGCGTTCGGCGCGGATCGTCGGCGTGCGCCCAGACCGGCCCGGTGCTGTCCTCCGCGCCAACTTCCATCGAGCGCAGCTTCAGGCAGAGGAACGAGCGCCCGTCACGCCCGACCCGCTCCTGCATGTGAAAGACCGGGCCGGGGGAAGTCAGCTTGATCAGCGCCGCGAGGAGCACCACGAACGGGGCGATCGCGACCAGGATAAGGGCGCTGAAGAGGATGTCCATCAGGCGCTTCACGCCACGATTCCAGCCGCGCAAGGCGACGTTGCGAATCCCGACCATCGGCAGCCCGCCGAGATCGTCGAGGCTTAACTCGTTGTTCGTCAGCAGTTGGAATGTATCGGGGTAGACCTTGATGTTGACGGGCAGGTCGATCACCCGTTGCGTCAGCGCCAGGACTTCCTCATGCGGGGTACCGGTGAGAGCGATGATGACCTCATCGACGCTGTACTCGCGGCAGAGGGCGGCGAGTTGTAGATCGTCGCCGAGGATCGGCACGCCACAGAGCTGCTCATCGGTGAGCGCCGCCTGACCGTTGCGGCCATGCCGCACCACCCCAACCACCTCATAGCCGAGCCAGGGGGAGCGTGCGACCGTTTCTAGCACCAGCGTGCCGGTCTTGCCCGCCCCTACGACGAGCAGTCGATCGCGCGCGGCCTCGCGCCGCCGCAACAATCCGACGACCTCACCGTGGACGAAGCGCCCCGCCGTGACGAGGATGATCGCCAGCACCCAGCCGGTGAGGAGCATTTGCCGGGAGTAGATGAAGCGATTCCCGAGGAGGAGCGAGTTGATCGCGATCGCGAGGACCACCCCGATCGAGACGGCCCCGCTGACGCGGTAGAACTGATCGACGCGCGAGACACCACGGCGGAGGTTGTAGAGTCCGGCCAGGGAGAAAGTGACGAGCAGCGTGACCATGACCACCAGCAACATGATCTCGTAGGTGACGGTGCTCGGCTGCTCGAAGGCGCTGAAGAGATCGAGACTGGCGCGGAGCTTGTACGAGGCCAGGAACGCGCAGAAAATCATGGCCGCATCGACCACCGCGCGGGAGAGGACCACGGCGAGATTCAGCCAGCGTTTGATCGCCGCGCGACCCACCACCGGATGCCAATCCCCGGTCGCGCCGTGGCGAGCCTCGTGGACGGTCGGAGCCGAGGGTCGCGAAGGCAGAGTTTTCATCGCCGACCCTCCGCATTCATCGAGCGACACGCTTCTTCGTCACGGGGCGCAACAGATTCAGTCCGAGCGCCACCCCCCCCCGCGCCGCGATCCCGGCGGCGACGAGCCAATTGAGCGGGCGCGGCGAGCGTGTGGCATAGTGCTTCTGATGGAAGAGATACATCGCCCGGTAGAACTCGACGATCATCCGTCCACTCTGGCGTGCGCTCGTCGCGCCTTTCTGGTGCAGCGCGCGCACGGAGGGATTGTAGAAAATCCGCCACCCCTGCGCCTTCAGGCGATACGCCCAGTCGAGATCCTCGCCGTACATGAAGAACCGCTCGTCGAGTAAGCCGACCTGATCGATCGCGGACACGCGCACCAGCATACAGGCGGCGGTCACCGCATCAACCTCGGTGAGTTGCGCCGGATCGAGGTTCGTCAGGTTATAGGCGGCGAAACGCGCATTGCCGGGGAAACGCCGACTGAGGCCGAAGAGTGTAAAAAAGGCACTGGCCGGGGTCGGGAAGCTGCGCCGACAGGCGAGATCGAGCGTCCCATCGAGCTTCTCCACGCGCGGGCCGACCGCACCGACTTCGGAACGACCTTCGGCGAACCTCACCAAGCCATCGATCGTATCGGGCGCGAGGAAGAGATCGCTATTGACCAGGAGGATATAGTCATGTTCGCGCGCGGTTTGCGGCGACAATTCGGCCAATATCTGGCGTAGGGCGAGGTTATTGCCGCCGGAGAAGCCGAGATTACGCTCCGAACGGAGCGCCCGTACCTGAGGATATTCCTCGCGCAACATCGCCAGGCTACCATCGGTCGAACCATTGTCGACGACGGTCAGAGACATTGTGGCCTCGGCGCGGCTGGCGATGGCGTGGTCGAGGCACCGTCGGAGCAATCCGGCGGTATTATAATTGACGACAACGATATGAACGTTCGCCATGCCGCTATTCTACGCCCCTCAGGGCCGTTATACTAGCCCTTTTTGCCGCCTTGGGGGAGGTATTTCTCCACTATCCACCGCCGAACATACAACGTGTGAAGGGGGATGTGGTTGCAGCGGACAGTTGATCGAGCAAACAGCGACAGATGCAATCCATACGTATGACACACGCACGATCGGTTCCAGGGATATGACTCGGCTCTTTAACCTTTCGGGGCGGCGATTTCCTGCACGGCTACCCCGCCTTTGGTATAGTCTTTGCGATGGCGATTGGCTGAGAAGGCAATGGCCTGAAGCAACCAGGACGCGAGGCCATTTCTCGACAGTATTCAGAAGGAGGCATAGCGACAATGTTTGGTCGTGGGAAAAAAGTCGTTGACGCGAGCGAGATGAAGCAACAGTTGCAGGAGCGCCAGGATCTGCTCCTCGCGCAGTTGCAAGAGATCGAGTCCAGCAAGAAGAAGGGCGGCGGCGGGCGCTTCCTCTTCGGCCTGCTCTTCGGCGGCGCGCTCGCGGGGGCGGCCTATTACCTCTCCGACGACGAGCGGCGCAAGAGCGTCATCGGCGCGGCGAGCTCGCTGACCGGCGGCGGCGGTGCCGACGACGGTGCGGAGCGCGATCAGGCCGTCAATACGCAGGTCGAATCGACCCTCTTCAGCGACAGCAGCCTGCCGAAGGACCAGATCAACATCAACACGGTCGATGGTGTGGTCTACGTGCGCGGCACCGTGACGAGCAAGGAGCAGATCGACGAGATCGAGCGCCGCGTCAAGGGTGTCTCGGGCGTCGATGCGGTGATCAACCTCCTACGGCTGCCGACCCCGGCGAAGTAACGCGGGCACGATCGCGATACGGGGCGGGTGCCTGACTGGCACCCGCCCCTTTCCATGCCCGGGCCGTCGAGCGACGAAGAGGTGTAGCTACAACTCTGGCGTGTCGCCGCGCTGCTGATACATCCACTCGTCGCGCGCCAGGGCATACTCTACATCGTCGCCATCCCACAACACCGGGTCGGCGGCATGGTAGGTGCCCGGTGCCGCGAGGTCGTCCACCGTGGGGCGGTAGGCGCGGACGAAAGTCATGCCGATCTTCTCCATCACCCGGCGCGAGGCGAGGTTATCCTGGTAAGTCGTCGCCACGATACGCCGCAGCCCCGCCTCGGCGAAGCCCTTGCGGACCAGCGCGCTCGCCCCCTCGGTCGCGTAGCCTTGGCCCCAGACCTCCCGACGCAGCCGATAGCCGAGTTCGGCCTCGACGAGGTGTGTATCGCCCCGTGGTCGCAGGCTGAACCACCCCGCGAACTCCCCCGGCACCCGCACGATCGCCGCCCAATAACCGTACCCCACTCCGACTCATACGAGCGGAGGAAACGCGGCAGGATCTCCGCCCGGATCACGTCGCAAGGGGTTGGCACGCCCCCCGTGAGATAGCGCATCACGGCAGGGTCGGCATCGAGCGCGCAGAGATGCGCGGCATCGTCGGCGGTGAAGCGGCGCAGGATCAATCGCTCGGTTTCCAGGAAGATTTGCACCGGCCCCTCCCTTATTGCAGCACGGTGACCGACCGCGATAACGGAGTGATGAAGAACCCGGCTCGCGCCGTTCCCGCACGATCGCACGGGCCGGTCGGCCGCATCGCCCGCCCGCGCTTGTCCGAGCGCGACGCCGCTGCCTATACTTGCCGCTCATTCATCGGTGTGCAAGGGGAGGCGGCGATTGGCCGGGATGGCAACGGCGGAGCCACAGACGCGGCCACTGCGGCGGCGCAAGGTGCGGAAGACACGCGGGCCGCAGGGCCTCCGCGCCATCGTCGCACGGATCCGCCCAGCGGAGGCGGAGGCGCTGCTCATCCTGGCGCTCTTCGGCTTCGCGCTGCTCATGCGCTGGCCGAACCTGATGCGCCTGCCCCATTTCACGGACGAGATCGGCGAAATCCGCTACCTGCTCCCGATCTACCGGGGCGAGAGCTTCCCGCTCACGGCGCAGGTCACATACTTCGGCCCGGTCCACCACTACATCGTCGCCCTCTGCTTCTGGCTCTTCGGCCCCTCCATCACCCTGCCGCGCATGATCGTCTGCGTCATTGGCGCGCTCACGGTGGCGATGACCTACCTGATCGGGCGCGAACTCGGCGGCTGGAAGCTCGGGGTCCTTGGCGGCGCGCTGCTCGCCACCCTGCCGCAACACATCGTCGTCAACAGCCACGTCGCCTGGGCGAACTCGACCACCCCGCTCTACGCCACGTTCTGCTGCTACGCCATCCTGCGCGCCGTGCGCGCCCTGCCCGCGCCCGTCGCGGCGGGGGGGGTGCCGCCACCCGGTCGCCGTTTCCGCGCGGCGAGGCGCTGGCTCCTCCTCTGCGGCCTGGTATTCGGGCTGATGCTCCAGACGCACGTCGGCACGATCGTCCTGGCCCCGGCCATCGGCGGCACCTTCCTGTTCGCCCTCTGGCGGACGCACACCTGGCGCATCCTCCGTACCCCCTGGCCCTACCTCGCCCCACTCCTGACGATCCTGGCCTATAGCCCGGTGATCATCGAGAACGCACGGAGCGGCTTCGCGGGCTACTATCGGGCGCGCGGGCGCGACTATGCGTTCGTCGCCGACCCCTCCACCGATACCTACTTCTCCAACCTCCGCAATCTCCTCTACGAGGTGGCGCGGATGATCAGCAACCCGTTCCGCACCCCGGCGCGGATGCTCGACTATTTCACCTCGCCGTACATGCTGATCGCGGTGGCGCTGGCCCTGCTCGGGCTCGTACTGCTGGCGCGGCGCGGGCAATCACTTCCGGCCCTGGCGACCCTGATCACGGCGCTGGCGATGCCGTATTTCAACCACGCCTACGGGGTGGACGGCGATCGCTACCTCCTCACCGGGCGTTACATCGCCTTCCTCCTGCCGCTGCTGACGATCGCGATCGGCGCGGGTGCGACCGCCCTGGCGACGCTGGCGCTCCGCGCGATCCCGCGCCGCCCCTGGCACGGCGTCGAGCTGCGTACACTGGCGGCGGTCGTGCCGGTCGCGCTGATGCTGGCGCTGGTCCTCTACCCGATCATCCCACTACGCCGCTACTATACGCATGAGAGCAGCGTGGACCCCGACAACGCCTCGTTCCTGGACACGGTCGCCTTCGTCGATAGCGTCCGTGGCGCGCGCGCGCCGGTGCTGATCGGCCCCCTCTTCGTCAAGGTTGATCTGAAGGATGGGGCCGACGCGCGCGACATCCTCGACATCCTGCTGACGCTGGATGGCGTCCCGCATCGCGTGTTGCAAGACCCGCGCGTCGAACTCCCGCAGATCGCCGCCGGGATCGATCCGAACGATGTCGCGGCGCAGCCGATCGTGATCATGATGCGCGACGAGTGCTTCCCGATCCGCGAGGAAGTGCCGCTCCTGCGCCTCAGCGGGCGCTACCGCCTGCGCGAACTGTATTGGACCGCGCCAAGTTATTACGGGGTCTATCGCTACACCCCCGGCCTCGCCCCCGGCGCGAGCTGCCTGCCCGCGAGCGGCCCGACTCCCGGCGACTGAACGATAGAAGGAGGAGCACGATGGCGGAGCTACCAGCGGCGCTGACGATCACGATTCACGGCGATCTCGATCCGTCACAACACGCGGCGGTCGACCGCCTCGAGACGACCGCCTTCAGCAGCCCGGAATGGACCGCGGCGCAGTGGCAGGAGCAGGCCGACCGCTACGACGGCGACGCCGACAGGGTCGGCTATGCGCTCGCTCATGTCGGCACGGAACTCGTCGGCTCGATGCGACTCTTCGAGCGCGCCGTGCCCTTCAACGGGCGCACCGTGCGCCTCGGCGGGATCGGTGCCGTCGCCACCGACCCGGACTGGCGCGGGCGCGGCATCGCCGAGGCAACGCTGATCGCCGCGATGGAAGAATTGCGACGGCATGGGGCCGAGGTCGCCTATCTCTGCGCGGTGCCGGAACTCGGTCGGCGACTCTATGCCAAGGCGGGCTTCGCGCCGCTCGGTCGCCCCTACACCTATCGCGGGCGCTCGGGCACGCCTTACACCGACCACGACGGCTGGCTCGCCCCCCTCACCGATCCGGCCCTCTGCGCCGCGATGCTGACTGACACGGAGCCGCTCGACCTTGCGGGGAGCAATTGGTGACCAATCGCAGCCGAAGAGAAGGCTATAATTTGCCGCCTCGCAAGGTCAGACAAGAAGATGCTGGTTCTGTTCGAGACACCCCGATTGATCGTTCGCCAAATGGCACGCACCGACGCCGACGCGCTATTGGCGATATTCAGCGACCGTGAAACCATGCGGTTTTATGGCTCGGGACAACCCTGGACGCGCGCCGATGTCGAGCGCATGCTCGATACCTATCCTTTCGGGGACGAGCGGCTGATCAGCGAACCTGGTATCGCTTTACGCAAGCCAGATTTAGCGATCGCCGCCTACGGCGGTGTGGGCTATTTTCGTCAGGGGGATGCGACAGCCGATCTCTTTTTCATAGTGAAACCGGAGCAGCGTGGACAAGGGCTGGCGACCGAATTCGCCGCCGCAGCGATCACTGCGGCCTTCCAGAGACCGGAAATAATGACCATCCACGCGACAGTCATGCCTCGCAACAATGCCTCGAAACAGGTATTGAAAAAAGTGGGGATGCGTTTCCACGGGTATCGACCGGATCGCGATCGGCTGCACTATCGTATCGATCGTGAGATCACGCAGTCGCAGCAAGCTACGGCTCCTCAATCCTGACTCTTGCCCTCTACGGGCGGCGGTAGATCCGCACCACCTCATCCTCCCAGACGACCGGGGCGTTCGGCAGGTTGATGTCCGCCGGGTTCTCGTCGCGGTAGAGCATGGCGTAGTCGTAGCGCGCGTTCGGGTCGGGTGCGCCCGCGTACTCCTGGCCGTAATCGACGCGGATGCGGGTGTAGATCGGGTTGCCGCGCAGTACGTAGCCGATCATGCCGCCGTAGGCCCCGGTCGGGTCGTCGCTGCGCGAGATGTAGACCGAGGCGTCCTGCGGCACCAGGCCGCGCAATGCGGCGAAACGCACGGTCGGGGCGAGCTGGTAGACGGCATCGGTGTCGAAGCGCGCCACCGCGCTCGCTTGCGGCGTGCCGCCGTCGAGGAGCGTGCGGGTCCGCTCCGCGACCTCGCCGCCCAACTCATCGTAGTGGACGACGAGATGGGTCACACCGAGACCCTGCAAGATCGCCAGGGCGCGCGGGGTCGGGCCGTCGCGCAGCTCGTAGAAGAGTGCCTTATACCCCTTCGGCAACACATTTGCCGAGCCGTTGACGACCGGATGCCCGTGGTAGAGGGAGTAGAACTGGTAGAGGTCGCCGAGCATCCCGTAGCGGTCGGGATGATCGGGGATCACGAACGGGAGTTCGAGGACGACCGCGTCCGGCTGCGCCGCCAGCCAGCCGTAGACCGGCGGGGCCTGCGCGCGTGTGGCGAGCGGCACCGGTTGCAGGGGCCGATTCAGCGATTCGGCCACGATCCCCACGATCAGCAGGGTCGCCAGCCCCCCCGCCAGCGCGCGGCGGGGGTGCTGGCGGGCGGGTCGCCAGGCCACGACCCGGCCGAGCAGCCAGCTCAGACCCACCCCGGCGAGCCCGGCGACGCTGAGGACGAAGAGGATGCCGAAGCGGGCGGGGACGCGCATCGAATCGAAACCGGGGAAGTGGAAGTAGAGAAAGCCGTAGGGCATCTGACTGAGGATGATGCTCTTGTTGTCCGCCGTGACGTAGAGATTCGGGCCGAGCGCCAGGATCGCCGCGCCGAGGCCGAGGGTCGCCAGGTACTGCACCAGCGGACGCCGCCAGCCGATGACCAGCCCGACGAGCGCCAGCAGCAGCGCCAGCAGGCCGGGGAACATGTTCCGCTCGAAGGTGTAGCGACCGAAGCCGCGCAATGGCGTGGTCAGCGTCCCCCAGAGCAGATTCTGCCCGTCCGCCGTGAAGAACGAGGCGAGATTCGCCGAGTAATAGGCATTCTCCGCGATCGAGCGTTCGACCGTGTAATCGCCCTGCACCAATCGATAGCCGAGGAAGAAGGGCGCGACCGTCGCCCCAGCCAGGAGCCCGGCGAACGCGAGACGCGTCCAGACGCCGAAGGGCGGGAAGCGCCGTCGCACCCCTTCCTGCACGACGCGCAGGGCGACGAAACCGCCCACCACGAAGATCAGGTAGAAGGCGTAATACTGCGCCGAGAGCGCCTGGAGGACGAGGACCAGCGCTAACAGGATCGCATCGGTCCAGCCGACGCGCGCGGGAGCATCGGGGTCGGGCGCGAGGAGGCGATCGAGGAAGAGGATGATCAGCGGGAAGTATTGCCCCGAGAGGAGCCCCAGGTGCGTGAGGTGCGCCATGTGCAGCGGCGCGAAGGCGTAGATCAGCCCGGCGGCGAAGGAGGCGGGCGGCGCGCAACGCAGCCGCCGCGCGAGGGCGTACATCGCCAGGGCGCTGAGGACGAAGGTGCTCAGCATGGCGAGGTTGTAGATCAGGATCGGGTTGTCGCTGAAGAGGCGCAACGGCAGGGTGATGATCGCGATGCCGATCAAGAGTTCATCGAAGAGGTAGCTGCGCGCGTAGGGGTAGAAGATGTTGGCGTCGAAGAGGTGGGTCGGGTCAGTCAGCAATTGCCGCTGCCCCCAGCCGAGCCGCCAGGCGCTATCGACCGGGTCGCCGTAATCGATCACATGGTCGCCGAGCCGGGTGACGAGCGGCCAGGTGAAGAGGAGCACCAGCAGCGCATAGGCCAGCGTCAATAGCACGAAACGGAGCGCACGTCGCTGCCACGAGGCCGCGCGGCTCGGCGAAACCCGCGCCACCGCAGGCAACGGCGCGGCGCTCTGGGGCTCGGGAGCAACGAGGATGGCCGGTTGCCTGTTCATAGTGCGGAAACTGTAGCACGCCGCCGCGATCAGGGGCAATGGAGGAAGATCGAGGGGTTTTGACAATCGCCGGAGAGTGATAGTATGCCGGACAGCCGTGGCGATGGGGCGCGGCGGGAGGGAACCAAGGCGCACGGCCAGAAGGAGTGGACGATGCTCAGGATTGGGCTGATCGGGAGCGGGGGGATCGCGCGGAACCGGCACATCCCCGCGTGGAACAAGCTGGCGGGGCTGGCGAGTATCACGGCGATCTCGGATGTCGTGCAAGCGGCGGCGGAGACGGCGGCGCAACTCGTCACCGGCGGCGAGACGCTACCGACGATCTACACCGATTACCATGCATTGATCAGCGACGCCGATATCGACGCGGTGGACATCTGCCTGCCGCATCACCTCCACGCCGACGCGATTCTGGCGGCGACCGCCGCAGGGAAGCACATCCTCTGCGAGAAGCCGATGTGCATCACCCTCGAAGAGGCCGATCGGATCGTAGAGGCGGTCGACAAGGCCGGGATCGTCTACATGAGCGGGCATAACGAGCTCTTCTATCCGGCCATCGCCGGGGCGAAGGAGCTGATCGAGCGCGGCGCGGTCGGCAAGCCGTTCATCATCCGCTCCCACGAGTTCCCGACCGGCTACCCCGCCCCGAAGGTGCCGGGCCGCGCGGGCGGGCAGACGATGATGGTCGGCTGGCGCGCGAGCAAGGCGACGATGGGCGGCGGCGTCCTGATCGACAAGGGCTACCACCCGACGTACATCCTCCTGCACATGGCCGGGGCGGAGCCGGTCGAGGTCACCGCGATGACGAACACCTTCGTCGCGCAGATGGACGGCGAGGACACGGCGCTGGTGATGGTGAAGTTCGCCAACGGGGCGATCGGCCAGATCTTCACCGGCGAGGGCTTCGCCTTCCCGGCCAACGACGCCAAGCTGCACGTCATCGGCGAGCGCGGCGAGGTCTACGGGATGCGCTACGATCTCCACGAGAAGCCGCGCGGCTTCACCGAGGAGGCGACGCGCACCTGGCCCGCCCCGGCGCAGGGGAATCAACAGACCTTCGACGACACGATCCACCACTTCTACGACAGCATCACGACCGGGCAGAAGCCGATCCAGGACCACTATGACGGTCGTCGCGTCCTCGAAGTGATCCTGGCAGCCTACCGCTCGATCGCCGAGGGGCGCACGGTCACGATCGGCGAGCGCTAACAGCACCGATGCACGCGCGAGTGCGGGGAGGGCTGCGGCGGTTCGCGCGAGCGATCAGGCGGCGACTCCCCGCGCCGCGAGGAGGGGGCAGGATGACAGCACACGGAGCGCGCGGGCTCGCGCTGATCGGCGGTGCCCACATCCACACACCGAACTTCATCAGGCGCCTCGATGCGCGCGACGACGTGCGCGCGACGGCGGTGTGGGACCACGACCCGGCGCGAGCCGCAGCGCGGGCGCGCGACCTCGGTGCCGAGGTCCGGACGCTCGACGCGATCTGGGCCGACCCGGCGATCGTCGGGGTGATCGTCTGCGCCGAGACGGATCGGCACGCCGATCTGGTGCTGGCGGCGGCGGCGGCGGGGAAGCATCTTTTTGTGGAGAAGCCGCTGGGGCTCGACGGGGCCGACGCCGCGCAGATGGCGATCGCGATCGAGCGCGCCGAGGTCATCTTCCAGACCGGCTACTTCATGCGCGGGCAGGGGATCAACCGCTTCCTGCGCGAGCAGATCGCGGCGGGGAGTTTCGGGAAGCTGACGCGCCTGCGGATCGTCAACTGCCACAACGGGGCGCTGCGCGGCCTCTTCGACACCGAGTGGCGCTGGCTGACCGACCCGGCCCAGGCGGGCTTCGGCGGCTTCGGTGACCTGGGGACGCACGCCCTCGATCTCCTGCTCTGGTTCCTCGACGGGATCGCCACGCCGGAGCGGGTCACCGCGCAGGTCGGCACCGCGACCGGGCGCTACGGCGACTGCGACGAGTATGGCGAGGGATTGCTCGCCTTCCCCGGCGGGCTCACCGGCAGCATCGCCGCCGGTTGGGTCGACGACGCCAGCCGCGTGACCTTGGAGATCAGCGGCACCGAGGGGTACGCGAGCGTGACGGACGGCGCGCTGCGCTTCAGCAGCGCGCGGGTCGCGGGGGCTGACGGCAAGGGGGCGTGGACCACCTTGCCGGAGACGCTGCCGCACGCCTTCGAACTCTACCTCGACGCGGTGGCCGGGCGGACCGGCGTACCGCTCGTCACGGCGCGCGAGGCGGCGACCCGCAGCGCGGTCATGGCGGCGCTCTACACCGGCGCGAACGAGGGGCGCTGGGTCACCCTCTGACCCGGCCCCCTCGCGGCATAACAACGCGATTCGGCGGGCGGGGAGCAATCCCCCGCCCGCCGCTCTCGTATCGCACCCTCAGTTCCCGCGCTCGCCGATCTTCGACAGGACTTCGCTGACGATCTCGTCGGTATTCAGCCCCTCCGCCTCGCCCTCGAAGTTGAGCACGACCCGGTGGCGCAATGCCGGGGCGGCAAGGGCGCGCACATCCTCGAAGGCGACGTTCAGCCGCCCTTCCAGCAGCGCCCGAATCTTGGCGGCCAGGACGATCGCCTGCGCGCCGCGCGGGCTCGCGCCGTAGCGGACGTACTTCCGCACCGCCGCCGGGGCGGTGGCGCTGTCCGGGTGGGTGGCGAGGAGGAGGCGCACGACGTAGTCGCGGACGTGCGAGGCGATCGGCACCTCGCGCGCCAGCGCCGCCATCCGCACCACCTGCGCACCGGTCGCCACCTTGCGGACGCGCGGCAGCGCGGTCGTGGTGGTACGCGCCAGAATCTCGCCGAGGTCCGCCGCCGTGGGGAAGCGCACCAGCAGCTTGAAAAGGAAGCGATCCAGCTGCGCCTCCGGCAACGGATACGTCCCCTCCATCTCCAGCGGATTCTGCGTCGCCAGGACGAAGAAGGGCGCGGCGAGGCGATAGGTGGTGTTCGCCACCGTGACCGAGGCTTCCTGCATCGCCTCCAACAGCGCCGATTGCGTCTTCGGCGTGGCGCGATTGATCTCGTCGGCCAGGACCAGGTTGGCGAAGATCGGCCCCTGCTGGAAGCGGAACTCGCGCGCGCCACGCTCCCCCTCGGCGAGGATATTGGTGCCGGTGATGTCCGCCGGCATCAGATCCGGGGTGAACTGGATGCGGCTGAATTGCAGATCGAGTGCCTCCGCGATCGTGCGGACGAGCATCGTCTTGCCGAGGCCCGGCACCCCTTCCAGCAGCGCGTGCCCACCAGCGATCAGGCAGATCAGCACCTCGCGCAGGACGTCGTGCTGCCCGACGATCAGCTTGCCGATCTCCTCTTCCACCGTGGCGGCGATCCGCCGGAACTCCTCCACCGATAGCGCCTGTTCGTCGATCGTCCCCACACTCATGTCCGACCCCTCATCGTCTTGCGGCAGCGTTCGCGCGCTCGGCGCGCGCCATCCTGCCTTACTATACGACACCCGCCACGACACCCGACGATACCCGCTGTACTCAGTAACGCCGCGCGACGGATCACGGTAACTCGATGGTCAAGCTGGCAAATTATCTGGTACAGTGTCATCGTTTGCCCGGTGGCATCGCCCTTGGGATACCGTTGGCACGGAACTTTCTCCTCTCGTATCGCGTCTTTTTGTGTGCGAGAGTCTCGCGTCAGCTAGACAACCGGGCCTTCGCCACTCTCGCCGCACGGCGCGGCACGCACCAGCGTGAGCATCGCGGCAGCTGCATGGCGAGGTTGATATCACCAACAATGTACGGCAGCGTTGAGATTCGGATTCGTTCGAGGGAGCGGTACGCATGACAGGGATTGACAACGGACGCGGTCAGGATCGCACGACCGTGGTGCTCGGTGCGGGGCCGGGCGGCCTCGCCACCGGCTACTGGTTGGCGAAGCACGGTGTGGGCGTGACGGTGCTCGAACGCGCGTCGGTCGTCGGTGGCCTGGCGCGCACCGTGGAGCGCGACGGCTTTAAGTTCGATCTCGGCGGGCATCGCTGGTTCAGCAAGGTCGATGCGGTCAACGACTTCTACAAAGAGGTCATCGCCGACGAGACGATCTGGGTCCACCGCATCAGCCGGATCTACTTCGATGGCAAGTACATCGACTATCCGCTGAGCATCGGCAATGCCCTCTCCACCATCGGCCCATTCCAGGCGGCCAAGGCAATGGCCGACTACGCGCGCGTGCGGGTCGAGCAGCGCCTCGACCCGCAGCCGCTCGTCTCGATGGAAGACGCCTACGTCGATCAGTACGGGCGCACCCTCTACGAGCTTTTCTTCGAGCGCTACTCCGAGAAGGTCTGGGGACTCCCCTGCGCGGAGATGAGCGGCGACTGGGTTAACCAGCGCACCAAGGGGATGTCGCTGGTCACGGCGGTCAAGGACGCGATCATCCCGTCCAAGGGCGCGGTCCAGAGCCTGATCGACTCCTTCATGTACCCGCGCTACGGCTACGGTCGCCTCTCCGAGCGGATGGCCGAGGGGATCGTCGCCGCAGGCAACGACGTTCGCCTCAATAGCGGCGTGACGAAGGTGCTGCGCGAGGGCAAGCACATCACCGGCGTGGTGACGACCGACGAGGCCGGGCACGAGACGACGATCGCGGGCGCGCAGTTCGTCTCCTCGATCCCCCTGACCGTCCTCGGGCAGATCATGGACCCGCCGGCCCCGGACGAGGTGATCGCGGCGGCGAAGTCTCTCGTCTTCCGCAATGTGATCACGGTCAATCTGATGCTCGATCGCGAGAAGATGACCGACGACACCTGGCTCTACGTCCACGACCGCAACATCCTCTTCGGGCGCCTGCACGAGCCGAAGAATTGGAGCGTCGACATGGTGCCCGATCAGTCGAAGACCTCCGTGGTCGCAGAGTATTTCTGCTCCTTCGGTGACCATATCTGGAGCATGAGCGACGACGCGCTGGTGGAGCAGACGATCCGCCACCTCAGCGACGACCTCGGCTTCATCGAGCGCGGCGAAGTCCTCGGCGGGTTCGCGGTCCGCTGCCCGCGCGCCTACCCGAGCTACACGATCGGCTACGAGGAGCCGCTGGCGATCCTCAAGGGCTTCATCGAGTCGTTCGACAATCTCCAGATCATCGGGCGGTACGGCACCTTCCGCTACAACAATGCCGACCATTCGGTCGAGACGGGGCTGCTCGCCGCCAAGAACATCCTCGGCGAGTCGCACGACCTCGACCAGGTCAACGCCGAGCAGGAATACCACGAGATCAGGCGACTCAAGCCGACCGAGCCGACCCCCGCCGACGACAGCGGGAACGGCAACGGGAAGCACGCCGCCGAATCCCACATCGAACGGGAGCGGGTCGGCGCGGGCACCGCGAAGAACGGGGCATCGTTCGGTAAGTAGCGCGCACGGCAAGCCCCGCCCGCGTCCGCTGGACGTTGGGTGGGGCTTGCCGTGTGATGATGGGTAGACGATGGCGCTGGCGGGGCAGATCGGGGAGCAGCAGCGAGACCGGGAGGGGCCGGTGGACGGCCAGCGGTTCGGCGCGCTCTCGCGTTTGCGTCAGCGGCTGACCGTCTCGGCCTGCGGGCGGATCGTCGCCGCGCTGATCGTCTTCGCCTTCGCGCGCCAACTGATCCTCGTCGCGGCCTACCCCCCCTTCCAGGGACACGACGAGGTCGGACACTACGGCTACCTCTGGACGATGGAGCACTTCGGGCGACTCCCCACCCTCGACGATAATCTGCCGGTCGTCCTCGACCGTTACCACGACTATACCCTCGATTGGCCAGCGGTCTATACGGCGAATCACCCGCCCGGCTATTATCTGCTGACCTTCCCGATCATGAAGCTGGCCGGGACGGACGCGGCGGAGGATCTGCTGCCGCGCCTCTACGCCCTGCGCCTCGCGTCCATTCTTCCCTACCTGCTGACGATCTGGTTCACCTACCGTCTCGCGTTGGTCCTCTTTCCGCGCGACCACTTCCTGGCGCTCACCGCGCCGGCGGCGATCGTCTTCGCGCCGCAACTCTCGTTCGAGGGCGCGATCGTCAACAACGACATCCTCTCGATCTGCTGGGGCAGTCTGCTGCTGCTGCTCTGCGCGCTGGCGCTACGACGCGGGCTCTCCTCCTGGCGCGCGCTGGGCCTCGGCATCGCGCTGGGCCTCGGGCTGCTGGTCAAGGCGACGTTGACGATCTTCCTGCCGCTTGCGGCGCTCGTCGCCCTCTACTGCCGCTGGCCGCGACCGTGGGGTGCCATCCGCACGCGCGCCTACTGGCGCGGGACGGTTGGCACGGCGGTGGCATTGGTCGTCCCCATGCTGGCGATCCCGGCGCCCTGGTACGCCTTCCTCTACCGGACGTATGGCGACTTCTCGGCCTTCGCGGCGATCCAGCGGCTCCAGCAGGAGTGGAACGTCCCTGCGGGCACCTTCGGCGAACTCCTGACCTCCAAAGAGTTCCACCTGGAGCGGATCCGCGAATACTTCGGCTACTTCGGCTGGAAGCTGATCCCGCTGACCGCGTGGCAGACAAATGCTATCTACGGCGGCTTGACCCTGTGCGGGGCGGGGCTGCTCGTCGGGGTCGCGCGCCTCGGCTGGCTGGCGGCGCGGCACGGCTGGCGCCCCACCGGCCCGCAGCTCGCCGGGGTCGCGCTGATCGTCGTCGCCAACGTGGTCATGTACGGCGCGATGATCTACTTCGGTACGATGTTCCTGCTGACCCAGGCACGCTATATCTTCCCGGTCGCGGCGGCCTCGGCGCTCCTGGCGATGCTCGGCCTGCGGTCATTCTTGCCGACGCGCGCCCTGCACCCCGCCGCCGCGCTGACCATCGCTGCGCTCGCGGCGTTCGATCTCTGGCTGCTGCTCGGCGGGGTGCTGCCCTATGCCTCTTTCTGACCGCGTGCCGCGCCCGCGCGGCACCCTATTCACCCTCCTCGGCACACTGGCCCTGGCCGGGCTCCTGGCGCTCAGTAACTCGCTCGTGTCGCTGGTCACCTACGATGCCGCCGGAGTCGAGCGGACTGTCCCGATCGCGGATATCTGGCAGCGTTTCTTCGCCCGCTTGCCGCAAGGAGCGCCCGGCATCCTGGGCACGACCCCGCTGCTGATCGCACTGGTTGTGGCCTTCCTCTCCCTCGCCTATGTGTTGGTGGCGACCCTCCGACTGCCGGAGTAGCGCGCACCAATGTCGGCCATGAAGCCCGCAACGCAACAGCCTTTGCCCCACCACACCGGCCCGCCAGAGCGACGCGGCAGCCGGCCCTTGCGCGCGCTCGGGCGGTTGCGCGCCGCGTGGCGCACGGAAGATCTGGCGCGGCCCGCATGGCAGGGCCGGCTCTGGACGATCGTGCTGCTCGTGCTGCTCGGCGGCTTCGCCTGCAAGCTCGGCGCGACGCACTGGTACACCGACTATCCGCTGGTCCTCCCGGATGGGCGCACGATCCGCCTGCCCGATACCTTCACCTCGATCGACCATCCCTTCCACATCGCCAAGGAGCGCGCCACGGTCGATGCCCTGCGTGCGGGGCACCTCCCGGCCTGGTTCTCGGCGCAGCAGGGCGGCTTCCCCGCCGAGTTCTACCCGACCGGCGGTGACGTGATCGTGGCGTTCGCGTATCTCCTCTTCTTCGGCACGATCCCGCTCGCCGTGGCCCACAAGCTGACCGTGATCGGTGTCCTCTTGCTGCCCCCCCTCGCCTACTGGGCAATCGCGCGGCGCGAACGCCTGCCTTTGAGCGTGGCGGTCCTCGCGGCGCTCCTGCACCTCTTCGTGCGCGGGAACTGGCTGGCGGGGGGGAGCCGCGAGGCGGTCGATTACGGTCTCTGGCCCGATACCCTCGCATCCTATCTCCCCCTCTTCCTGATCCTCTGGGGGGCCGATTGGCTCCGGCGCGGCGACCGCCGTGGCCTGATTCTCGCCACGCTCAGCGCCACATTGGCGGTCTACACCAATCCGCGCTCGGTCCTCGGGCTCGCGGCGGCGGGGTTGGCGCTCGGCGTCGTGGCCCTGAGCGAACTGGTCACGCTGCGTCCCACCTTCGCCCTGCTCGGGCGGCGGGGAGGGGCGACAGACGCGGCGAACGCCCCGCGCCGGGGCCGCGCGGCGACCCTCTGGCATAGCCTCCGCTGGCCCCCATTCCTGCTCCTCTGGCGGAGCGGCGCGCTCGCCGGACTGGCCGTCCTCCTCTCGGCGGCGCTCCTCCTGCCGCTGCTGGAGAATCAAGACCTCTACAAGTTCACAATCTACTTCCGCTTCGAGGCGATCGGGCAGGTCTGGTCGGACCCGACGCACGGCAACGGGATCGGCTACATCGAGTCGGTCCTGCCGGGACTGATCGCGCTGGCCGGGCTCGGCACCGTCGTGGGGTTGCTGCGGCGCGGCTTCTACACGCGCGTCTTCGCCGTGCTGCTCCCCCTCTCCTACTTGCTGATGGTCCTCGTCGGCTGGACCTGGCGCGATCTGCCGGTCTTCGCACAGCTCGAAGGGCAGCGCCTGATGCCGCTGCTGCGCCCCGTCACGATCTTCCTGGCGGCGCTCGGCGTGCACGAGGCGCTCCGCTGCGCCCTCCGCCTCTTCAGGATACGCGGCGGCGCGATGCTGACCGGCGTGGCGACGGTCGTGGTCGCGGCGACCATCCTCCTCTCCGCGCGCGTGCCGTTCGACGACGGGCAACGCGGCCTGCCGCTCGACCAGACGACGAATCAGGTCGGCTTCACCTCGATCGCCCGCGCCGCGTACCTCTTCGACGCGGCTGCGGGGCCGGGCGACAAGCCGCTGATCCTCGGCAATCCGATCTCCTGGCACGCCTCGTTCTGGATCCCGGCGATCACCGGGCGCGACGTCTTCCACAATGACTATCTCTGGTTCTGGCGCGCCACCGACTACGCCAACCAGGAATTGCTGAACGACGAGACCACCGCCCTCGGCGAGAACTTTTTGCGCCAACACGGCCTGACGATGGTGCTGATCGACACCGACCGTCGCGACCTCCTCGACATCGCCAACGGACGGGGCTATCTCGCACGCCTGGACGAGGGTGCGGCGGGCGGCTACGCCCTCTACCGCGTCGTCGCGCCCCCCGGCCCGCCGAATGGCTACGTCATCCCTGCCCGGGGCACCGTCACAGCGCTGGCGGTGGAACCCGAACAGTTGACCGCCACCGTCACGAGCGACGCCGCGCAGGAGGTGCGCATCATCATCAACGACTTCCCGCGTTGGCGGGCCTGGGTCAACGGCCAACCGGCCCCGATCGCGCGCACGCCCGACGGCTACATCGGCCTGACCATCCCGGCGGGCGAGACGCGGATCGAGCTGCGTTATGTCACCAGTACCGCAAACTGGCTCGGGCGTGCGGGAGTCTCGCTCGGCACGCTCCTCATCGTTGGCATCATGGTCGGGCCGTGGCTCCGCCGCCGCCTGCGCCGCCGCGCCCGATGAGCGGGGCAGCAAACGCAGCGAGGACGGTTTCGCTCGATCTGCAACCCCTCTTCCCGGACCCGATCGTGGAGCAGGAAGCCTATCCCGCCGCCTACATCGATCACACCAACGATGTCTGGCGGGTCCGCACGGCGACCGAGGAAGTGGTGGTGCGTGCGCCGCGTCTGGCGGCGGAGCTGGCGAGCCCGTTCTGGTGGGGGGGGCTGCAACTCTTCGGCCTCGACCCGACTCGGCCCCGCCGCCTCGCGGCGCTCAACGAGCGTCTGGCAGCACTGAGCGCGCTGCCGATCCCGCGCGTGCTGCGCGCGGGCACCTGTGCGGGACGCGAGTGCCTGGTGCTGGAACACCTGCCCGGCGCTCGCCTGACCGATCTGCGCGCCCTGCCCCCCGCCGCGCTGCACGATCTCGGCGTGGCGATCGCGCGCATCCATCGCCACGAGGAGCAGTGGTGGGGCGGGGCGGGTGGTGAGCAACGTCGGGCATTGGCCGTCTTCCACCCCGCCCTCGCCGCGACAATGCAAGCAATCGTCGCACGCTACTACGCCGATGACGCGGCGATCGCGGGGGCGCTCGCGCGCTTCCACGACGCGGCGTTGCGTCTGCCCACCCCGGAGACTGGCGCGCTGGTCATGCTCGATGTGGACGCGACGCAGTTCCTGACCGACGGCACCCGGATCACGGCGCTGGTCGATACCGAGGCGTATGTGGTGGCACCGCGCGCGCTCGACTTCATCGGCTACGAGTATGAGCTCGACGCCATTGGCGCGGCGGCGTTCACGGCGGGGTACAGGACGCTGCTGCCGCTCCCCGAGCTCACGGCAGTCCGCCCGGTCTACCGCTATCTCTGTCGCCTCCTCGCCGTGCAGGGGCCGGTGCCGCTCGGCGAGTGGCTCGCGTGGCCGATCCTGTTCACCGCGTGAGGCAGCGATACCGGCCATCAGCGATGGAGCGACAACCCTTTCAGCACCTTATCGACGACGTGGCGCTCGCCGTGGAGCGCCAGCCCGACGACTCGCAGTTCCGCGCTCGGCACGGCCTGGACGGCGGCGCGGTTGTCCGCATCGTTGCCCGTGCCGAACAGCTCCTCCGTGAAGAGCGTGAAGCGCAGGCCGCGACCGAGGGCGCGCCCGTAGACCGCGCGCAGCTGGTCGCGGTCGCCGCTGAAGACGAGGACCGGCTGCCGGAACATCGGCAGATACGTATTGCCGGAGCCGTCGGCGTAGGGCTCGCCCATGATGTCGGGCTCCGTCGCGGCGATCCCGCTGACGAGGAAAGTCGTCATATTCAGCTTCTGCCAGGTCGGCAGATCGTCGCAGACCGCGACCGCAATCTTCGTGTCGAATGTCACGCGCTCCGCCGTCATGCTCTCCCCCATAACGCTCATCCAGGCACCGGTACGGTGAGCATAGGGGATCGGGCGGTCAGGGTCTTGTACGATCTTGCTCTGCCCGCGCGTATTGGCCCGGCGGTACGCCGATGGTCCGCCGGAAGCGCCGCGTGAAGTGGCTCTGATCCGCGAAACCGGTTGCCTGGGCGACCGCCGCGAGCGGGACACCGCGCGCGAGGAGACCCTGCGCAGCGCCGATCCGCACACTCTCCAGGTAGGCGTGCGGCGGCAACCCCACCTCGGCGCGGAAGACCCGCGCGAAATAGAACGGGCTGAGCCCACCCAGACGGGCGAGATCGCTGAGCGAGAGATCATCGCTGTAATGGGTCGCGATATACGCGCGCGCCTTACGCACCGCCGCGCGTTCCCGACCGGGCGGTCGCAGCACCGCGCGCGGGGTCGCATGGCGCGCGATCAGGGTGACGAGCGCGCCCAACAGCCACGTCTCCCCTGCCAGCGTCCCGGCCTCGGCGATTAACGTGCGCTGGAGGGCGACGAAGCGGCGTGAGAGCTCGGGATCACCGATGACCGCGGCGGGGAAATAGGGGGCGGCGGACCGCCATCCCGCCAGCTCGTCGGCGGCGCGCGCCATCAGCCCGACCGTAGGATAGAAGGTGCGATAGGTGAACCCCGTCGGCGTGGCGGGCTCGCCGGTGTGCGGCTCGTCCGGGTGGACGACGAAGAGACCACCGGCGGGGGTCGCGTGCTTGCCACCCCGGCAGGAGAAGGTCTGGCTCCCGGTCTCGATGACACCGATCGCGTAGTGATCGTGCGCGTGCCAGGGGAAAGCGTGCGTGACGAACGCCGCGTGGACGAAGGCGATGCCGTGCAACTGCGGGCGCACGTAATAGCGCGACCATTCCCCCACCGCGCACCTCCCATTCCCGGTATCCCCGCACACCGCCCCATCATTGTACGACGGTCCTCGCGGACCAGGCGACGGAGCCCCTCGATGCTTCCGCCCGGGGCGCTTCGCCGCGCGTCGGCAGGGCGCGGCGCGCGAAAAGCGGCGGGCGATCCCGATGGTATACTCGCGCCACAAGTGAGCGCAGCGAATAGCCCGAGGGAGGGACGCATGGCCGAGACAGGAACACTGGGCGCGACGATGGATTATCCAGCACGGATCGCGCGGGCGCAGGCGGAGATGGCTCGGCAGGGGGTCGATTGGCTGATCGTCGCCCCCTCCTCCGATCTCGTCTACCTGATGGGCTATCCGGCCCACGCCAGCGAGCGCCTGACCGCGCTGAACGTGCCGCAAGCAGGGGGAGAGCCGTTCGTGGTCGTGCCGCGCCTCGAAGCGCCGCGTCTCGCCGAGCGCCACGACCTGCTGGAAATCCTCGATCTGCGCGTCTGGGACGAGCCCGAGAGCCCGGTTGCCCTCCTGGCGCGCGGCCTCGGCGATCCGCGCGGCAAGACGATCGCGGTCAGCGACCAGATGTGGAGCGGCTTCCTGCTGAAGTTGCAGGAGGCGCTGCCGGGCGCGCGCTTCGTCAATGCGGAAGGGGTCATCAAGGAATTGCGGCAGATCAAGGGCGAGGATGAGATCGCCTGTCTGCGCGAGGCGGGGCGGTTGACCGACGAGGTCTGGGAGGAGTTCGTCGCCACCACGACGCTCGCGGGGAAGACCGAGAACGAGGCGGGGCAGATCCTCGCGGGGCTGATGGCGCGGCGCGGCCTCGGCGCGCCCGCCTTCATGATCGTCGCCAGCGGCCCCGGCAGCGCCTCGCCGCACTACCTCACCAGCGACAAAATCATCCGGGAGGGTGAGGCGGTCGTCTTCGATTTCGGCGGCAACATCGCGGGCTACAAGTCGGACATCACGCGCACCGTCCACGTCGGCGAACCGAGCGAGGAGTTCCGTCACGTCTACGCGATCGTCGATGCGGCGCGGCAGCGGACCTATGAGGCGGTGCGCCCGGGCCTCCCCTGCGAGGAGGTCGATGGGGTCGCGCGCGGGGTGATCACCGAGGGGGGGTACGGCGAATACTTCATCCACCGCGTCGGCCACGGCCTTGGCCTGGACACGCACGAGGAGCCGTACATGGTCGGCGGTAACCGGACGCCGCTGCGCGCAGGCATGGTTTTTAGCGACGAGCCGGGGATCTATTTGCCGGGCAAGTTCGGTATCCGCATCGAGGACACCGTCCTTTGCACCGAGAGCGGCGGGGAGTTGCTGAACAACGCGCGGCGCGACCTGATCGTGATGCGCTGAGCGCACGGCGCAAAAGAAAACGGTGGCGGGTGCTGGCGGCACCCGCCACCGTGGAAAAAGGGGAGAAGGAGAGGAGGAGAAGTACAGCCCATAGGATAACGGCGAATCATAAATATCCGATGAATATCGCCTGAGAAAACGCTCAGGATCGGGTTAGCCGTTGTACTGAAGTGCCCCGGAGGGCAACCACTACCCATGAAGGGCATACTATCCCGGCTGGATAGCCTGCGGCCACGAAGCCCCGAGACCCGGCTTGAAAGCACCTCCATCTGCGCGGACTGGCGCAGTATCGGCCGCAACATCTCTCACCAGCACGACAGACAGACGTACAGTATGTGGTGGCGATCTCCTCCTCTCCTCGGATGGGGAGAGGGGTTGGGGGTGAGGGGTTGGGGGTGAGGGTGGCCGCGTCGCCGACGCGCCTGTGGGCAGACTCCGGGGATTGAAATCCCCGGCTGGGGGCAGCCATAGGCGGCACCGGCGAAGTGCCCCGGAGGGCAGCCACTACCCATGAAGGGCATACTATCCGCCTACGGGGGCTGAGGACACTGCTGCCTGCACGGGCTCGACACGGCGATAAAGTTCTCGATCTCCATCAATCTTGGTAGCGGTGGCACCACCACCGCAACGGTCCAGTGTCTCCGAAGGGGGACTTCGTGGCGGCTTATGCCGCCCTCAGCCAGGGACTTCAGTCCCTCGGCACCCCACGCCGTACCGAACGAAAACCGGGGAAGCCCTCAGCCTTTTGGCAGCCGCAGGACGACCGCCTCCCCTTCGAGGGCGGCGACCGGCACGGCGCGGGTCGCGTCCACCTGCGCGCAGAACGGGATGTCCGCGCCGAGGCCCAGGCCGACGAGCTGTCGTCCGGCGCTCGTCTCGGCCAATGCCAGCGCCCAACGCGCGGCGTCGGGACGCGACGCCGCGCCGAAAGCCGCGCGATAGAGGGTCAGCGCAGCGTCCGCCGCCTCATCGAGATCGGGGTTCGACCCAGCTGCCGCGTCCACCCCGGCGGCAAGCGCGACAAGTTCCCCGGCGACGAGGGTATCGTCGAGGGCGAAGGCGCGGCCCCCACTCCCGCCGCTACAGACGATTGTCAGCGGCACGCCCCTTTCTCGCGCCGCCGCATAGCCGTACGCGACGACCGCCGTGGCGTTCCGCAGGCAGCCAAGCAGCGTTAAAGGCGCGGCGATCGCGGCCCGGATCGCCGCCGTGCCGTTGGTGCTGTGGCAGATCGCGCGGCGACCGGCGACCCGCGCGGGCGCGAGTTCGTGCGGCGAGTTGCCGTAGTCGAAGTCGGGCGGGCGCAGGCCGCCGATCTCACCAAGCAGCAGCGCCGCCGAGTCCGCAGCTTTCAACGCCCGCGCCTCGCTCGCCTGCGGCGCGACGAACACCCGCGCCGCCCCATATGCCAGCAGCGTCGTCAGCGTGGTCGTCGCGCGCAGGATGTCGATGACGATGCAGACGCCGCGCGTGGCGGGATCAGGAAGAAGTTGCGGGACTAGCGACACCTGAATCCGCATTGTTCCTCCGTACAGCAATAACGCACGCGGGCACTGCTGCGCGGAATAGCGCGCGCCGCGCGCCGTTATTCTGGCACGACTGGCAAAATCCTTGCCCCTTGCAGCGCATAGTGCGGCGGCTTCGTCACATTCTCGCCTCGCAGGGGGGCGTGCGGCTTCCCTCTTGTGTCGATATGCTATACTATAGTGTAGAGATTAGAAGTTTCGGAAACGTCCGAAACTTTCACGGGCGGGGAGGCACGCCGCCACGCGGTGGGGGAAGCAAAATGAGCATCAAGCTAGAGCTGCACGACCTCTTTGCGACCGTGCGGGGCGACCTGGTCGGGGTCGACGAGCGCGTCCGCACCGCCGCACAGGTCGATTTCCCCTTACTCGCCGCCGTGGTGAACGATATCGTCGGGGCGGGCGGCAAGCGGATGCGCCCGGCGCTGATGTTGCTGATCGCCCGGGCGTTCGAGCACGATCCCGACCGAATCATCACCGCCGCCGCCGCTTCGGAACTCCTGCACATCGCGGGGCTGGTCCACGACGATCTCATCGACCACGCCGATACACGACGCGGCGCGCCGACCCTCAATTCGCTCTTCGATGACGGCACGGTGATCCTGATCGGCGATTATCTCTTCGCCCAGGCGGCGCGCACCGCCGCGCAGACCGGTAATACACGGGTGATGGACGTCTTCGGGCGCATCCTCGCGGAGATCACCGACGGCCAGCTGCGCGAGATCATCAAGGCGCATAACCCCGAGCAGACGGTCGAGGACTACGAGCGCCGCATCTATGGCAAGACCGCCTCCCTCTTCGCCGGTTCGGCGGAGATCGCGGCGGTCCTCTGCGAGGCACCGGAGGAGCAGATCCAGGCGGTACGGCGCTACGCCAGCGACCTCGGCATCGCCTTCCAGATCGTCGATGACGTGCTGGACATCCGCGAGACGAGCGAGAAGCTTGGCAAGCCCGCCGGTTCGGACCTCCGCCAGGGCACCGTGACCATGCCGATGCTCCACTTCATGGGCAACGGCCACGATCCGGCTGCCGTGGCGCAGGTGCGCCACGCCATCGTGGGGGACGATGTGAGCGAGGCGCAATACGAGTCGGCGATCGAGCGATTGCGCGCCTCCGACGCCCTCCGTGAGAGCCTCGACGAGGCGATCCGCTACGTTGAGCACGCGAAGGCGGAACTCGCCATCCTGCCGCCGAGCGAGGCGCGCGAGATGTTGCTGGCGCTGGCCGACTTCGCGGTCGAGCGGCATCGCTGATACGAACACCACGAGCAGTAGATTAAGCAGTCGGGGGCGGCCATTGTGGTCGCCCACGACTATATTGCCCATGCCTTCGCTCAACCCTGCGCGAGTTGCGGCAGGCCGAGTGCGCCGCCCAACAAGTGCAGGAAGCGCGGGGCATCGACGCCGACGCAGACCTCGTGCGGCCCGTCCTCGGTCTCGGTTAGGGTCGTACGCCCCGCGCACCACGCCGCGATCGTCTCCACCTTCACCGTGCCGCGCTTCGTTGTGCAGAGCGAGGGATCGTAGGCGACGCCGAGCGCCAGCGGATCGTGCAGATGCATCGCGCCCGACGCCTCCTCGGCGAAGAAGTGCGCGGTCGCCTCGCGGACCAGTGTCGCTTCCGGGCCGGGGACACCCGCCAACGCGCGCCAGCCGTTGCGGGCGATCCGCGTCTGCATCGTCACGTCGAGCCCGACCATCGTCAGGGCACACGCGGCGAAGACCTGCGCCGCCGCCTCGGGGTCGGCGGCGATGTTAAATTCGGCGTACGGGGTGATGTTGCCCCGTCCCAGCGAGCCGCCCATCACGACCAATCGCCCGATCCGGCCCGGCAGTTGCGGTTCCAGCGCGATCGCGGCGGCGAGGTTCGTCAGCGGCCCGGTGCAGACCAGGGTGATCGTCCCCGGTGCGGCGCTGATCAGATCGACCAGCGCCTCGGGCGCGAACGGGCGGCACTCCGGGTCGTGCTCCGTCTCCGGCAGGATGAAGCCGCCGAGGCCGCTCTCGCCATGCACATGGGTCGCGGTGAGCGCCCCGCCGGCGAGCGGTCGACTGTGGCCGCGATGGATCGGCACCGCCCCCGCGCCGAGATAGGCGAGGACACGGCGCGTGTTGGCAGTGGTGTTGACGATCCCGACATTCCCGGCCACGGTGGTCACGGCGACAAGTTCGAGATCGGGCAGGCGCGTCGCCAGCGCCAGCGCCAGCGCGTCGTCGATCCCCGTGTCGACATCCAGGATGACGCGCAACGGTCCGGTCATCTGTCCCCTCCACTGAGCGCGAAGTGCTGTACATACACCTCCCGCCGCCGCTATACTGGCGCTATCGATGACCGGCAGACGGGTATCAGGCTCCAAAGTATCGCACGGTGCAGGAGGAGTGGGGAAACGATGCGAGAGCGAGCGGTACGGTACAAGGCGGCGACGCACGCGACGCGGCGACACGCAGGCCGATGGGCACGACGCGGGGCCGGTATCGGCCTGGCCGCGCTCCTCCTCCTCGCATCGGGCGGGCCGTCCGGCGCGGGTCGTCCCGCGATCGCCCTGGCCGAGGCCCGCCCCTATAACCCCGCCCTGCTCGTCTCCACCGATGCCGGGTCGGCGCTCGACAGCGCCGTCACCGATGGCACGACCCTCGCCTGGCTCGATGCGCGCGGCGCGATCGTTACCCGCACTCTCGCGGACGGGCGCGAGACCCGCCTGCTCGATGGCCCGGCCCGGCGGACACAACTCGTCATGGGCGGCGGCGTCCTCGCCTGGATCGAGCGGGACAGTACCGGCGTGGCCCTGCGCGGCTTGCGCTTGAGCGGCGGCGATCCCTTTACGATCGTCGGCGGCGCGGGCGAGCGCAACAGCCCGGCGATCGGCGACGGCACGATCGTCTGGCGCGAGGCGCGCGGCGGCGGCTGGCTGATCGCCGGGCGCGACCTCAACGGCGCACGCGAGCTCACCATCACCGGCACGCCGGCGGCGCGCGGCGCGGTCGCCCTGGCGAGCAACACGGTCGTCTGGGAAGAGTTTCGCGATGGTCGCTGGACGCTGATCCGCTACGACCTCAAGGAGGGGCGCGAGACGCCGCTGACCGGGGGTGCGGACGAGGATACCGCGCCGCGCGTCGGGACGGACGCGGTCACCTTCGTCCGGCGCAAGGCGGGGCAGACGGACGGCGCGATAGTCCTGCGCGACCTCAACTCCGGCCAGGAGCGAACCCTCACCTCGGGACACCTCGTGCTCCGCCCGACCATCGCGGGCGACCTGGTCGTCTGGGAAGACTGGCGGGACGGCGTACCGAACATCTACGCCTTCGACCGCGCCTCGGGCAAAGAGTTCGCGGTCGATCGCACCGAGGACGCGCGTGCCCCGACGATCGGCGGCACGATCGTCGCCTGGCTCGGCAAGGGGCAATTGGGCGCGCATCTCACCGCCGTCCGCCTCGTGAAGACGCTGCCGAGCGATCCCCAGGATCCGCCGACCATCACCGACCCGGACGTGCGCTACTTCGGCGAGACGAAGCACAACGTCGTGGGGGCCTTCCGGCAATACTGGTCCCTCAATGGCGGGCTGGCGACCTTCGGCTACCCCCTCACCGAGGCATTCGAGGAGACCGGCACGGACGGGACCAAACGACAGGTACAGTACTTCGAGCGGGCGAAGCTCGAAGCGAGTCCGCAGGACACGAAGCAGATCGCCCTGGCGCGGCTCGGCGCGGAGATCACCGCCGGGCGCACCTTCCCCGGTGTCGGCGCGTTCGACGCGACCGCTACGAGCGTCTACTTCCCGCAGACCGGCCACGCCCTCAGCAACGGCTTCCTCTCCTACTGGCGCGACCGTGGCGGCGTCGGCACCTTCGGCTACCCCCTCTCGGAGGAACTGCAAGAGAACGGGCGCACCGTCCAGTACTTCGAGCGCGCCCGTTTCGAGGTCGTCCCCGCCACGGCGGAAGGGCCGACAAGCGTGGGTCTCGGGCAGATCGGGCGCGAGGCGTTGGTGGGTCGCGGCTGGCTCGCCGCCGAAGCGCAGGGCGGTCGCTAGCGCGTCGCCCTTGACAAGGGGAACGCAGCTCCCTAGCATGAACGATACGATCGTCGCGGCGTGTGATCGGCGAACGAAACAACAAGGCTGCCGCAGACGTAGTCTGGGCATGAAGGGCGGGGCGGCATGGCGCGCATGGTCAATTGTGTCAAACTCGGACGCGAACTGCCCGGCCTGGAGAAGCCGCCCTTCCCCGGCGCGCTCGGTCAGCGCATCTACGACAACGTCTCCGAGGAGGCGTGGCGACAGTGGCAGTCGCAGCTGACGATCATGATCAACCACTACGGGCTGAATCTGCTCGATCCGGCGACCCGCGCCATGCTCGATGAGCAGATGGACGAGTTCTTCTTCGGCGTGCAGCCGGAGATGCCCGAAGGTTGGCAGCCCGGCAACCAGAAGGGTGGGGGCGCGCCGAGCGCCAAGGGCGGTGGGGCACCGGCACGCAAGTAGTTCGCAGTCGGCGGTCGGCAGTCGGCAGAGAGGGTCCGTAGTCCGTGGTTAGTAGAAGGGTTCGTGGCGAGGTCGAAAATTGGCCGCATACCGCACGTCCGTCAAGTCTCTTCTAGCGACCGACGACCGACGACGACCTCCTTCTCGCTCACTCGCCCACTCTTCTACCGTCTGCCGTCTGCCGACCAGCCGACTCACTCCTGGGCCGCCAAAAACTCCCCGACGATGCGATTGAACTCGGTGCGCCCCTCGATATTGGCCGAGTGCCCGACGCCGGGCAGTTCGACGTAGCGCGCGCCCGGGATGATCTCGGCGAGCTCCCGCATCAGATACGGTGGCACCAGCGCATCCGCCGCCCCGCCCACGACCAGTGTCGGAATCTGCATCATGGCGAGACGCTCACTCCGATCCGCGTCGAGAGTGACGCCCGCTTGCCGCACGAAGGCGTCCGACTCCTGTGGGTGCGGGGCGTTGTCGGCGTAACACTGGAGGTTACGGAGGTTGTTCGGGCGCTCGAAGAACGCGGAGCTGAAGAGCCAAGGCCACGACTGTCGGGCGAAATCGCTCGGCCCGAGGATCGGGTAGATCGTGCGCCATGCATCCAGGATCGCGGTCAGGCGCGCGTCGGGACGGGCGAAAGTTGAGACGAGGGTCAGGCTGCGGACCCATTCCGGCGAGCGCAGCGCCAGTTCCTGCGCGATCGCCCCGCCGAGCGACAGGCCGACGACGTGGGCATCGTCCACCGCCGCGTCGTCGAGGACGGCGCGCACATCCTCGGCCATGTCGGCCAACGTATAGGGTCCGGTGGCCCGCCCGCTGCGCCCCACATCGCGATTATCGAGCGCCAGGCAATCGTAGCGGTCGCGGAACGCCAAGACCTGCGAGAGCCAGGCGGTGTGATCGGCATTCAACCCTTGAATCCAAACGACCGGCGGCCCCTGCCCATCACGCCAATACGCGATCTCCATCTCGCCACGTCGTACGGTCTGCACGTTACCTCCTAGTGGGCCAGTGGGCCAGTGGACGAAGTGGGCCAGAAGGGTTAGGGACGAACGCGGCAGTGGTCCGCCCTACGTTCCTTCTCCACTGGCCCACTGGCCCACTTCGCCCACTCTCAGTACCCCCGCCAGCCCGCGACCAGGCGCTTCACGGTCGCGATATAGGCCTCGGGGTCGTTATTATCGGAGCGGGGCGCGTAGACCGGCACGATGGCATCGACGGTGGTCAGGCCGAGATCGCGGATGTACAGCTCGTCGATCAGGCGATACCAGTCGGCGATCCCTTCCCGCCAGTCCGTGTACTGCCGATAGCCCTCGAACGAGGGCTGCCCGGATAAGGCCCGGATATTGCCGATCGAATGGGTCGTCCGCGCCACCCCCTGCGTCCCGGCGGCGCTCTCCATGATGAAGAAGGCGACGCAATAGGCCGGGTCGATCCCGCGCGCCACACCGAGATCGTAGAACGCCTGTGCATCATCGAGCGCGGGCGAGCCGTAGCGCGTCAAAATGCGGCGGATCTGGTCGACCGTGATCGAGGGCGACCCGGCGACCGGCCCGGCCCCGAGCGGGCGGATATCGGGGGTCGGGACGATCGTGGCGGTCGGCGGGGCGAGCAGCCGTCGCACCGAGCGTTCGACCGATAGCGCGCCCAGCAACCCCACCAGCACGCCGATCGCGACCAGCAGGACGGCCAGGGTCGCACAGCCGCGCGGCCCCGCGAGCAGCCGTGCGTGTCGCGTCGGTGAAGGGCGCCGCGCACGCGCGGCGATGTTCGCCTCGTCACCGGCGATGGTATCGCGCCGCTCGTCTGGCACTTCTTTGTCGACCATTCCCTCGCTCATGTGGACGAAGTGTAGCACGCGCTGGCACCATTTCCGGCTCACCCGGCACGGGGAAAGGGCGACTGTTATACTCCCTGCCGTGTGAAAGGGCGGGCGTCCGCCGGGCCCTATCCAGAGGAACGGCGAACATCCGCCACACGCTACTGGCGGAAATGGCGAACATCCGCCACGATCGTAAGGAGTGCGAACGATACCTATGGAAGCGTTCAACGACCAGGATCCGCGCTCGGAGTACGGCGAGATTCTGATGCACGCGGACGAGGCGGAGGCGATCTTCCGCACCGAGCTGAGCCGCCGACTGACCGAGCAAGGCATCGCGACCGATGCCCTGCAACCGGCGCAGGTGCCGCAACTGATCGAGGCGAACATGGCGGCGATGCTGACCGTGCTGGCCGAGAACAACCACCGCATCGTCGATCTCCTCTACCAGATGGGCCTGATCACCTTCTCGGACGACGAGGGCGACAAGTAGGGGGCGGCCATGACGGCGGGAACGTTCCAGGCGCTGCTCCTCGAAGACGGCCCAGGGGGACCGACCGCGACGGTCCGCGACCTCGCGCGGTCGGCGTTGCCGGACGGCGAAGTGTTGGTCCGCATCGACTACTCGTGCCTCAACTACAAGGATGCACTGGCGCTCACCGGGCGCGGCACGATCGTCCGCAGCTACCCGATCGTGCCGGGTATCGATTACGCCGGGACGGTCGAGGAGTCGGCCTCGCCCGACTTCGCCCCTGGCGATCGAATCGTCCTCACCGGCTGGGGGGTCGGCGAGCGCCATTGGGGCGGGCTGGCACAGTTCGCCCGCGCCAAGGCCGAGTGGTTGATCCGCCTGCCGGAAGGGCTGAGCCCCTGGGAGGCGATGGCATTCGGCACCGCCGGCCTCACCGCCGCCCTCTGCGTGCTCGCCCTCGAAGGGGCGGGTGTAGCACCCGGCGGGCGCGAGGTGGTGGTGACCGGCGCGAACGGCGGCGTCGGCAGCGTCGCGATCGCGCTGCTGGCGCGCGCCGACTACCCGGTCGTCGCCGCCACCGGGCGACCGGAGGAGGCCGACTACCTGCGCCGCCTCGGTGCGGGGGGCATCATCGAGCGCGCCGAACTTGCCGCGCCCGCGAGGCGCCCGCTCGACTCGGAACGGTGGGCGGGCGGGATCGACACCGTCGGCGGCGACACCCTGGCCGGGCTCCTGCGCGCCACCGCCTACGACGGCGCAGTCGCCGCCTGCGGGCTGGCGGGCGGGACGGCGCTCGCCACCACCGTCTTTCCTTTTATCCTGCGCGGCGTCCGCCTGCTCGGCGTCGATTCGGTCCAGGCACCATTGCCGCGCCGCGAGGCGGCGTGGGCGCGGCTGGCGCGCGACTTCCCGCGCGACCTGCTGGGCGAATACGCCCGCACGGTGCCACTCAGCGACGCGCCCGCACAGGCCGAAGCGCTGCTCGCCGGGCGGGTGCGCGGGCGCATCGTCGTCGACGTGAACGGCTGAGCGGCGCCGCAGCGGGAATTAACGGCGCAACCAGCACGCCCACGCGGCGTTACACTGGCAATCGCCGCCCGGTTGCCGCCCCCGAGTCGTGCATGGTACAGTTGCCCGGTTATCCATCCGGCGGAGAAGTACACGGCGCGCGTGAGTTGGCCCGATCGGCCAGGGGCGCTCGCGGATCCAGCCATTCGTCCGCATGGGGAACGTTATAGGGGTATGTATACGTGGTTGCCAGAGCGCAGGAACTGATCGCGTACCGCAGTTTGGTCCGCAATCTGGTGACGAAGGACCTGAAGGTCCGCTACAAGAATTCGGTCCTCGGTTTCCTCTGGTCCCTCCTCAACCCGCTCCTGATGATGCTGGTCTATACGCTTGTCTTCACCAGGATTTTCCCGACCACTATCCCGAATTACGAGATCTTCGTCTTTGTCGGCCTCCTGCCGTGGAACTGGTGCGCCCGCAGCCTCAGTGGCAGCGCAACGAGCCTCATCGACAATAGCACGATCATCAAGAAAGTCTACTTCCCGCGCGTGCTGTTGCCGGTGTCGGTCGTCGCATCGGAAGCGATCAATTTCCTCCTGGCCGTGCCGGTCCTCTTTGTGCTGATGGGTGTCTTCGGCCTGCCGCTCACGCCCTGGATAGCCTACTTGCCGGTCCTCTTTGTCATCCAGGCGATGCTGCTGATCGGCCTTGGCCTCTTCCTGGCTGGCCTGAATGTGATCTTCCGCGATACCGGCGTGATCCTGGAGGTGCTGATTCTGGCCTGGTTTTTCCTCACCCCGGTCTTTTACAACGTCCAACTCGTGTACCCCGATGTCGCTCGGGCTGTTTATTGGTTCAACCCGATGGCCTCGATCATCACGCAGTACCGCATCATTCTCTATAGCGGGAATAGCCCGGATTTCCTCTTCGACATCCGCGCCGGGGCGACCTGTTTCGTGATCATGGTCCTTGGCTACGTCTTCTTCATGTCGCTGAATCGCCGGTTGGGGGAGCACCTGTGAGCCGACGGCCCACCACCCACAATCCAGAGCACGCGGTCGAGTTCGCCAACGTCTCGCGCGAATTCACGATCCGGCACGAGCGGAACGACTCGCTACAGGACTGGTTCATCCACCGCTTCCGGCGCGATAAGAGTGCAACCGAGCACTTCTGGGCGCTGAAGGATGTCAGCTTCGGCATCAAGCGCGGGGAGACGGTCGGGCTGGTGGGGCGCAACGGCGCGGGGAAGAGCACGATGCTCAAGCTCGTCACCGGCATCCTGGAGCCGAGCGCCGGGCAGGTCCGCGTGGCGGGGCGCACCTACGCGATGCTCGAACTCGGCGCGGGCTTCCACCCCGAGCTCTCCGGGCGCGACAACATCTACCTCAACGGCTCGATCTACGGCTTCGGGCGTAAAGCCATGCGGCGCAAGTTCGACGATATCGTCGCTTTCGCGGAGTTGGAGCGCTTCATCGACACGCCGGTGAAGTACTACTCCTCCGGGATGTTCATGCGCCTCGGCTTCGCCACCGCCCTCAACATGGACCCGCAGATCCTGGTGATCGACGAGGTCCTCTCGGTCGGCGATGTCGCCTTCCAGCGCCGCTGCAACGACGCGATCCGCGACATGCAGGGCAAGGGGGTCACGATCCTCTTCGTGTCGCACAGCAGCGAGCAGATCCGCGAGTTCTGCCATCGAGCCTTGCTCCTCTCGGGCGGCGGCGTCGTCGCCGATGGCGAGGTCGAGGAGGTGCTGACCGCCTACGCCCGCCTCCAGATGCGCGAGCAGGACGAGACGGCGGCGACCGATGGCGCGCCCGCCGTCCAGGTGCTGCCGGGCGGGGATCACGCGCGGGCGCAGTTCTCCGGCGTCACCCTCCGCGATGCGGTGGGGCAGACGACGCAGCATTTCGCGCCTGGGGCGGCGCTCACGATCGAGCTCGCCACGATCGGCGACGCGACGATGCCGCTCGACCTGACGATCCGCTGGCGCACGCCCCTCGGCCTGCTCCTTTTCGAGACGACGCACCCCCTGCCGATCGCGGCGGACGGCGCGGCGCGGGACGCCTCCTGTCACATCCCCGCCCTGCCGATCCAGAGCGACGATGTAATCATCGAGGCACTGCTGCGGGACCCGGCCAACGAAGTTGTCATCGACACCGAGGAGATTCATCTTCATCTCGATGCGCCGCACGGTCCGTTGCTCGCGGTCGCGCACGAGTGGAATCCGTCGGAGTTAATTCAGCCGAATGGGACCAGCCAGGAAACCCCGCAGCTCGTCGCCGGTGGGCGCACCGAATGGGCGTTGCCCCCCGCGCGACGCCCCATCGCCGGGCCATGAGCGCGGGCGAACACCTGCGCCTCGGCTGGCGCGCCGAGGCGGAACGTTGGGCGGCGGTCAGCGCCCACCTGCCAATCGCGGTCGGCGGGCGACTCGGGGTGCCGATCGGCCTGGGGCGCAAGGGGCTCCGCTACCTCCTCCGCTGGTACATCAACCCCATCGTGGAGCAGCAGAACGGTTTTAATGCCGCGTTGCTGAGCCTCGATGCGCTCAGTAGGGCGCGCGTGGAAGAACTGGCGCGCGAGATCGCGCAACTGCGCGCGCGCGTGGCCGAACTCGAAGGGCGCGCGACCGGGCCGGACGGCACACCGAGCGACCAGCTGTGAAACCGCTCGCCTTCTTCACGCCGCTGCCACCGAGCGCGAGCGGCATCGGCCAGTACAGCGCCGAACTCCTCCCCGCCCTCCTCACGGACCACGCGGTTACCGCCGTCCTGGCCGACGACGCGCCGCCACCGGATGCGCCGCCCGCCGGACTCGCCATCGCGCGGGACCGGCACTTCGCGGCGGCTGGGCCGCGCGTCTACCAGCTCGGCAACAGCCCCGAACATGCCTACATCCTGGCGCGGGCGGAGCGCGAGCCGGGCATCCTCGTCCTGCACGATGTCGTCCTGCAACACCTCCACGCCTGGCGCGCGACCCACGGCGACGCCGAGGCGGCAACAAGCTATCGTGCGGAGATGGCGCGGCGGTACGGGACGGCGGGCGCGGCGGCAGCCGACGACCTCTTGCATAACCGCCCACCCGCCCACCCGTACGCGCAGATGCCGCTCAGCGAGGGCGTGGTGGAGCGTAGCCTGGCGACGATCGTCCACAGCCGCTACGCGCGCGATGCGGTCCTGCGTCGGAGTCCCGACGCCGATGTGACGATCGTGCCGCACGGCGTCCCGCTCCCGCCGCCGACCGACCGCGCGGCGGCACGCGCGGCGCTGGGGCTGCCCCAGGGCGCGCTGATCGTGGCGGCGCTCGGCAATCTGATCCCGGAGAAGCGCCTGGAGGTCGCCCTCGCCGCCTTCGCCCGCGCCCTCTACGGCGTGGACGAGGCATTGTTCATCGTGGCCGGGGCCGGGTCGCGGCACTACGACCCGCGCGCCTTCGCGCGCTGGCACGGCCTGGAGCCGGTCACGCGCTGGCTCGGGCGGGTCGATGCGCCGACCTTCGAGGGGGTCATGGCCGCCGCCGATCTCTGTGTCAATCTCCGCTGGCCGACCGGCGGGGAGACGTCCGGCAGTTTTCTGCGGATGCTGGCGGCGGGGCGCGCGACGCTGGTCAGCGCCGCCGGGGCCTTCGCCGAGACACCGAACGACGCCTGTGTCACGATCCCGCTCGGCGCGGACGAAGAGGCGGCGATCGCTGCGGCGATCGTGCGGGCCGGACGCGAGCCGGGCTGGGCGGACCGGATCGGCGCGCGGGCGCGAAGGTTCGTCGGGCGCGAGCACAGCTTCGCGCGCGCGGCGGCGGGCTACCGCGCCGTCATCGATCGGATCGCGACGGAGGACGTCTGAACCGGGCCGCACGGCGCGGCGGACCAGGGGAAAGCGGACGATGACTGAGCAAACCGATCGGGAGGCGGGATCGCGGCTGGTCGTCGGGCTGATGTCCGGCACCTCGGTCGACGCGATCGACGCGGCGCTGGTCCGCATCGGGCGGGGGGCGAACGCTGAAAGGCGACAGGTCGAATTGATCGCGCAGTGCGAGACCCCGTTCGATCCGGCACTACGCGCGGCGATCTTCGACCTCTTCCCGCCCGATACCGGCACGATCGCCCGCCTCGCGCAACTCGACGTGCTGATCGGCGAGGCGTTCGCGGCGGCGACGCTCGCCATGCTCGACGACGCGGGAGTAGCGCCGGAGGACGTGGACCTGATCGGCTCGCACGGCCAGACGGTCTACCACGCGCCTCATCCCGAGGCGAGCAACGCTACCCTTCCCGCCGTGCCGGTGACGGTGCAGATCGGCTCCGGGGCGGTCCTGGCCGCGCGCACCGGCATCACCACGATCTACGACTTCCGCAGCGCCGATCTGGCCCTCGGCGGCGAGGGGGCCCCGCTGGTGCCGTACGTCGATTATCTGCTGCTCGGCGACGCGGAGTCGCTGGCGATCCAGAACATCGGCGGCATCGGCAACGTGACGATCCTGCGGCGCGGCCAGGGGGTGCCGGGGCTCTCGGCCTTCGATACCGGTCCGGGCAATATGCTGATTGATGCGCTGGCGCAACTCGCCAGCGCCGGGCAGCGCACCTTCGACGAAGATGGCGCGCTGGCGGCGCAGGGGACGGTCGCCCGGGCGCTGCTCGACGACGCGCTGGAGCATCCGTTCTTCGCGCGGCGGCCACCGAAGAGCACCGGGCGCGAGGAGTTCGGGGGGCTCTACGCGGCGGAGTTCGCGGCCAAGGGGCGCTCGCTCGGCCTCGCGGACGCCGATCTCCTCGCCACGGCCACGGCACTCACCGCGCGCTCGATCGCCGACGCCTACCGCCGCCTCATCTTGCCGACAATCGCGCTCGATGCGGTCCTTCTCTGCGGCGGCGGCTCGCGCAACCCGACCCTGCGCCGGATGCTCGCGACGGAACTCGCGCCGCTGCTGGTCGGCACGACCGAGGAGCGCGGTATCCCCTCGGACGCCAAGGAGGCGATCGCCTTCGCCGTGCTGGCCTACGAGACGGCGCACGGTCGTCCGGGCACCCTCCCCGCCACGACCGGCGCATCGCGCCCGGCGATCCTCGGCGCGATCGCGCCCGGACGCCGCTTCACCCTCTGGTAGGGCGCGACGAGATCAGCCGTGATGAACGCAAAGGCGGGGCAGGGAGTGTGTTCCCTGCCCCGCCCGCATACTGTTCCTATGTACGTGACTTGGGCTGGATCGAGACGCGGCGCAATTCCCCCTCGCCGCTACTCTCGGTGATAACTCCGGCATCGTTCCGCAGGGCGAGGTGGATGATGCGGCGCTCGTTGGCGGGCATCGGCTCTAGCTGGATCTCGCGCCCGCTGCGCGCCACCTGCTCGGCGACACGCCTGGCAAGGCCGGTCAGCGATTCCTCGCGACGGCGCTTGTAGCCTTCGATGTCGACCGAGATGCGCGTCCAGTGGCCGAGGCGACGGGTGACCAGGAGATTGACCATGTATTGCAGCTGCGCGAGATGATCGCCGCGCCGCCCGATCAGCAGTCCCAGGTCGCGCCCGAGTACGTTCACACCGATCAGCGGCGGGCCATCCTGGTCCTCATCATCGGTCACCGGCTGCGGCACCACCCGCACCTGAAAACCCATCGCCGCCAGGAGTTCGGTCGTCACCGTGATCGCGACCTGGGTCGGCTCGTCCGGGGCGACCACTTGCACGTTATCGATCGCGGGTCGCACGGCGGGGAGTCCGGCGCGGCGCGGCGCGGCGGTAGGAGCTGGTTGCGACGATCGACCACGTACGGTCACGCGGACGAGCGCCTCCTGCTCATCCAATTCATTGCCCGATGGCTCGGCGAGGACCTCGATCTCGACTTCCTCGCGCTGCCGACCGAGCTGCTCCAATGCCAGCCGTACCGCGTCATCGATCGAGACTGCCTGAATCTCCACACTATTGCGGCGGTCCATGCGTTTCCCGTCCTCCTGCCTTCTCGCCGACAAATCTGCTCGTGCCGGGCTCCCTACCCCTCAGGACGCCCCTACCGATAGAGCGGGGCGGATCAGCACGCTGATCCACCCCGGTAAGCGCGTGGCTAGTTGTAGCACATTGGGTAGGGCGGTGTGGGTGCCGCGCCCGCTACTTCCCGTCGCTCGCGGGGGCCGTCGTCTTGCGGACCGAGATACGCGGGGGGGGGGCCGCTTGCTGCGGCTCGTCCGCCACCGCTTCCAGGTCGTCGGCGGTCAAATCGTCGGCCCCACGACGACGGGCAGCCCTGGTGGAGTTCTGCACCGCAACACGCGGACGGGCACCATTCGCGGGCTTGCTCACAGCACCGGTCGCACCGGCGGACGAGGTGGTGACCTTCCCCTCGACGACACTGCCTTCGGTGGTGAGACGCTGTTGCTCGACCCGCTCCATTTGCTTGCTGATCATGCCCCAGAAGCCCTTCTGCGGCATGGTTGGGCGCGTACCATCGTCGCCGGCGACGATCACCTTGCTCTCATCGATCGCGTCCGGGTCGGGCGGGGTCCAGCGCGACACCTCCGGGAGGAAAGGAATCCACTCGCGCAACCCGCCCCATCCGGTGATGAAGTACTGCTGCACCGCGCCGAAGACGCTCTGCGTCGCCCAATAGAGGACCAGGCCGGAGGGGAAGCCCCAACCGAAGATAATGACCGTCAATGGCAGGAACTGCATCATCTGGCTCATCATCTTCTGCTGCGGATCGGTCGGCTTGTACTTCCCGGTCGGCATCGACATGCGCGTCTGAATCAACTGGAACGCCGCCGCGACGAACGGCATGATGTGGAGCGCATCCGGCTGCGCGAGGGAGGGCAGCCAGAGGAACGCCTGCTGGAACGGTCCACCAGCGGTGTGGGCGAGGTTGGTCAGGCTGGTATATAAGCCCCAGAAGATCGGCAACTGGAGGAGGACGGGGAGGCAACTCGCCGCCGGATTGACGTTGTGTGCCTGGTAGAGGCGCATCGTTTCGGCGGAAAGCTTCTGCCGATCGTCGCCGTGACGCTTCTGGAGCGCCTTGATCTTCGGCTGGAGTTCTTGCATCGCCCGCTGCGACTTGATCGTCTTCAGGGTCAGCGGGGTGAGTACAAGCTTAATCAGCACCGTGAAGATGATGATCGCCAGCCCTGGGCTGCCGGTCCAAGTCGCCAACGTCTCCAGGCAGAGCGTCAGGAAATGAACAAACTGACCAAAAATCGGGATCTTATCCACAGTTCGCGGCCTCCCGCCACGTCATCGCGACGCGGCTCGTGTAGCTGCCCAATATGCGCCTGTCGGCTCCACGGTACGGTGCGATCGATCGGAGGGGCGGTCAAGGCCGACAGGTCCGCGCCGCTCGCGTATTGACCCGGTTGCAGCACCCAAGCTTACCTTAGCGAGCCGCCGCAGCGCCACCCCGATCTACGCAACTATCCGCGTCACGTTCCCGAGCCGCCGCGCACACTCAGGGGACGTAGTCGAAGCCCCCCTTACTATACGGATTGCAGCGCAAAATCCGCCACCCGCCGAGCAGCGTGCCCTTGAATAGGCCGTATTTCGCGATCGCCTCGTAGGTGTATTGCGAACAGGAGGGGTGGTAGCGGCAAGTGTTCGGAAAGAGCGGCGAGATCCAGCGCTGATAGAGGCGGATCAGGGCGAGGAAGGGGCGACGGATCATGGCATTATTCTCTCCCCGCTGGTGGCCTTGGGACGACCGGGACGGGGCATACGGGGCGAGGGGGACAGTGCTCAGTTCGGCGGTTCGGCGGCGGGCACCGTTGGCACCGGCACCGGGAGGAGAAGCCGTGCGCGCCCCAAGAGCGCGTGCATGGCCGCAGCGAGTTCAGCGAAAGGGATCAGAGCGACGCCAGGCCGGACGATAAAGACACAGTCGTAGCCGGTCGCCAGGCGTCCGGCCCGGTCGAGCTGGCGCAGGATCTCGCGGAGACGGCGTTTGACGAGATTGCGCGTCACCGCATTCCCGATCCGTTTGCTGACCACAAAACCATAGCGATTGTTCGAGCCATCATTCGGGAGGATCAGCATGGTCATCAGGCGGTCGCGCCAAGCGCGTCCTTCGGCGCGCACGTGCGCGAAGTCGGACTCGGCCCGCAGACGTAAGCGCCGCTCCATCGCTCCCCGCGCCACAGTGCGCGCCCCGCAAGGACGGAGCGCGCGCCGCGACTTAGTTGCGGGACAGCCCCTTCTTCATCGCCTTACCGGTACGCTGCTCGCTCACCGTCAGAACGTACCGGCCCTTCAAGCGACGGCGCGCGAGCACATCACGCCCACTCTTGCTCGCCATCCGCTTCATGAAGCCGTGCTTCCGCAGGCGCGGGCGACGCTTGGGCTGCCAGGTCCGCTTAACCATATTTCCCCCTATCTCATCCGCGAGGGGCGGTGTCGGCACCGATCCGGCACCACTTCCCGACCAGCCTCTGCAACGTTGCCAGATTCAGTATCTGCCCTTACTTCGTGCGCCGATTCTCGCGCGATCATGAGTAGACAAAAGACAACCCCGTCGCTCTGAACGACGCGGCACAGGGGAGTATACGTCCCCGCAGCCCCCCTGTCAAACGGTCACACCGGGAGCCTCGGCGGCCCAGCGCAGGGGCGCGAAACGCCCGTACGCGGGCAGTGGCGCGCCGAGGAGCGGCAGGGCGTAGCGCCGGAACGTGGCGGTGATCGAACGCCCGTCGGCCCCGATGAATTCGTCGGGCAGGAGGCGTTCGGTGTTCGCGATCCGGTCGAGCGGCACGACCCCGTAACCGACCGTGTACGGCTCGTCGCTCAGGCGCTCGATGGCGATCATCCGGTCCGACTCCCCCGCGAGCGCCCGGCGCACCGCCTCGCGGCCCGCCGCCTCGGCCTCGGAGAGATCGACCTCGGAGATCGCCAGCATCGCCATCCGCGCCATCGTACCGGGCTTGTCGTAGCGGGCGCGCAGTCCGAGCGACTCCTTGATCCGCTCGGTCAGGAGCGGCGCGAGGCCCGGGTGATACTGGTGCCCGAAGGCGTCGGTGAAGCCGCGCTCGCCGCCGACGCCGAGCGGCTGACCGGCGGCGTCGCGCAATGTCTCCGGCACGATCGCCACACAGAAGCCGTGGCGCGTCACCGTCGCACCGATCTCGGACAGCAGCGCTTCCATGCTCGCAGGCGGGCGCTCAGGGAGGAAAATCAACTGCGGCGCATCGCGCTCATCGTCGCGCGCCAGCGCGCAGGCTGCCGCCACCCACCCGGCGTTGCGACCCATCACCTCGACGATCTTCACCGGATAGAGCTGCGGGCTCGCCTCGACATCGCGCCCGGCGTCGCGCACCGTCAGCGCGAGGAAGCGGGCGATCGAGCCATAGCCGGGGCAGTGATCGGTGTACGGCAGATCGTTGTCGATTGTCTTCGGCACGGCGATGACGCGCAGGTCATAGCCCTGTGCGCGCGCGTGCTCGTGCAGGCGGTGGGCGGTGTCCGCTGAATCGTTGCCGCCGATGTAGACGAAATAGCGGATGTTGTGTCGCCGGAGCAGCGCGAGGGCGCGCTCGAGATCGGCGTCCCGCAGCTTGTGCCGCCCGGTCCCGAGGGCCGCTGAAGGAGTCCGACGGATCAGGCCGAGCGACTCCGCCGATTGTCGACCCAGGTCGAGCAGTTGCTCCCCGAGCAAGCCCTCGATACCATGCTGCATGCCGATGACCGACCCGACCGACCCCGCGTCGCGCGCGGCCTCGATCACCCCCACGAGGCTGGCGTTGATCACCGCCGTGGCCCCGCCCGATTGCCCGACGAGCAGATTCCCCGGCCCTGGCATCGTTCCCCCTCCAGCAGCTACTTTCCCGCGCCATCCGGTCGCGCAGGGGCGGTACGGCGTGACCGCAGGGGAGTATACAGCGTTGTGAACAGGTGGAAGCGCGACACCGGCCATCGGATGTCCTGTACGAGCCGCCTATCCGCCTATCCGCCTACTCGCTGCGCCCGCGTCCGGCGAGCGCGATCACCGGGCGTAAGGTCGGGCGCAGCTCCTCGACCGGCGCGCTCGACGGGCGCTCATCCGGGATGGGCGGCGTGGGCAACGACTCTGGTGCCGCCCCGGACGCAGCCGCGACAGGGCTAACGGCAGACCACAGGAAGCTGCCCGCGACGAAGAGGAGGCCGAAGAGGAGCGCGGTGAGTGGGGTGAGCGCGCCGACCGTCGCCAGCGCCAGCAAGCCCGCCGGAAAGGCCGCGACGCCGTAGCCGCAACGACGCAGGGCGGCGGCGCGCTGTGGCTTGTACCAGGCGGCCAGCAGCAGCGCGGGCGACGCGCAAGCCCCGACGAGGGGTAGCAGCAACAGGAGCAAGGCCAGGGAACGCCCGAGGCCGCGCGGATCGACGAGGACCAAGAGCGCGCCAAGCGCCGCCCAGGAGACGATCGTCTCCAAGGCCCAGAGGGGCGCGGCCAGCGCCTGCCCGGCGGGCAACGCGAGTCCCGCCGGTGCGAGGATCAGCAGCACGACCATGACCAGGGTGCCGACCGTAGGAGCACCATCGCGCACGCCTACCCCGGCATTCGCCAGGGCGAGGAACGTCCCGTAGCCTGCCACCGCCAATGCGATTCCGCGCGCCATCGTCGCCTCCTGTCGTTCGCTCCGTCCCGACCGCGCACTGCCAAGGTGGCACACGTATGCCGGGACGAGTCTAGCGACCTCATCGGGCGGGCGCAAGGGCGGAGGTCTCGTACGTTCGCAGATTTATGGCTTGCATTTCCGGCGCACTATGGTAGTATGACGATGCTACCGCGCGATGTTGCGGACGGCGGGACAGGCCAATCCGGCAACGATCCGCCGCAGCGCTGGCGTGGACGCGGCGACGATGGCAGGTGCCAGAGACCGAAGGAGAGGCCGATGTTCCGGCGTGACAAAGACAACAAAGTTACCGATGAGGGAATGCGCCGGATGCGTGAGGCGATTCGGCAGCGCGTCGATCAGGATGAGGACGTTCCCGAGGAAGAGACGAGCGAGGAACCGACCTATCGCTCATCGTCCCTGAGTCCTGCGGCCAGCGAGCCCTATACCGCCAAGACGCCATACGAGCCCCTCACCCGGGAGCCGAATCCGCGCGAGATCGGCGGGATGCCGACACGCGAGCCGGATTACTCGTTCCTCAGCGCGCCTCGCCAGGAGCGCCCGAGCGAGCCGCCGATCGGGCGACAGCAGGAAGAGCCGACGTGGCAGGCCGAGCCGACGCCGCCCGAGCCCATCAGCACGACCGTCGCCGTCGACACCGTCTGGCGCGGCACGCTGCGCTCCACCGCGAGTATCACGGTCGAAGGCAGTTTCGAGGGCGAGATCTACACCGATCAGGAACTTCACGTCGCCCCCGACGCACGAGTGGAAGCGACGGTCCGCGCGAACACGATCGTCATCGCGGGGCAACTGAACGGGCAGATCAGCTGCCGCGAACGACTAGAAATCCTCGCCTCTGGCCGGGTCACCGGGCAGATCGACGCCGGGAGCTTCATCGTCCACGAGGGCGCCTTCCTCGGTGGGCAAGTACGGATGCGCCGTGCGGGCGACACCGACGATGGTGCCGACAACGACCGTCCGATGCTCCAGCGGGTTCGCTAGGCCGTAACGGCTATACTGGACGTGTCATGCGCCGCTACGCACGACGCGAGAGTTGCGAACCGGCACGATAGCGCCGATATAGCCAAGAGGGGGGAGTGATGTCGACAGGAACCCCGCCACGCGCTGGGATCCCGTTCTCGGAGAATGGTGGTGGCGAGGAAAGCACCATCGATCGCAGTTCGGCTTTCGACGGTGTCCTGCGGACCGCGCGCAATTTGCGGGTCGAGGGGCAGGCGAAAGGCGAGGTCTACTGCGACGGCACCCTCTACATCGAGGAAGGGGGCCAGGTCGATGCACGCGTGGTCTCCGCCAATATCACCGTCGCGGGGGGGCTGACCGGCGAGATCCTCTGCCAGGGCAAACTCCAGATCCTTCCTTCGGGGCGCGTCTCCGGGCGTGTCGCAACCGCATCGCTCGTGATCCAGGAAGGGGCTATTTACGAAGGCGAGTTGCGGATGTCGAACCTGGACGAAGGACCCGACGAGGCGCTAGAGCCGCAGCTGAGCCGCCAGCCGATCGCCGCGAGCATCGTCCCCAACGAGGGTGATGACGACGAAGGCTGAGTGCAGTCCGATCACCGACACCAAAGCCCTGAGCGAGAACGGTGCCCGCGCGATTGTGCGGGCACCGTTCTCGCGTTTAGCCGAGAGGGTATCCCTCCCGGCGATCGGGAGCCGAGAGGATGGTTCAGCAGGGGCGTCGCAGCGGTGTTTCACAGGTGATGTGAAAATGGAGGTGGGACGATGAACACGTCAGGACGACTCGCGCTGCTCGCGCTGGGGGGCGGAGGTGCCTTGCTCGCCGCCGCGAGGCGCGCACGGCCGACACCGCCGTACGACTTTCGGGGGCGCGTCGTCGTCATCACCGGCGGCTCGCGCGGCCTCGGTTTCCTGCTGGCACAGCGCTTCGCCGCCGAAGGTGCCCAACTGGCCCTGTTGGCGCGCGACGAGCCGACCCTGGACAGCGCGGCGGCGCGATTGCGGGCGCAGGGAGCCACGGTGCTGACCATGTCGTGCGATGTCGGCGACCAGGGCGCGATCGAGACCGCGATCGCACAGGCCGTCGCACATTACGGGCGGCTCGATGTCCTGGTCAATAATGCGGGGCTGATCCAGGTCGGTCCGCTCGCACACATGACCGCCGCCGACTTTGCACGCGCCCTCGACGTGCATTTCTGGGGTGCCTTCCACGCGATCAATGCCGCCCTCCCCGCGTTGCGGCGGCAAGAGGAGAGCCGCGTCGTCAACGTCGCATCGGTCGGGGGGCGGCTGGCGGTGCCACACCTCGCCCCGTACTCGGCGAGCAAGTTCGCGCTGATCGGTTTGTCCGATGCGCTGCGCGCGGAACTGGCGCACGAGAAGATCCGGGTCACCACCGTCAGCCCCGGCCTGATGCGGACCGGCTCGCCGCCCAACGCGCTCTTCAAAGGGCTACGCAGCGCGGAATACCGCTGGTTCGCGATCATGGACGCGCTGCCGCTAACTTCGATCGACGCGGGCCGAGCCGCCGACCAGATCGTCGCCGCCTGCCGCCGGGGCCAGCCGGAGTTGACGATCTCTTGGCAGGCACGCGCGGCAACGCTCGCCAACGCCCTCTTCCCCACCCTGACCGCTCGACTGGTCAGCGGGGTAGCCACGCTCCTACCTGGCCCTGCATCGGCGGAAGGCAATGCGGCCCAACCGGGCTGGCGGAATCCCGATCCGCTCGTATCCTCGCCGCTGACAACCCTCTCCACGCGCGCGACAGCGGAGAATAATGAGGGGGTCGCGGCGCGTCACGGACACCCGAACGACAACTGAGGACCGGGATGGCGTAGCCATGCGAACACGAAGGGGCCGAGAAAACGAACCCCGTTGTTTCACCAACGAACCCCATTGCTTCACCGTAGACAAGGCGATAGAATCTGCGTCGTGTATGGATAGCATCGCTACCCATCGCAACTTCTTCCCTACCAACCGATGAGCGGTACGACGCCGCGCCGGCGAGAATACGGTCGGGGTACACGCGCGATGCGCCGCCGCCCGCCAGCGCCTGCCTCGCCCCGGATCGCGCGGCGACAATGTGCAGGCAGCCGCCCACATCGTGAGGAGGACGCGGCACGGAGAGGAACGTTGCGCCGCCCACGTTAGAAGCCCGATTCGCACGAACGAAGGATGTGGGGACGCATGGCACCGAAGATTCTGATCGCCGAAGACGACGAGCACGTCGCGGAGATCGTCGCCTTCTCGGCGCGCATGAACTGGCCCGACTGCCAGGTCATCGTCGCCCGTGACGGTCAGGAAGCACTCACTCTCTTCAAAGCAGAGCAGCCCGACATCGTCTTGCTCGATGTGTCGATGCCCCCGCCCAACGGGTTCGAGGTCTGCCAGCGGATCAGGCAGTCGTCGGAAGTGCCGATTCTCATGTTGACCGCGCGCGAGGCGACCGTCGACAAGGTACGCGCGCTCGATCTCGGCGCGGACGACTACCTCACCAAACCGTTCGACCACCTCGAATTACTCGCACGTCTGCGCGCGTTGCTACGCCGCGTGGGCAAATCGACCACGGTTGAACCGGATGCCAACTTCGCGCTCGACGATCTAACCCTCAACTTCGTCACGCACGAGGTCCGCTTGCAAGGCGCGATCATCCCGCTGACCGCGACAGAGTACCGTCTGCTCGAAGAGCTTGTCCGCCATGCCGGGACCGCCCTGCCCCACCAGCTCCTGCTAGAACGGGTCTGGGGGCCGGAGTATGTCAACGACATCCACTACATCAAGGTCTTCATCCGTCGCCTGCGCCAGAAGCTGCGCGATGATGCGGAGCAGCCACGCTACATCCAGACCGTCTGGGGGATCGGCTACCGCTTCGTGCCGCCTCGCTGAGCACGGGTCGGCGTTACTCACACTTTGTTACCCTTTGTTTCCCCATTCTTTACACACTGCCCGGCTATCTCCGCCTATGATTCGATGTGTGATCACGGCATATACGGCAACGTATAGCCGCAATGGCGATGGCACTAGCACAGGAGGAAACGATGGGTCGTGTTGAGCACTCTATCGATGTGAAGGTGCCAATTCGCACCGCGTACAATCAGTGGACGCAATTCGAGGAGTTCCCGCGCTTCATGGACAAGGTCGAGGAAGTCCGCCAACTGGATGATAAGCGCATGCACTGGCGCGCCTCGATGGCCGGACACGTCGAAGAGTGGGACGCGGTCATCAGTGAGCAGGAGCCGGATCAGCGCATCGCCTGGACGAGCACGACCGGGGCGAAGAATGCCGGGGTCGTCACCTTCCACTACATCGACCCGAACACCACCCGCGTGATGCTCCAGCTCGACTACGAGCCCGAGGGCGCGGTGGAGAAGGTCGGGAGTGCGCTCGGCATCCCCCAGAAGCAGATCGAGGGCGATATGGAGCGCTTCAAGAAATTTATCGAGGCGCGCGGCGAGGAGACCGGCGCGTGGCGCGGTGAGATCGAGCGCGAGACGAAGCAGTAGCATCGTCGTAAGAGCGGGATGTGGCGAGAGGGGAGGGGATCGGGCGTAATGCCCGGTCCCCTCCCCTCTCGCCACATCCGAGGCGCGGCTCAGTGGCCTTCGAGCTCGGTCAGGTTGCGTGCGCCTGCATCGCGGAGAATATCCAGCACATCATCGATGCGGTTGGTACGGACGGCAACGAGAAAAGCGCCATTCTGCAATTCATCGGTGAAGTAGCTCGTATCCTCGGTCTCGGCCTCGATGCCGACAACTGAACCCGCGAACGCGCCGAAGACCGCGCCGATCAGGCCAAGCAAGACCATAGCGATAATCGAGTTCTGCAGGACTGCCCGCACAAACGGGATCTCGATTATCGCGAGTCCCAAAGCGGCCCCGCCAAGGAGTCCGGCGAACAAGCCAACCCACAGCCCGCTATTAAGGCGTGAGGTGGCCCCCCCGCCGCCACTCGTCGCAGTCTGCCCTTGCATCCGTTGTGCCTCGGGTTCGGCTAAGCTCTGATTCTGCTCTGGTGTGATATTGGGTACGAGATCCTCGACCTCTTCGCGGCTTTTCCGCAGGATATTGACGTTGTCCATGTCGAAGTCGTCGGCGGCAAGCAACTCGCGCGCACGCTGCGCCTCTTGATCGCTGGCGAAGACGCCCACGATCACCTGCGAGCCATCGACCTGCACTTCGAGCAGTTCGCGCGTCGCGCTCACTATCTTCTCTCCTCTTCCTGACACATCATTGTCTCCCGCTGCGGACATTATACGGCAGACCGGCCCAACACTAAAGAGAGGCGAGGATGTGGAGAAATCATCCACATCCTCGCCCCCCCGGACATACCCTGGTCAACAGGAAGGCCAGTCGCAGACGTTCGCCATCGTCGTTACACCGACCGCGCGTACCGAATCCTTCCCGGTGGTCGTCGTCACTCGCGCTACCCGTTCGCCTTGGTCTGGCCGACATCCGTGGCCGGGCTGTAGGACGGCGGGTCGCTCGCCGGGAACGACTCCTCGGAGGCCGCCTGCACCGCCGAAGGGGCGTCATCGTCGTGCTGCTCGTCGGCGAGATCGCGGCGCTTCCCCTCGACGCCCGCGAGGAGATCGTCGAACGACTTGGCGAACGACGCGACGCCCTCATCTTCCAGTTGCTGCGTGATCGCGGCGAGATCGATCCCGATCGCGCGCAACTCCGCCACCGCCGCGCGCGCCGCATCGACCCCCGCATCGATCGTGCGGCTGGCGGTGCCGTGATCGCGGAAGGCGTCCAGGGTCGCCACCGGCAGGGTGTTGACCGTGTCCGGGCCGATCAGCTCCTCCACGTAGAGGACGTCGCTGTACGCCTTGTCCTTGGTGCCGGTACTGGCCCAGAGCGGGCGCTGGGGCCGCGCGCCCCGCGCCTTCAACGGCGCGAAGCGCTTCCCGTCGAAGTGCTCGCGGAACTGGGCGTACGCCAGCTTGGCGTTGGCGATGGCGATCGTGCCGCGCAACGCCCGCGCCCGCGCATCGCCCTTGGCGTCGAGTTGCTTATCGACCGCCGTGTCGACCCGGCTGACGAAGAAGGAGGCGACCGACGCGATGCCGTCCACCGGCTCGTCCGCTGCCGCCCGCTCTTCGAGCGCTTCGATGTAAGCGTGCATCACCCGCTCATGGCTTGCCAATGAGAAGAGGAGGGTGACATTAACATTGATCCCCTCGCGCAGCAACGTCCTCACCGCGCCGACCCCGGCCTCCGTCCCCGGCACTTTGATCATCAGATTCGGGCGCCCGACCGCCGCCCAGAGGCGTCGCCCCTCCACGGTCGTCGCCTCGGTGTCGTGCGCCAGGAGTGGCGAAACTTCGAGCGAGACAAAACCGTCCTGCCCGTTGGTCTGCTCGTAAACGGGCAGGAAGAGGTCGCACGCCTCGCGCACATCGGTCGCGGCGACCGTCTCGAAGATGTCGAGCGCCCCCTGGGCCTGGGCGACCAACCCCTTGATCTGCGCGTCGTAGGCATCGCCCGCACCGATCGCCTTCTCGAAGATCGTCGGGTTGGAGGTCAGGCCGCGCAGCCCATCCTCTTCGATCAGGCGCTTCAACTCGCCGCCGCGCACCAGATCGCGTGTGATGTAATCGAGCCAGATACTCTGGCCCTCGGCCACCAGTGCCACCAGCGAGTTCTGCGCCGCATCGCTGGCCTGCGCCGCGTTCTTCGTCGCAACCGGGCCCTGTCCTGTCATCGTATTTCCCCACTTCTCGCGGGCCACGCGGCCCGCGTATATGCTACGTGCCGACTCAGAAACTTCCCACGGCTTCTCCACGATTCTTCCGTATCCGGAAGCGCAAGAATCGGTCCACCTCTCGGTCGGGCGCGGCGGAAGAAGCGTCGCAAAACAGCGCCGCACCGCTGGCATACGCCCTGCTAATGCTCGCTACGATAGCACGCCCGGAAAATTATGGGCGCGATGCCCCTCGATAGCGCGAATGGGAGAGGCACCATGACACGACAGGCGCGGACGATCAGTTCCTGGATCGCTCAACTCCCCTGGCTCGACACGATCGCGGAACCGGCGCAGCGTGCAGTGAACGCCGTCTTCGGTGCAAACCGCGCGACCCAGCAGGCGAAGGACCTGCTCAACGGCACGCCGCTGCGGCACCGCATCCACCCCGCCCTGATCGCGGTGCCGATCGGGGCCTGGACGACCGGGCTCCTCCTCGATCTGCTGGAGGCACGCGCGCAGCGCCCGCAGGACTGGGCGCGCAGCGCCGACACGGCGGTCGCGCTGGGCTTCGTCGGGGCGCTGCCGAGCGTCGCGAGCGGCCTCGCCGATTGGACCGACACCTACGATCATCAACGCCGCGTCGGCATCGCCCACGCACTCAGCAACAGCGTCGCGCTGGCGTTCTACGCCACATCGCTCGGCCTCCGCTTCGCCGGGCGGCGCGGCGCGGCGCGCGTCTGTGGCGCGCTCGGCTTCGGGGCGGTCACCATCGGCGGGATGCTCGGTGGCGAATTGGTCTATACCCTCGGGGTGAACGTGCCGCACACCATCTATCCGAAGCCACCGGCCGACTTCGTGGCGATCCTGGCGAGCGCCGATCTGCCACAGGGCAAGCCGATCGTCGCCGAGGCCGGGCGCGTCCCGGTCCTGCTGCTGCGCGACGGCGATACGATCCACGCGGTACAGAACTGGTGTACCCATGCCGGTGGCCCGCTCGACGAGGGCGAGTTCGAGGGGGATGTGGTGCAGTGCCCCTGGCACGGTTCGCGCTTCTGCCTGGGCGACGGACGCCCGTTGCAAGGCCCGGCCTCGATGCCGTTACGGACCTTCGATGTTCACGAGGCGGATGGGGAGATATTCGTGCGCCCGAACGATGAGGCGCGCAGCTGGCCGCCGCCGCCCGCCGACCCCAGTCCGGCCTATCAGCCCACCGGAGGCATCACCGCCCCGGCGAATGACTGAAGAGCCGACCACGAAGTCGGCGCGACAAGGAGCGACGAATGCCAGGCGCACAGAGTACGCCGATCCTCACCAAACACCTCACCGATCCCGCCGATGCGCTGCGCGAAGGGGCCGCGATCGCCCGTTTCTGCGCCGAGAATGCGCCGCAACTCGACCGGGAAGGGGCCTTCCCCGAAGAGGAGTTCCGGCGCATCGCCGAGGCGGGCCTGCTCGCCGCGCCGCTGCCGCGCGCGCTCGGCGGGCTGGGCTTCGGCACCGAACCGGGGGGGATGCGCCCCGGACTTCAACTCCTCACCCTCTTCGGCTGGGGCAGCCTCCCGGTGGGTCGCGTCTATGAGGGGCACGTCAACGCGCTACAACTGATCGCCCTCTTCGGCACGCCGGAGCAGCGGGAGCGCTACGCCGCCGACGCGCGCGACGGCAAGCTCTTCGCGGTCTGGAACACCGAGCGCCCCGACGGGGTCAAGTTGGAGCCGCAGGCCGGGGGCGGGGCGCGGTTGCGCGGCGCGAAGCTCTACACCTCCGGGGCGGGGTGGGTCGAGCGGGCGATCGTGCCGGGGGCGCTGCCGGACGGCGGGGGGCAGATCACCGTGGTACCGATGGACGAGGTCACGACCGCCATCGACCGCTCCGTCTGGCATCCGCTGGGGATGCGCGCCTCCGCCTCGTACCAGACCGACTTCACCGGCGTCGAACTCGCTGCGGAGGCGCTGCTCGGCGCACCGGGCTCCTATCACCGCCAACCGTGGTTCAGCGGCGGCGCGGTGCGCTTCGCGGCGGTGCAACTCGGCGGCGCGTCAGCCCTCCTCGATGCGGCGCGCGCCGAACTGCGCGCGCTCGGGCGCACCGACGATCCCTTCCAACGCGCGCGCATCGGCGAGGCGGCGGCGCTGATCGCCGGCGGGCAGGGGTGGCTGCGGGAGACCGCCGCGATCCTCGATACCAGCCCTCTGGCCTTCCAGGCCACGCCGCCACCGCCGCCGGAGACAATCGCCCGCGTGGTGGCGCACGCGAACCTGACCCGTACCGCGATCGCCGAGGCGTGCGTCCGCGTCATCGACATCGTCGAGCGCTCGATCGGGATGCGCGGTCTTCTCCAGCCCCACCCGATCGAGCGGATCGGGCGCGATCTGACCCTCTATCTGCGCCAACCGGCCCCCGATGCAGCGATCGCCGGGGCGGGGGCATATGTCCTGGAAGATCCGCGTCCGATCCTCGACTTGTGGGATCCCGAGCGATGAGCATGGTCGGCGGTCCCTCACCGCTCGATGATCCGCAGGCGCTCCCGCTCCTGCCCGCCGCCGCCGTGACAGGCTTCGGGCCGACCCTGGTCGTCGCGCCGCATCAGGACGACGAATCGCTCGGTTGCGGCGGGGCCATCGCCCTGCTGCGACGAGCCGGGGTCCCGGTGACCGTCATCTTCGTCAGCGACGGCACCGGTTCGCACGCCCACTCGCGCGCCTACCCGCCGCAACGCCTGCGCGACACGCGCGAGGAAGAGGCGCTCGTGGCGCTCGGCCTGCTCGGCGTGCCGCCGGAGGCCGCGATCTTCCTGCGCCTCCCCGATACCGCCGTGCCCTTGCCTGGTCAGCCCGACTTCGCGGCGACGGCGGCGCTCGTCGGAGCGGAGCTTGAAGCGGCGGACCCACAGACAATCCTCCTCCCCTGGCGGCGCGATCCGCACTGCGATCATCGCGCGGCGTGGGCGTTGGTCCACGCCGCGCTCGTCGGGCGGGCGACACGCCCGCGCCTCCTCGAATATCCGATCTGGGTCTGGGAGTTGGGCGGGGCGGGTGATCTGCCGCTCCCGGGCGAGGTCCGGGGGTGGCGACTGGCGATCGATGCGGTGCTGCCCCAGAAGGCGGCGGCGATCGCGGCGCATCGCTCGCAGACGACCGCGCTGATCGACGACGACCCGACCGGCTTCCGCCTGCTGCCCGACGTGCTCGCCCATTTCGCCGATCCCTGGGAAATTTTCCTGGAGTCCCCCGGCCCGGCGACCCGCGAGGCACGATGAGCGAACCGGAGCGACCGACCACCTCGCGACCCGCCACGGCCTTCGAGCACGCCTATGCGCGCGCCGACGACCCGTGGGACTACGAGTCGAGCCCCTACGAACGCGCGAAATATGCCGCGACGCTGGCGTCGTTGCCGCGCCCGCGCTACGGCGCGGCGCTGGAACTCGGCTGCTCGATCGGCGTGCTCACGGCGGCGCTGGCGGCGCGTTGCGACACCGTACTGGCGGTGGATTTCGCCGAGAATGCCCTGGCGCGGGCGCGGGCGCGCTGCGCCGATCTCCCTGGCGTCTCTTTCCGCCGGATGACCTTGCCGCACGAATACCCGACCGGAGGATTCGACCTGACCATCCTCTCGGAGGTCGGCTACTACCTCTCCTGGGACGATCTGCGAGCGGCGATCCCGCGCATCTGCGGCGGCCTAATCGGCGGCGGTCAACTCCTGCTGGTCCACTGGACGCCGATCATCGATGACGCGCCGCTGACCGGCGATCAGGTCCACGAGGAATTCCTGCACCACAATGGTGGCCTCCTCGATCACCTCAGGGGCGAGCGCGCGGAGACGTATCGGCTCGATCTCTTCGCTCGGCGATAAACCAACTCCGCGCCGCGCCGCCACGGCGGCCCGCAGTTCGCGCGTCGCCGCCTCGATCGGCTGAGCAGGACCGCTGGCGTCGAACGGGAGACGCTTCCCCTGCCCCCGCGCCACGCGCAACTCCAACACGCCGAATGGCTGGGACACCGCAAGTTGTGCAGTCAGCCAGGATGCCGATAATCCGAGTTCTTGCGCCAACACGCTCAGTTCAACGCCGCCACCCATAACGAACCCTGCGCGCGCTGCCCCCCACAGCTGCCGCAAGCGGCGGCGCCGCTGCACGCGCGCGACGATCGACGCCGCCGATTCGACCAGAAAGGGCGCATGCGCGGCCCGCAGCGCCTCCCACTCCTGCAACTGGCTGGAGAAGCCGCGCACATTACGCGCGACCGTCCGCGCCGACGTGACGACCCGCACCGCCGGGCTGTGGCGGAAGCGTGCATCGGCCAGGACCAGCGCGACCGACAGGGCCACATCTTCCAGGGCTGGCAGGCGCGGCAGGCCGCCGACGGCGCGATACGCCTCGGCGGTGAGTGCGAGGCTGGCCCCGAAGTGCTGATAGTGGTGCGGCCAGGGATCGTGCGACACCGGATCGATCAGCGCCTCCAGCTCGGTCATCAGCGTGCGATAGCCGACATCGCGCAGGTGGGAGTATCGCGCACCCTCCGTGAGCAGCGCCCGCTCGAGCGGGTCGGTGCTGATCCGCCCGCCCACCGCGTCGGCCCCGGCGGCGATCTCGTCCAGGGTCGCCGCCAGCCACGTCGGCTCGGGGCACGTGTCGGCGTCGGTGGAAACGATAATCCCGCGCGGGCGATCCAGCAGCGTCAGACGGCGGTACGCCTCGTCCATCAGCAGCCGTCGCGCCGTGCCGACATTCGCCTCGTCCGCCGGGAAGGTGCGTTCGACGACATGGAGCGTCAGCGCGGGGTGCGCCGCCGCCCACACGCACGCCACGGCGGCGGTCGCGTCGGTGCAATTATTCGCGAGGAGGATGATCTCGAAGCGGCGTGGGTCGAGCGGCGTCCCATCGGCGGCCCGTTGCCCGGCCAGCGCGGCCAGCGTCACCACGATCCCCGCCGCCTCGTTCCGCGCCGGGACGATGATGATGGCGTCGCAATGATCGTCGGGAGGATCGACTATCAGCGGTGAATATGACGTTGGCACTCCGGTTGCAAGCATCGGACTCGTCATATGTGTCGTGGCTCTCTTTCTATCCGAACACTGCCGCCAAATATGGTATGTGATAAATATCCGCCGCGCATGGAGCACGGGGTGCCGCATGGGCGGGGTTGTCCATGCCCACTAGCGCGATTCTGATGCCATGATCCGGGAGTTGCACAATGATGGCACAGACAACGCTTGCCAAATATCGGTAGTCGCACAATACTGTGCGACTAGCTGAAGACACCTACACCCCTGGTTCGGCACGATCCCCGAGCACCCGCCAGGAGGTTGAACACCGCGACGCTAGGCAACAACGCACTCGCGGCTTGTCGGCCCTGGCATCCGGGCACAAGCGCACCAAGGAGCAGCAAAATGACCGCGATGAACGAGCCGGACACGAACGCCGAGCGGTGGACGGTGCTCGGCACCTTCGCAGAGGGAAGCGCGGCGATGGGCGCCCTGAATGCCCTGCGTGAGGCGGGTTTCCGCCCCGAACAGGTATCGGTGATCTCCCGCAATAGCGCGACCGCCGCGCAACTCGCGGCGGATACCGACATGGTCGCCGATGAGGCCGGGCGCGGCGCGATGGCCGGCACCCTGCTCGGCGGACTGGCGGGGTGGCTGATCGGGCTGAGCGCCTTCGCCATCCCCGGCGTGGGTCCGATCGTCGGCGCGGGGATCATCGGCACCACCCTGGCGGGCGGGGGGCTCGGCGCGGCGGCGGGGGGCTTCGTCGGCGCACTCGGCACCTACGGCATCCCGGATACGGAGGCACGCGATTACGAGGAGGCGCTGAAGCAGGGACACATCCTCTTATCGTTCCACGCGACCGACAACACCGAGGCGGCGCGCGCCCGCGCGATCTTCACGCGGAACGGCAGCCAGGGCGTCCGCTCGTTCCCGCAGGACGATGGAAACGACGATGACACCCCCGGCCTTGGCAGCGCGGCCTACGTCTCCTGACGCTCTCGATAAACATCCTGCGCTGCCATGCGCCCGTTGATAGTATGATGTGTACGGCAGCGTCCGCTCGATACCGATATTCCGACCCCGCAACGAGAGGGAGCAGCATGACCGCCGAGCAGCCTCCGCAGGTCGATTCGCGCACCTACCGCAACACGATCGGCCTCTTCGCCAGCGGCGTGACGGTGATCACCACCCGCCTCGGCGAGGTCGTTCATGGGATGACCGCCAACGCCGTCTCATCGGTCTCGCTCGATCCGACCTTGCTCCTGGTCTGCCTCGATCGGCGCACGCGCATGCACGATCTCATCCAGCAGGCGGGCACCTTCGCGGTGAATATCCTGGCGACCGAGCAGGAACACCTTTCCGGGCACTTCGCCGGGCGCGGCAAGGATGGCCCGCCGCCGCCCGATCTCCAGTTCGTCTACGGCGAGGGCGATGCCGACGATGGGGGTGTCCCGACGATCGCGGGGAGCGTCGCGGCGATCCGTTGCCTGGTCGAGGCGGCGTATCCGGGCGGCGACCACACCATCCTGCTCGGTCGCGTCACCGAACTGCGCCCCGGCGCGGCGGATGCGCAACCACTGGTCTGGTTCGGCGGGCGCTATCGGCACCTCACCGCGTCGGTCAGCGCCGAGCGCACCGATCCCGAGCCGTGGTGGGAGGATCAGGTGCAGGCCTACTATCGCGAGTGGGAAGTGCGCGCCCCGAAGAACAAGGTCTGACGGCGCGCGATCAGTCGACGGTGTCGGCGGCGCTCGCGGGCGCGACAGCGACGGATCCCGCAGCGCGCGGAGTCAGGCCGATCCAGCAGCGCCTGGCCTCGAACACCGTCTCGCCATCCACGGTCGCCCAGCCGTGCGCGGCCAGCAGCTCGGCCCGCCGCCCCAGCAATTCCACGCCCATATGGACCTCCGCCCCCGGCGCGACGCGACGGCGATAGCGGAACTCCTCGTCGCGCGCGCGCACGCCGAGACGGCCAGCGAAAAGGTCGGGGCCGAGCAAGGGGCTATGACGCAGGAGGACGGCGAAGGTCAGGTAGAGCAGATCGCCGAGGACCGAGCCGGGGAGGAGCGGCAGCCCCGCCCGATGGCCCTGACACCAGGCCGGATCGACGATGTGCAGCCCCACGGCGGATTTGCCATCGGCGGCGAGGCGCACCTCGCGCAGGAACAGCTGCGGATCGTCGTAGGGCAGGATCGAGGTGATGGCGTCGCCGACCAGCACGATCGGCTCGCCCGACGGCACCTGCGGCGGCAGCGCGATCCACGGCACCAACCCGCGCAGAATATCGGACGGTAACCGCCGCGCCCGCTCGCCCACCATCGCCACCGTCACCCTTCTCAGTATGCCGCGCCTGTGCCCCATGCCGGGCGCTCATCGCGATACGCTATCTATTCGCCGTCGGCGGTTGGCCCGACGACCGCGCCGTGCGTGCCGGTGCTGCCGAAGCCACCGCGCGCGGGGCGGTCGACGAACGTCGTCTCCTCCCACGCCGCCCGATCGACCCGCACGAAGACCCCCTGCGCGATCCGCTCTCCCCGCCCCACCGTGACCGCTTCGGCGGTGAAGTTGTAGACCTGCACCAGGATCTCGTCGTCCGCGCCGCAGTAATCCTGGTCGATCACGCCGATGCCGTGCGGCACCGAGAGCCCCTTGCGGCCCGGCAGGCTGCTGCGCGCCGCGACGAGGAGCATGTAACCGGGGGGGGTCTCCACGATCACGTTCGCCGGGATTCGCGCCAACGCCCCTGGCGCAACGGTCGTCTCCAGGCGCGCGAGGAGATCGAAGCCGACCGCGCCCCCTGTCTCATACGCCGGGAGCGGCAGCGTCGGATCAACGCGCGCGATCCGCACGCGCAAATGTTCGGCGCTGCTCATCGACGACTCCCACCTTTCATGCGCCCGCCTCGCCGCGATCCGCACGCCATGCGCGGAGGCGCTCGGCGATCCACGCGGCGTCGGGCGGCAGCGGACGCGGCGGGGGAACCGGACCGGCGTAATCGACGCTCAGCGCGTAGAAGGCGCGCGCGTAGACGCCACGGAGGATCGCACCCAGATCGAGCGGCACGTCGGCGTACTCCGGGGTTAGCGGCACCGCGATCGTCGGCAAGGGATCGCGCAGATTCCAGTACCATGCCAGATACTGGTGCCGCCCGAATCGACGCTGGAGGGCGTAGTAATCGCTCTTCCCTTCCACCTCGGCGGGGCGCTGCCCGGCGCGCAGGAGATCGATCTCGACCCAGTTCGTCCGCGAGTGCAGGATCGCCTCACGCTTGCGGAGGAAGTGCTCGCGCCCCCGCGAGTCGGGTGCCTTGTTTGCCGGGGAAAGAAGTTCGAGTGTTGTCACGACCTCGTGTCCACGCGCATCGAGGATCTCGATGTAGCGATCGCGGATCTCCTCATCGTAGAGCGGTTCCAGGAGTGCGGGCGGGGAGATCGCAGTCGGCGCGGTTGCCATGCCGCCACCGGGGAGGGGGCGCTGCAAGAGGTAGATGTCCGGCACAACCCTCTGACGCACCAACTCCTCAAAATCGGTGATGTAGACCCGCTGCTCGATCCGCACGATGAAGCCCGGCGCGACGCTCGCCGCGAGCGCATCGCGGATCGCGGTGATCAGGCCACTATGCACGTCGGGCCAGAAACCCGGCTCTTCGAGATAAGGGTCCATCCCCGGGAACGGTCCCTGCATAATCCGCCCGCCTTCTCGCGCTCATAATGCCGATTACGGCATGGTAGCAGACCCCACCGCGCCCTGCCAAACGGGAGATCAGCCTTGCCGCCTTGGCTTCTTTCCCGTCGTCACGAGCGCGCCTTGCCAGCCCCCCACCCGTGCGGCATAATTGGTCGGCGCGTCCGCGAGGCGGCGAAGTGGCGGCGGCGCGGAGAGGAAACGGGCGTGAAAGCACGACAACTGGCCGATCTGCGCGCGCGGTTGCGCGAGCGCGACCTCTCCGCGCTGCTGATCACCCACCCCTCCAATCGCTTCTATCTCAGCGGCTACACCGCGACCGACATCGCCCCGAACGAGTCGGCGGGGGCGTTGCTCCTCACCCGGGACACGGCCTACCTGATCGTCGGGGGGACCAACGAGAATCAGGCGCGTGCCCAGGCCCCCGGCTTCACGATCGTGCGGCGCGATGGCGGCATGCCCAAGACCCTCGCCGGGCTCTTCGAGCGCCACGAGGTCGCGCGCCTCGGCTTCGAGGAAGACGCAACGCTCGTCGCGCTGCACGGCGGCATCGCGGCGATCACCGAGGGGGCGGTCGAGTTAGTCCCGGTCGGCGAACTCGTCAGCGAGCTGCGCCTGATCAAGACGGCGGAGGAGTTGGCGATCATCGAGCGGGCGGTGGCGGTCACCGACGCGGCCTACGAGGCGGTCTTCGCGACGATGCGCCCCGAGCAGACCGAGCGTGAGGTCGCCTGGGCGATCGAACGGGCGCTGCGCGAGGGGGGCGCAAATGCGCTCGCCTTCCCGATCATCGTGGCGGCGGGCAAAAACGGAGCCTTCGCCCACCACGAACCGGGCGACACCCCGCTCGGTGTAGGGCTGCCGATCACGATCGACATGGGCGCGGAGGTGGGTGGATACGCCGCCGACCTGACCCGCACCGTGATCCTCGGCGAGCCGACCGCGCGCTCCCGCACCGTCTACCGGACGCTACGCCGCGCGGTGGAAGCGGCCGAGGCGGGAGTCCGCGCCGGGATGACCGGGGACGCCACCGATGCCCTCGCGCGCGACCTGATCGCCGAGGCAGGGTTCGGGGGCTACTTCGTGCATGGACTCGGGCACGGGGTCGGCGTGCGCGTCCACGAGGCACCGAGCGCCGCGCCCGGGATCGAGGCGACCCTCCCGGTCGGCGCGACGCTGACGATCGAGCCGGGGATTTATATCCCCGATTGGGGCGGGGCGCGGATCGAAGATTTAGTGGTGATCGAGGAAGCTGGCGCGCGGGTGCTCACCCGCGCATCGAAACAGGATATTGAGTAGCCAGTAGCCAGTAGCCAGATTCTCGTGTGAAGGCGTAGACTGATACCAAACAAAGAGGTGATGCCTCATTCTGACTACTGACTACTGACTACTCGCGACGAAGGAGCTCTTCATGGCTGTCGTGGATACCGGTGGGCTGCGGAAGGGCCTGACGATCGAGATGGACAACGAGCTGGTGCGGATCACCGACTACCAGCACATCAAGCAGGGGCGCGGCAGCGCCTTCGTCCGCGTGACGATGAAGAACCTGCGGACCGGCTCGACGACCGAGCGCACCTTCCAGAATGGCAGCAAGTTCAACGTCGCGCGCCTGGAACGGCAGACGATCCAGTTCCTCTACAAAGAGGAAGACCACTACAACTTCATGGACATCGAGACGTACGAGCAGTTCCCGCTCACCGCAGACATCCTGGGCAACGCGGTGAATTATCTCAAGGAGAACGAGTCGATCGACCTCCTCACCTATCAGGAGAAGCCGATCGATGTCGAGATCCCGATCAACGCGACCCTGCGGATCGAGCGCACCGACCCCGGCTTTCGCGGCGACACCGCAACCGGCGGCACCAAGCCCGCCACGCTGGAGACCGGCCTGACGATCACCGTGCCGCTCTTCCTCAATGAGGGCGACCTGGTGCGGATCGACACACGGACGAATCAGTATCTGGAGCGAGTCCAGAACTAAGGACGACGCGAGGTACGAGCGACGAGCGGGGCGTGGCCAGCGTGCGGCAGCCCCGCCCCGGTCTCGTACTTCGTCGTCGCGGGGGGTGGGGATGGCGCAGTCTGAGAACGGGGCGTCCCATAATGGGGCATCGGGCCTGCCCGAGGGGCTGACCGGCGAGGTGCGCGCGCTGATCGAGATGATGGGGCGCGGCGGCATCGCCGAATTGCTCCTGGAAACCGGCGGCGTGAAGCTGCGCCTGCGTGCCCACGGCGCGGTCAGCACGGATGGCACGACAGCGGGTGCCGGCCAGGCCACCGCGATGGTGACGACCGACGCGGTCGAAGCCGAGCCGGAGGGGATCATCGTCACCGCGCCGATGATCGGCACCTTCTACCGCTCCCCCGGCCCCGGCGAGCCGCCGTTCGCGGACGCTGGCGACATGATCGAGAACGGCCAGACGATCGGCATCATCGAGGCGATGAAGATTATGAACGAGATCGCCGCCGACATGGGCGGGATCGTCGTCGAATACCTGGCCGCGAATGGGCAGCCGGTCGAATACGGGCAGCCGCTGATGCGCCTCACCCCCGCGCCGCAGTAGGCCCGGCGACAGGATATACTCGAACGCGGCGCTATCGCCGGTCGGGGCCGATCGGCGCGCTCAAGTGGGAGGGAACGACGGTGGTAGATCTCGGACTGACCAGCCTCGCGCACATCGCGATCCGTGCGCGCGATCTCGAAAGCCTCGTGTCGTTCTACACCGAGAAGGTCGGGCTGGCGGAGATGTTCCGCCTCAACCAGACCGATGGCTCGCTGATGCTGGTCTATCTGCGCATCACGGACGATCAATACCTGGAGATCTTCCCGAACGGCGTCGGCGAGACCCCGGCGCGCAACGCGGTCGGCATGACCCACCTCTGCCTCAGCGTCGGCGACATCGAAAAGTCGGTGGCCGAGCTGGAGCGCGCGGGCGTGACGATCGACGTGCCGCTGAAGACCGGGCTCGACCACAACCGCCAGGCGTGGATCAGCGACCCGGAGGGCAACCGCATCGAGCTGATGGAGATGGCCCAGGACTCGCTGCAAAGCCAGGCGATCGCGCGGCTGAAGCAGGGCTAGATCGACGCTATCCCGGTATTCCGGCCCCCGGCGCGCTCATCGTGAGCGCGCCGGGGGCTTTCTCTTTCTCGCAAACGCGCTATACTGGCTACGCAGCCACGCGATCGGGAGCGGGCGCTTGCCCGGCCATTACCCTCCCGTCCGGCGATAGCACCACCGATGACAGACCAATACCAGTGGCAAGGCGCGCTCGCGGCGGCGGAACGCGCCATCCGCGCAGGCCAGATCACAGAAGCCGAAAGTTCCCTTCAGATAGCACTAACCCATACCAGCACATTCGAGCCCGCTGATCCGGCGCGCATCCCGATACTCGAAGCATTCTTACGCTGCTGCGAGCGCGCGATCACATCGGCTGAGAAGAACTTTCGCTCGCAGTGGAATATCCATACAACACATTCCTCGGACGATCAGGCGCGGCTCCAGGAACATGACAAGATTCGCCAATATCTTTACAACTGTCGGCTCTCCGCTTACCACTTGTTCTTGCATAGTCAAGTCTCGCAACTTGGTGAGGACGATGCGGAAGTTGTGGTGACACTCCTGAAAATGGCACATTTTGAATGGGATCGTAATGAGTTCAAATCGTTCCCAGTCCTCCATCAAGCGCTCGCCATCTGTCAGAGAACTTTGGGGGCTGATCACCCAGATACGCTCGCCATCGTCTGGCAACTTGCAGCAAGTTATCACACCCTCGTCAGCTATAAGGAAGCAATACCGTTCTGGCAGCGACTCCTAGATTATGCTGATCGAACTGGACGGCAAACTTTCGGCGTTGTGCGCCGCGAAGTGCCTGATCTCATTTTCAAGTTGGCTAATGCCTACAACGGTGTGCGCTTGCATAGCGAAGCGAAGCAGCATTGGCTCCGGTATTTAGCGGTTACTCAGCACAATCCTGAGCAGCAGACCATCCACTACCCAACATGGATTGGCGGTACTCGACTCAACGCATATTACGGCGTGGGACGAGCAGCGTTGGCACAGGAGGAATGGGGAGAAGCGGCAGACTATCTCTCCCACGCGGTAGAACGTCATCGAATGTTCCCAAACTATATCGTGGATGATGGGAACGGGCTATCCCGAGTCAATCTCGCCTCGGGTATCGCCGTATACGCCGAAGCTCTGGCGCAAGTAGGCGATCACGGCGGGGCGCTACAATTGTGCGAGGAAGCGATCAGGCTCTATCAGCGCAAGGATCGGCAGTATGTTAGCTTGCTTGTCACGTACGCGGCGACGCTGCGGGCATTAGGGAGTGAGCACAAAGCGGCGACTGTCGAATATGAAGCGTCCACATTGAAGGAAAGCATGAAGGCGAAGATGCGCCGACTTCGGAAGCGAAGTCGGCGCACTCCTGATTCTGTGAATCAGTAAGTCATTACTCCTCGTCCCACGGCGGCGGGGCATCGTCGTCGAAGGGGTCGGCGGGGTTCTTGGCGCGGGAGCCGAGCACGGTGCGGCCACGGACGCCCTCGGAGGGGCCGATGATCCCCTCCTCCTCCATCTGTTCCACCAGCCGCGCGGCCTTGTTGTAGCCGATGCGGAGCTTGCGCTGGAGCATCGAGGTCGAGATCGTGCCGTGCTCCTCCACGATCTTCAGCGCCTTCGCCATCATCGGGTCGTCCTCGTCCTCCTCCTCGTCACCGGGGCGGTAGGACGGGATGTTCGTCCAGTCGGGCTCGTACTGCGCCAGTGGCACGGCGGTGCGCCAGTGATTGACCATCTTCTCGATGTCGCGGTCGTGGACGAACGTCCCCTGCACCCGCACCGGCTTCGCCGCCTGCGGGTCCTGGAAGAGCATGTCCCCCTTACCGAGCAGCCGCTCCGCGCCGGGACTGTCGAGGATCACGCGGCTATCGATCTGCGACGTGACCATGAAGGCGATGCGCGCGGGAAAGTTCGCCTTGATCAGCCCGGTCAGCACGTCCACCGAGGGGCGTTGCGTGGCGATGATCAGGTGAATGCCGGTGGCGCGCGCCATCTGCGCGAGGCGCACGATCACGCTCTCCACCTCGTCCGGCGCGGTCATCATCAGGTCCGCCAACTCGTCGATGATGATCACCAGATAGGGCAGATTCTCCATCGCCGGGTCGAGTTCGCGCCGTGCATTGTAGCCGTCGATGTTGCGGACGCTCAAATTGGAGAACATCTGGTAGCGCCGCTCCATCTCACCCAGCGCCTTGCGAAGCGTCCCGACCACCTTGTCCATCTCGATCACGACCGGGCTCTTCAGGTGCGGCACGCCGTTGTAGCCGACGAGTTCGACCATCTTCGGGTCGACCATCACCAGCTTCAACTCGTCCGGCGTGCGCGTCAGCAAAAAGGTCGAGATGATCGAGTTGAGGCAGACCGACTTCCCGGCCCCGGTCGAGCCGGCGATCAGGAGGTGCGGCATCTTGGAAAGGTCCGCGACGATGTAATGCCCGTTCACGTCCCGCCCGAGCGCGACCGGCAGCTTCGCCTTGCTCGCCAGGAACTCCGGCGACTCCATCGTTTCGCGCAGACCGACGATCGCGATTGTCTTGTTCGGGATCACGATCCCCACGCGCGACTGACCGGGGATCGGCGTCTCGATGGTGATCGAGGAGGCGGCCAGCGCCAGCGCCAGATCGTTCTCCAGCACCTTGATCGAGCGCACCTTGACGCCCGATCCCGGCTCCAGCGCGAACTGCGTCACCGCCGGGCCGGGGTTGATCTCGCGAACGCGCGCATCGATCTTGAACGCCGCCAGCGTCTCCTCGATCCGCCGCGCCTTACGCCCTAACTCGTCCTGATTCGGCATCACCGACTCGTAGAGCGGCAAATCGGCCACGGCGGGCAGGGGGTATTGCGGCGGCGCGGCCTTCTTCGGCATGGGGACAACAGTTGGCGCGCTCGGCACGCTCGTCGCCACCACCGCTACGGGCGATGGCGCGAGGGGCAATTGTCCGGTGACGACCAGCGGCAGGGTCGGCGTATCGAGGGACGGACGAAGCTTGATCGGACGTTCGATCGTCTCCACGGTCAGGGGGATCGCCTGCGGCGAGACCTTCGGCAGATTGATTACCGGGGGCGAGGCGTTCCCCGACATGTCCGCGAACGGCACCGCGCCCTTGCCGGCACGCCGCGTGGTCGCCGCTGCTGCCGCGACCGCCTCCGGCTCCAACTCCGGCACGGCGGACGCGGGGAACAACGGCGTGTCATCGTGATCGTCCGACTGCTGCTCGCGCGGCTTGAGGGTGCCACCGAGCCAGCGTACGGCGTGCGCCGCGCGCCCCCCGATCGCATGGAGGTCGAGGTTAAAGGCGATCACCGTCGCCACGATGGCGAGGCCGACGAGGATGATCCCCGCGCCGATCGGGTGCAGCGCCGCGACGAGTGGCAGCGCGATTACGTAGCCGAGGAGACCGCCACCGCGCCCCGCCTCCCACCACGTCCCGCCCCCGGAGGGCGTGGCAAAGTCCGGCGCGGGGAGGTGCAGCAGCCCCAGGATCGTCAGGAAGAGGATCGCCGAGCCGAGGAGGTAGCGCGCGCGCGGGCCGATCGCCGCGTCGGCCTCTTCGGCGTGCGTGCGGAACGAGTCGACCACGCAGGCGACGAGCGCGATCGGCACCAGCCACGCCGCCCAGCCGAAGGTGCGGCGGATCAGGTCGCTCCAGAGGCTCAGCAGCCCGTCGCGCGCGCCGAAGAGACTCCAGGCGGTCAGCGCCGCCACCACCACCAGGGCGATCGCCAGCAGATCGCGGCGCAGGGCGGGGCTAATCTGCCAGGCCAGCCGGGGCAGCCGCCAGTGCCGTGCGGCCTTCGCTGGCGCGGCCTTGGTCGAGGCGCCCCGTCGCTTTGGGGCGGCGGCAGACTTGGCCGCGCCCTTCGCCGCGCGCGGCACGGCACCGCGCTCGCGCACGGCCCCGGTCTCTCGCGCCCCTTTATCCGCCGACGCACTCCCCACGCGTATCTCCTGCCGCTCTGCCGACACTTCTTCCTTCTACAGGGATGTTGTAGCACGACGGCTGTACGTACGCAAGCGATCGCGATGAAATAGCCCGCGCCGAGGGCGGCGCGGGCACGGCAGGAACGTCGCTACGCCGCGACGAGTCGGCTCTCGTCCTCGGCCCAGAAGAGCTCGTGTTGCGGCGACTGCCCGGCGGCGAGCAGGCCCGCTTCGAGGTAGACCGTCGCGGCGCTGGCAAGTTCGGGCTGACCGGCGAGCAGGCGTTCGACCTCCACGCGGCGACAGATGCGGCGCGCTTCGAGCATGAAATTCGCGGTAAAGTTGAGATCCCAATCGTGCTCGGCGAGCACGTAGGCGAGGCGACCGAGCGCCGCGCCACGTCCGGCGAGTCCCGCCGCGAGGTCGGCCACCGCCGCCGCCGTCACCGGCAATTCGGTCGCGGCGAGGCCGCGCAGGCGTAGCGGCAATGGATCGACGACCAGCAGAAAACGCTCGGCGGCGCGGCTACCCGACCCCTGTCGTCCGTCCATGTCCCCTCCGTGCGTAGCCGAATCCTCTCGGGAGTATAGCACGAATGTTCGCCGGGATAGCGTCGATACAGTCAGTCCAGCAGCGATTGAAACCAACTCACGAGCGAAGAGAACGCCGCGCCACCGTACTCACGATGGAGCGGCGTCACCGGAGCGCGTGCGGGAGGCTAGAACGCCACGGAGAATGCTCGACTCTAGGCCGCAGCCCCGGTCCCCAGAGGCGGAGGTACTCCCCAGCCGCGTCGTGGAGCTGCGCCGGTGCCGCGTCTGGCTGCCCGCAGCCGGGGGCAGCGTCCCCCGGAGGCAGTGCGCCCTTCATGGGTGGGCGCTCCCGCTCTGCATGGGTCGCCCGTACCCCTCGCTGGGTGCTTCGACCCCCGGAAACCGACGATCGGATAAAGAGTTGAGCACTGCTCTAGAGATCGATCCAGGCGCGTACGATACCCTCGCGGTAATCGGGCTTGACCGTGAAGCCATGCTTGGCCGCGATGAGCTGCATCCCCCGATTCTCGGGCAGGATCTCGGCGGTGATCCGTTTCAGCCCCTCGTCGCGCCCGATCTGCACAAGACGTGGCAGCAGTTCGGAGCCGAGCCCCTGCCGCTGATAGCGATCGTTGACCAGCAGCGCGAACTCCGCCTCCGGCTCCTGCACGCCCGGCGTCCGGCTGAGGCGACCCACCGCCATGATCTCCGGCTGGCCGGTCTCGGGGTCGGTCCGCTCCACCACCAGCGCCATCTCGCGGGAGTAGTCGATGAAGCACATCCGCGTCAGGCGCTCGTGCGAGGTGCGCTGGTGCAGGGTGATCATGTGGAAGTAGCGGAAGTAGACGCTGCGCTCGGAGAGGGTCTGATGGAAGCGCACCAGCAGCGGCTCGTCCTCCGGGCGGATCGGGCGGATCGTCACCGGGGTGCCGTCGCGCAGGGTGGCCGTGGAGATGTACTGCGCCGGATAGGGGCGGATCACCGGGCGCGGCAGCGCCTCGTCGGCCACGTCGGCGGGTTGGATCACCACGCGCGCATCGAGCGCCAGGAGCCGACCGGGCGCGGCGAGGAGCGGGTTGATGTCCAGCTCGCGGATGGTCGGCTGCTCCACGATCAGCTGCCCGAAGCGCACCAATAGCTCTTCGAGCGCGGCGAGATCGACCGGGTCGCGCCCGCGCACCCCCTTGAGGGCGGTGAAGATCTTGGTCCGCTCCATCATCCGCCGCGCCAGGGTCGTGTTCAGCGGCGGCAGGCCGAGCGCGCGGTCCTGCCAGACCTCCACCAGTTGCCCGCCCGCCCCGAAGAGGAGGACCGGCCCGAACTGCGGGTCGATGCTGCTGCCGATGATCAGCTCGTAGCCATCGAGGCGCACCATCGGCTGCACGGTCACGCCGTCGAACGCCGCCTCGCCCGCGTGCTCGCGTGCCGCCCCTTCTATCGCCCGGTACGCCTCGCGCACCGCGGCGGCATCGGGGAGGTCCAGGCGCACGCCGCCCACATCGGTCTTGTGCGTCACCGTCTTGGAATACAGTTTCAGCACGATCGGGTAGCCGATCGCCTCCGCCGCCGTCACCGCTCCCGCCTCGTCGGTCGCGATCCGCGTCTCGACGGTCGGGATGCCGTAGGCGGCGAGCAATTCCTTCGACTCCGGCTCGGTCAGCAGCGTGCGCCCCTCGGCGCGGGCGGCGCGCAGGAGGGCTTCCGCGCGCGCCCGCCCGTCCCCGCTGTCGCCGTGGGCGGCGGTGAGGACCGGCGTCTCGTAGAGGCCGCGCAGCGCCTCGGTGTAGCGCCACATGTAACCGAAGGCGCGCGCGGCGGTGTCGGGGTACGGGAAGGTCGGGATGCCAGCGCGGTTGAGGACGTCCTCCCCCCCGGCCACGCCCGCGCTCCCCATGAAGGAGGCGAGGATCGGCTTGCCGGTGCCGCGCGCGTGCGGCGCGATCAGTTCGGCGGCGCGCGTCGGGTCGGTCATCGCCTGCGGCGTCAGGATCACCAGCAGGCCGTCGGTGTTCGGGTCTTTGGCGGCGATCGCGACCGCCTCCCCGTAGCGTTCCGGCGTGGCGTCCCCCAGGATGTCGATCGGGTTGCCGTGGCTCCAGTGCGGCGGCAGCACGGCATCGAGCGCCGCGATCGTCTCCGGCGCGGGCTCGGCCAGCGCCCCGCCCCACTGGAGCAGGGCATCGGTCGCCAGCACGCCCGGCCCGCCCGCGTTCGTCACCATCGCCAGGCGCGGCCCGAGCGGGCGGGGCTGGCGGGCCAGCGTCTCGGCCATGTAGAAGACATCGGCGATCGTGTTGACGCGCAGTACCCCCACGCGCCGGAAGGCGACATCGAGGACATCGTCGCTCCCGGCGAGCGAGCCGGTGTGCGAGGCCGCCGCGTGCGCCGCCTGCTCGGTGCGCCCTCCCTTGATCACGATGATCGGCTTCGTCAGCGCGACCTCGCGCGCGGCGGAGAGGAAGGAGGCCGCGTCGCCGATCGACTCCATGTAGAGGATGATGCTCTGCGTGCGCCGGTCGTTGCCGAGGTAGTCGATCAGGTCGCCCCACCCCACATCGAGCATCGAGCCGATCGAGATGAAGGCGCTGAACCCGACCTGCTCGCGCAGGCTCCAATCGAGGACCGCCGTGCAGAGCGCGCCGCTCTGGCTGACGAACGCCACATTGCCGGGGCGAGCGATCGTGGCCGCGAAGGTGGCGTTGAGGCCGGTCGGCGGCATCATCGCGCCGAGGCAGTTCGGGCCGATGATCCGCATCCGCCCGCGCCGCGCCTCCGCGAGGATCTCCCGCTCCAGCGCGACCCCTTCCGGCCCACGCTCCTTGAAGCCGGCGGAGATGATGATCGCCCCGCGCACCCCCGCCGCGACGCACTCGCGGATAATCCCCGGCACGGTCGGCGCGGGGGTGGCGATGATCGCCAGTTCGACCCGTTCCGGCACGGCGGCGATCGTCGGATACGCCTGGATGCCGAGGACGTAGCGGTGGCGCGGATTGACCGGGAAGACTGCGCCGCCGAACGGGCTGCCGATCAAGTTCGCCAGGATCGTGCGCCCGACGCTGTTCAGTGCCTCGCTCGCGCCGATCACCGCGACCGCACGCGGCTTGAAGAGAGCGTCGAGCGGGTGGCTCTCGGCGCGGTAGATATCGTGGGCCGGGTCGGGTGTGGCGGAGGGGACGGTCAGACTTTGCGCCATGCGGGCTCCTCCTCGCGTGCGACCCCGACCACCATGCCGGTGCCGCACAAGAGTGTGAACGACAGGGGGTGCGAGCGTCAAACCGTCATCTTGTAGTATTTACTCCTTAAGCAAAACGCGATCCTGTTTCGGGAGGACTAATGGCTGATATGACGTGCTCGGGTGAGGCGCACCAGTGGTTCCACGGTTCACAGCAACGCATCACGGTATTGCGTGCCGGAAGCTCGATCACGCAAGAAATCGCCATCGCGCGGATCTTCTCCCATCGTCCTTCGCTGGTATCACAGTTCGGCGATGGTCGAATCAAACACGATGGTTCGACTCCTGGCTATCTGTACATCGTGGACGAGCCGATTACACAGGATGATATGTATCCTCATCCTCACCCTATCAACAGCAGCAAGTGGGAATGGCTTACCCGGCGCGAACTGCGCTTGCGGCTTATCGCACAGACCCGGGTGTATGCCCACGAGCACCTCACCACCTACGAGCAGCAGGAATTGCGGCTCAAACAAACCGCAGCGGGCCGAGCATCATTCCGAGAGTGATGTGATTGTTCCGACATATCATGCTCATTATCGTACTCGGTACATCGCGATTGAGAGGAAATAATGGACAACGCGCTACGTCAGCAACTCTACCTGATCGCCGACGAGATGCGCGGCATGGCGACCCTCAGTCGCACCTTCTCCACGAACGTCTACGAGACCGAGCGCGCGCACCGGATGATGGAACTGGCGGCAGAGGTCGCGGCGCTGGCGGAGGAGGCACCGGTCGCGGAGGTACGCGCCCTCTTCGAGGCCGAGCCGTGGCATCGCGCCTCCCCCGCGCTCGGTGTGGATGCGGCGGTCTTCGATGCGGCGGGGCGGGTGTTACTGATCCAACGCCGGGACAATGAGCGCTGGGCGCTGCCGGGCGGTATCGCCGAGATCGGCAGCACCCCGGCGGAGGCGGTCCTGAAGGAATTGTGGGAGGAGGCGGGGCTACGCGGCACGGTCGTGCGCCTGCTCGGCCTCTTCGATAGTCGACGCTGGCCCGGCTGGTCGAAGGTCCATATGTGGCACCTGACCTTCCTGGTCGAATGCCCCGATCTGACGACCGCGCCCGGCATCGAATCGCTCGACGCCCGCTTCTTCCCGCCCGACGCCCTACCCGCCGAGCTGCATTCGAGCCACGGGCCGCGCCTCGCGGCGGCGGTCGCAGCCCTGCACGACGGCGCGACCTACTTCGATCCGGGCACATCGCTCGATGTGGCGATGCCGATGCACCAGCGCCCGGAGGAAAAGGACGAATCAGGTAGCAACGGGGGCCGTTAGCGGGCGCGGGGGAAGAGGCGTTATGAAGGGATATGGGTGCTGGGTAAACCCTTATCCCCGGCTCGTCCTCACGGACTCGCCACCCCCTCTCCCCATCCGAGGAGAGGGGCATCGCCACTATGAGCGCTTCTGATTGTGGCCTAATATGGTGGCAACGACCCAGTCCCCGGAGCGGACATTGTGCCCTTCATGGGTACTTTGTGGCGGCATGAGCCGCCCTTAGCCGGGACAGTGTCCCCCGGAGGCATTGCGCCCTTCATGGGTATTTGATCCCGGAAACCACGCCCATCACCCAAGCACCTTTGCAGTCTGTTACCGCGCTATAACAATCTCAGTCCGCGTAGGCGGACTTCGTGGCGGCGTGAGCCGCCTTCAGCCGGGACTTCAGTCCAACGGCCATCCACATCGTATTGCGTCAACTTGGCTTGCGCGACGCCTTCTCGGCGAGGCCGCTGGTGCCGTGACGTTCGCGCAACCGCGCCCAGACAAGGTCGGGATCGACGCCGACCGCCGCCAGCAGGACGAGCGAGTGATACCAGAGGTCCGCGACCTCGCCCGACAACTCCTCGGCGCTGCCGTTCTTGGCGGCGATGATCACCTCCGCCGACTCCTCGCCGATCTTGCGCCCGATCCGGTCCACCCCTTCGCGCAGGAGCTTGGTGGTGTACGACCCCTCGGGCATCTCGCGCGCCCGCTCCGCGATCGTCGCGACCAGTTCATCGAGGATCTGCGACGCCCGTACCCCATCTGTCATCTCGGCCACGCTCACACCTCTGCGATCATGGTCAGCGCGCCATCAGCATTGAGGCGGCGGAAGAAGCAACTCCGCGCGCCGGTGTGGCAGGTGGGGCCGTGCGCCGCGACGCGCACCAGGATCGCATCGCCGTCGCAATCGACGCGGATCTCCTCCACGGCGAGCGTGTTCCCGGAGGTTGCGCCCTTGCGCCAGAATTCGCCCCGACTGCGGCTCCAGAACCAGACCTGCCCGGTGCTGAGGGTCCGTGCCAGCGCCTCGCGGTTCATGTAGCCGACCATCCGCACCTCGCCATCGGCGGCGTGCTGCACGATCGCGGTGACCAGCCCTTGCGCGTCGAAGGTCACGGCATCGAGCATCGTGTCCATACGCTGTTCCATCGGTCCCTCGGCGAACGTGCCGCCCACTCCCTCACCTCACATCGCCAGATCGCGCGGCAACTCTGAGTATAGCAGGGCGGCAAGTGCCCCCCTCCCGCCGCCCGAAGCGTATACGCGGGCAGACCCCGCGCCAGATGACGCAGAGTCCGCCGAAGTAATGTCACCGGGATAAAGCGCGGATGCAGGCCGGTTGGCCCGGATGTGCGGCGAGGCGGCGCGCGCCGCCTCGCCATTGCCGCTGCAAAGACGCGACCAGCACGGCTCAGCGGTGCAGCACATAGACCGTCGCGACCTCGCCGCGAATCTTCACCGTGTGACGACGATCGAGGACCAGGCCAGGGTGCGCGGCGAGTGCCGCGTCGAACGAAGCCGTATCGGCGGTCAGGAAGGCGGCGCGCGCACCGGTCGGGGCGGCCAGTCGTTCGACCTCGCCGAGGAGTCGCTCGTAGAGGGGGCCGTTCGTCTCGCGGTCGCCGAACTGCTTGCCGAACGGGAGATTGCCCAGGAAAAGGGTGATCGATCCGGCGGGGAGATTGCTGTCCGCGCCGTCGCCGATCGCCAGCCGCGCATCCTTCACGGCGGCGAGGTTCTGCCGCGCGGCCTCCACGGCGGCGAAATCACGGTCGAGGCCACGCAGGAGCGCGCCGGGGGCGTAGCCGTGCGCCTCGGCCAGCAGGGTGCCGCTGCCGCAGACCGGATCGAAGATCACGTCGTCGGCGCGCGGCGTCCCCAGGAAGGCGATCGCCGCCGCGATCGTCGGCGGCAGGGAGCCGGGGCGCTCGACGACACGGCGCGCACGCTCCGGCGCGTCGGGGGCCGCCGAGCGAAGGAGGCAGACATAGTAGGCCTCCTCGATGCAGAAGAGCCAGAGAACATTGTCTTCCGCCGGATCCTCGGTGATCACCACGCCAAGCCCGGTCAGGCGGTGCGCCAGCCAGCGGCACGTCTCCACGCGCGGGAATTGGGTGCCATCCGCCGTCACAACGACGCGGAAGGGGCGTTCCTGCGCGCGCAGCAGGGTCGCCAGCCGCCCGATCTGCTCCTGGCTGATCTTGTACCGCCCGAAGAGGGGGCAGTAGTGCAGCTCCTCCGGGATCCGCAACGTCAGGTCGGGCGGGGTGTCGCCCGCGCGCGAGATGAACAGGAGATCGTGATTGCGCTGGCGCAGCACGGTCGGCTCGACGCCGCGCGCCAGGATCTTGCGAAAGCGCAACTCGGTCGTCGCCACGCGCGCCAGGCCGGGCGCGCAACGGACAACCCAGGGCGCACGCTCCGGTAACCCGACGTAGCGCCGGATACCGACCGCGCGCGGGGTCCGCGCCGGGGCGCTGCCGCGCTCCTCATCGTCCCCGCGCGCGGGCATGGCATCGCCGCGCCGCGCGCCGACCCTGCCACCCCCGGACCGGCTCATTCGTCGTTCTTCCCACGGAAGGAGAAGCGGATCGGCGTGCCGATAAAGCCGAACTCTTTCCGAATCTGGTTCTCCAGGTACCGCCGATAGCCGAAGTGGACCAACTTCGCGTCGTTGACGAAGAAGATGAACGTCGGCGGCGAGACGCGCGGCTGCGTCGCATAAGAGAACTTCAGGTAGCGCCCGCGCGACGCCTCGGAGGGCGGGTGGGTGACCATCGCCTCGCGGATCAGGCGATTGAGCTGGCTGGTCGGGACACGCTTGTTGCGCTCTTCGAGGACGGCCAGCACCGTCTCCGGCAACTTATTGACCCGTTGCCCGGTCAACGCGGAGATGAAGACGAGCGGGGCGTAGGCCATGAAGTCGAGCGCGCTCGCCGCCTTCTCGGTGTATTCCGCCATCGTGTCGGTGTCCTTCTCGACGGCGTCCCACTTGTTGACCGCGACGACGAGCCCCTTCGCCTCTTCCTGCACGTACCCGGCGATGTGCAGATCCTGCGCCGTGAAGCCATCCACCGCATCGATCACCAGGATAGCGATATCGCAGCGGCTGATCGCCTTCATCGAACGGAGGACGCTGTACTGTTCGACCTCGCCGTGCTCCACCCGCCCGCGCCGCCGGATCCCGGCGGTGTCGATCAGGGTGACGTTCTCGCCGTTCCACACCATCGGCGTATCGAGCGGATCGCGCGTGGTGCCGGAGACGGGCGAGACGATCGCCCGCTGCTGCCCGAGGAGGGCGTTGAGGAGCGCGGACTTCCCGACGTTCGGGCGTCCGATGATCGCGATCTTCGGCGTCTCGTCGTCCTCGTAATCTTCGCCCGGTGGCAGCAGCGCCACGATCGCGTCGAGGAGATCGCCGCTGCCGTGGCCGTGGAAGGCGGACACCGCGATCGGATCGCCGATGCCGAGGGCGTAGAACTCGACCGCGTTGTCACGGCGCTCCTGGCTCTCGGCCTTATTGACGGCGAGGACGATCGGCTTGCCGCTCTCGCGCAGCAATTCGGCCACATTCTCGTCGGCGGCGATCAGGCCATCGCGCCCGTCGACCATGAACACGATCACGTCGGCGGCGGCGATCGCCAGTTCGGCCTGATCGCGCGTGCCGCGCCAGATCGCGGCGATGTCGGAGCGCTCGATCTCGTCGTCCGATTGCAATCCGCCTGTATCGACCACATCGAAGGTGCGGCCATTCCAGTCGGTATAGCCGTAGGAGCGGTCGCGCGTGGTGCCGGGCGCGTCGAAGACGATCGCGCGGCGCTCGCCGATAAAGCGATTGAAGAGTGTCGATTTCCCTACGTTCGGTCGCCCGACCAGGGCAACCAGTGGTCTTGCCACAATGTTCCTCCCTCTATTCTGTCAAGCGAAGTATAGCAGGACTCCTACGGCGTAGGGTTATTGCTCACTTACAGCAAATAGGCAACGTGCATAACTATATCTACAGGGCAGGTGGCAGTGGTATCATAAATGCCAATATGACACTACATACTCGCTCTAAATTGTGTATTTAGGTGGATGCGCGGAGATATCCATGCCTGTGGCCTTCGACATTTGGCGTCTTGATGGTCCAGGCGGTCGACTGATCGCCGCGCGACTCGATGACGAGGCCCGCCTGGAGGATGTGCTCCACCGAGACATCACCTTCCTCGGCCTCAATGTCATGGTCCTCGGTCGTCAGGTGATCACCGCATACGGCAAGCGGATCGATCTGCTGACGATCGACGCGCAGGGCGATCTGGCGATCATCGAACTTAAGCGCGAGCGGACCCCCCGCGAGGTGGTGGCCCAACTCCTCGACTACGGCTCCTGGGTGCAGGGGCTCACCTACGAGCAGATCGCAGCGCTTCACACGGCTCATCACCCCGACACCCCGTTCGAACGGGCGTTTGCAGAGCGCTTCGGGGTGGACCCGCCCGAAACCCTCAATGAGCGGCACCAACTGATCATCGTGGCAGCCGAGTTGGACGCTAGTACCGAGCGCATCGTCACCTACCTCGCACAGCAGTACGGAGTACCAATCAACGCGCTGTTCTTCCGCTACTTCCGCGACAGGGAGCGCGAGTACTTGGCACGTACATGGCTGATCGATCCTGAGATGGCCGAGGCGGACACAATCAAGGTGACGCCTGCCAAACCGGGGCGCGAAGTATGGAACGGGCAAGATTACTACGTGTCGCTCGGAGAGGGTACATCGCGTAATTGGGAGGATTGTGTACGCTACGGGTTCGTGTCAGGTGGGCAGGGGGAGTGGTACAGCAACAGCCTCAAGACGCTCAAGCCGGATGCGCGGATCTTCGCCTGCATCCCTGGCACCGGCTACGTCGGCGTTGGTAGGGTGATGGAGGCGGCGCTGCCAGTGAAAGACTTCCTTGTAAAAGTTGACGGCGAGCATATCCCGGTCCTCGACGCGCCGCTGAGAGCGGCCGATATGGGGCAGAACGCGGACGACCCGAAGCTGTCCGAGTATTTGGTGCGGGTTGCGTGGGACAAGACCTTGCCACGCGATCAGGCTATATGGGAGAAGGGGATGTTCGCTAACCAGAACACCGCCTGCCGCCTGCGTAACAAGTTCACCCTCGATCGCCTCGCCGAGCGTTTCGGGCTAACCGAGTAGGCGACAAGTACATGGCGAGGGGCGGGCCGCAGGTGCGGCCCGCCCCGCGCCGGGATACTTCGCCGTTGCCTGTTGCTACAGAATCTCGCGCAACGCGCCGACAAAGCTGTCGATCTGCGCCCGCGTGTTCATCTCGGTCGCGCAGAGGAGCATCGCGTCGCCGAGGGCCGGATAGTCGGTGGCGAGATCGTAGCCGCCGATGAAACCGAGGCCGAGCAGCGCCTTGTTGATCTCCGCCGCCGGTCGCGGCACGCGCACCACGAACTCGTTGAAGAAGGGGCGGTCGCCGACCAATTCGACGCCGGGAAGCCCTTGTACCTGCTCCGCCAGATAATGGGCCTTCTGATAACAGAGGGTGGCGATCTGCTCCAGGCCGCCCGCACCCATCAGCGCGAGGTAGATCGTGGCGGTCAGCTGGATCAGCCCCTGATTGGTGCAGATATTGGAGGTCGCACGCTCGCGGCGGATGTCCTGCTCGCGCGTGCGGAGGGTCATCACGTAGCCGCGCGCGCCCTCCACGTCGTTCGTCGCGCCGACGACCCGACCAGGCATCAGGCGCACGAGATTCTGCTTGCAGGTCAGCATGCCCAGGTACGGGCCACCGAAGCTGAGCCCCGCACCGAAGCACTGCCCCTCGCCGACGGCGATGTCCGCGCCGAACGCGCCGGGCGGTTTCAGGAGGCCGAGCGACATTGGATAAGACGAGACGACGAAGAGCGCGCCCGCCTCGTGGGTGAGCTGCGCGATCGCGGCCATATCCTCGATCGCGCCGAGGAAGTTCGGGTACTGCACGATCACGCAGGCCGCCCCCTCCGCCGCCTCGCGCAGGGTGGAGAGGTCGGTGTGCAGCGTGGCCGGGTCGAGCGGCAACTCGATGATCTCGGCGTTCAGGCCGGAGGTGTAGGTCTGCAACACCTGGCGGTGGGCCGGATGCACCCCGCCCGCCACCACCAGTTTGCGGCGCCGGGTCGCCCCTATCGTCATCAGCGCGCCCTCGGCCAGGGCGGTCGCGCCGTCATAGATCGAGGCGTTGGAGACTTCCATGCCGAAGAGGTCGCAGGTCATCGTCTGGTATTCGTAGATCCCTTGCAACGTCCCCTGGCTCAATTCCGGCTGATACGGCGTGTACGAGGTCAGGAACTCGCCGCGCTGGTTGAGGTAACCGACGGCGGCGGGGGTGTAATGCCCGTAGGCCCCGGCCCCGAGGAATGAGGCGAGCTGGCCGGTGTGCGAGTTCGCCTCGGCCAGCTCGCCCAGGCGCGCGCGCACCTCCTGCTCGGAGAGGGGGGCGGGGAGGCGCAACTCCGGGAAGCGCAACGTTTCCGGGATATCCTTGAAGAGATCGACGAGCGTATCGACGCCGATCGCCGCGAGCATCTGCTCGCGATCCGCGGCGGTGTGTGGCACGTAGGACATTGTCGCTCCACTCCATGCAAGTACGAACGACGAACCGACTAATAGGCCACTCCAGCCCTCCGCCAGCCGCGCCCCGATTCGTACTTCGTCGCTCGTACTTCGTACTTTCTCAGTGTCCGCCCGCCGTGACGTGCGCCGCGTACTCGTCGGCGCTCAGCAATTCGCTGGTCGTGCCGGGATCGGTGACGCGCAGCTTGATCATCCAGGCACCATCGTACGGGGAGGAGTTGACCTGCTCCGGCTCGTTGGCGAGCGCGTCGTTCACTTCGAGGACCTCGCCGCCGACCGGGGCATAGATGTCCGAGACGGCCTTGACCGACTCCACCACGCCGAACGCCTGCCCCTGGGCGAGTTGCTGCCCGATCTGCGGAACTTCCACGTAGGTCACATCCCCCAATTCGCTCTGGGCGAATTCGGTGATGCCGATCGTGGCGATGTCGCCCTCGATCTTGACCCACTCGTGCTCTTTGGTGTAGCGCCGGTCGGTCGGTGCCTGCTCCACTGCCTCGCTCCTTCGCTGACGTTCACAGATATGCACTATCGCGGGCGGGCACCTGTTGCGCCCACCAGCCGCCTTCAGGTTTACTTGCCAGGTCGCTTGTAGAACGGGGTCTTGACCTGCTCGGCGCGGACCGCCTTGCCTCGGATGATGATGTCGAGCGGCTTGCCGATCCCCGCGACCGCGCGACTGACGAGGGCGAGGCCGATACTCTGCCCGAGGGTGGGGGCGTGTGTGCCGCTGGTGACATGGCCGACGGGCGTATCGCCCACCTGTACCACGTAACCGGCGCGGGGCGCACCGCCGCGCTCGGTCATGCGGAAGCCGACGAGTCGTCGCGCGGGCTTCGCCTCACGCACGGCCAGCAGAGCATCGCGCCCGATGAAATCGCCCTTATCGAAGTTAACCGCCCAGCCGAGGCCCGCCTCCAGCGGGTTGATCTCCTCGGTCAACTCGTGGCCGTAGAGGGCCATCTTCGCCTCGAGGCGGAGGGTGTCGCGTGCGCCGAGCCCGATCGGCAGCAGCCCTTCCGGGCGACCCGCCTCCAGGAGTGCTGTCCACAGGCGCTCGCTCTGCTCGATCGGGAAGTAGAGTTCGAAGCCGTCCTCGCCGGTGTAGCCGGTACGCCCGATCAGGGTCGGCACGCTCGCCACCGTGGCGTCGAGCGCATCGAAATAGGGGAGCGCGGCGAGATTGACACCCGTCAGCTTCTGGAGGATCGCCTCGGCGCGCGGACCCTGGAGGGCGATCATGCCGGTGCGGTCGGTCGCATCGTCGAGCGTCACGTCCCACTCGGGACGTTCCGCACGCCGCGCCCGCATCCAGGCGACATCGTGCTCGCGGTTCGCGGCGTTGACGACCACGAACCAGCGCCCCGGCAGGCGATAGATGAAGAGATCATCGATCACGCCGCCGGCGGGGAGGCACATCAGCGCGTAGCGCGACGAGCCTTCCGCGAGCGAGGCCATGTCGTTGGTGACGAGCCATTGCAGGTAGGGGAGCGCATCGGGGCCGGTGACGATCACCTGGCCCATGTGGCCGAGATCGAAGAGTCCTGCGGCGTCGCGTACCGCCCGGTGCTCCTCAAGATCGCCGGAATAGCGCACCGGCATGTCCCACCCGCCGAACTCGACCATCCGCGCGCCCATGCGTCGATGCACGTCGTTGAGCGCGGTCATGCGGAGCGCCCCACCGGTCACGGTGCTGTCGGCCATGCGCGCTGTCCCCCCTGACGAGCCCCAATTGTGGACTAGCAACCCTCGGTTTGAACCAGCGCTGAGTATAGCATATCGCCCTTTTCGCCCTTGTCATGGACGAAGCCTTTCACCGGCAGCAACGATCGACGCGATGGCCAGGCAGGACGCAAAAATGCTCGCCAGGAGCAGCCCTCTCGCCGCCCCTGTCGGGGCGGCAGCGTCGGGATGAGGGCGATCAGGCCGCTGGTCGGATAGCAAATCACGCCAAACGTTTGCAAGGTCGCGCAGTCATGCTACAATCGCTCCTACACCAACTCCCCATGACCCCGGATAGCAGGGTCGGACACCGGAATGGTGGGCTAGAAAGCGGGACCGCCAGAAGACCCAACTGTGGGAATTCGGTCGCCCGTGGATAGTGCATGGAGGAACGGACCAATGGCTAAGATCGTCTTCGATCACGTCCACAAACGGTACGAGAACAGCGACCAGTTCGCCGTGACCGACCTTTCGATCGCCTGTGAAGACGCCGAATTCCTGGTGTTCGTCGGGCCATCGGGGTGCGGCAAATCCACCGCGTTGCGCATGCTTGCCGGACTGGAAGAGATCAGCGAAGGCAGCATCTACATCGGCGACCGCCGCGTCAACGACCTCCCGCCCCGCGACCGCGACATCGCGATGGTCTTCCAGAACTACGCGCTCTACCCGCACATGAGCGTGTACGACAACATGGCCTTCGCCCTGAAGCTGCGCCGCGTCAACAAGCAGGAGATCGATCGCCGCGTCCGCGAGGCCGCCGAGATCCTCTCGATTACCCCCTATCTGACCCGCCGCCCGAAGGCGCTCTCCGGTGGTCAGCGACAGCGCGTCGCGCTCGGTCGCGCCATCGTCCGCGAGCCAGCCGCCTATCTGATGGACGAGCCGCTGTCCAACCTCGACGCGAAGCTGCGCGTGCAGACCCGCGCCGAGATCCAGAAGCTGCACCGCCGCCTCAATGTCACCACGATCTACGTCACGCATGACCAGGTCGAGGCCCTGACGATGGGCGATCGGATCGTGGTCATGAAGGACGGCTTCCTCCAGCAACTCGACACTCCGCAGAATCTCTACGACAGGCCGGCCAACATGTTCGTCGCGGGCTTCATCGGCTCGCCGTCGATGAACTTCATCCCGGCCAAGGTCGAGTCGGACGGCGAGGGCCTCTTCCTCATGGAAGGAAGCATGAAGCTGCGCGTGCCGCGTGAGCACGATGGCAAGCTGGCCGCCTACAAGGGCAAGCAGATCATCTTCGGAATCCGCCCGGAGGACATCGAGCACGTCGATTACGCTGAGGCTTCCTATAGCGACATGGTCGTCCCGTCGCGCGTCGAGGTTACCGAGCCGCTCGGCAGCGAGATCCAGTTGCACGCGACCACGGCGGATCACGACACCGGGACCGGCGCGATCGCGGTGGAAGAAGACGCGCCGAACGATGTCTTCGTCGCGCGCGTGGACCCGCGCGTCCGCGCGATGCCCGGCGACGTCGTGTCGCTCGCCTTCAACATGAGGAACATGCACGCCTTCGACCCGCAGACCCAGGAGGCGGTGGTCTGAATCCGCCACGGGTAGGCAAAGGGGCGGGGCCGGGCATATCGCCCGGCCCCGCCCCTCGCTTGTGCTCGTCGATCCCGCTTCGCACGGCACTCAGTTGGCGGAGGAGTCGCCCACACCCCGCCGCACACTACCGAGCGTCAGACGGTCGGCGACGAGATCATCCTGCTCGTTCTCGCGCGGGATGACGATGAATTCAGGCTCGCGCCACTCTTCGCGGTTGGCCGCGTGGATCGCCTCCGGGTCGTGCAGCAGCTTGCCGGTCGCCGAATCATAGCGATAACCCTTCGGCGTGTGCGCGATGTAGACCGGAATCCCGCGCCGCCGCAACTCGCGCAACAACGCCTCCAGCCCCTGGCTATCGGTGCGTCCGAGGCGATTCAGGGTGTAGACGACCACCGCCGCCGCCTGCCCCGCCGCGACCAAGCCGATCAGCTTGGTGATGCCGGGACGCATCAGCGTCGAATTCGGACCGCTGTCGAGCAGCGTCGCCTCGTCGGTGACGGTATAGCCGAGCGCCAGTGCGAGGTCGCGGCAAACGGCGAGTTGCGCCTCCGACGGCGTGCGATCGTGCTCGTTGTATTGCGATTCGCGGATATAGAGCGCGGCGACCCGCCCGGCCCCGATCGTCGTCATCTTCAGTCCTCCCCCTTCTTCCACCAGCGCCAATCCGCACCAGCACCCGTGGTCTCCACCGCCTCGCTTGGGTCCGGGGCGAAGCGCGACTGCGGACGCGCGTGCTCGTCGGTCCGATAGAACCAGGCGCACACCGGCTCACCGGCGCGCAGATGCTGCCGCACGATCGCGCGGATCGCGCCCGGCGTCAGGCGGTTATAGAAGATCGGCCCCGGATACACGTTCACCGAGGGCGCTTGCTCGCAACGATTGCGGCACGAGGTCTCCTGGACCGAGACCTCTCCGGCCAGACCCTGCGCCGCGATCTCCTCCTCCAGCGCCGGCAAGAGCGCGCGTGACCCGGCGCGCGTGCAATTCGGGCCGTAACAGAGGTGGACCCGGTAGGTTGTCTGCTGCATCCGACTCGCTCCCCGATCTTCCCTTGGTCGCGTGGCAAAGGGCGTCGCCTATATGGCGACCGCAGATCGCCACCCCATCCAGTATACCCCGTGCCCCGCCGCCGCCGCGCGAGTCGGCGCCGATGGCGGGGCACGGGGCCTTGGGAGAACACTGAGCGGTAGGGCTTACGGCGCGTAATTGGTGTAGACGACGACGTTGGCGGCGTACTGGCCGTTGGTGAAGGGAGTCGTCGAGTCGCAGGTGATGATGTTGAGATGCCGCTCGGATGTCGGGCCGAAAATCTGCTGCAACGGCGCAGCGCTGCGCCCGTAGGAATCGACCCCGGCGACGACGAAACGCCGCGTGACGCCGTCATCGCCGACGACGAAGATCTCATCGCCCGCCTTCAGCTTGGCGAGATCCCAGAAGACCGCCTTGCCGGTCTTCGAGTCCACATGCCCGGCGATCGCAGCGTTGCCGACGTCGCCGGGGCGCGCGCCGGGCTCGTACCAGGCGGTGTTGTCGTAATTCTTTGGGGTGTCCATGTTACCCTCGGGGGTCAGCCCGACGTACTCGATCGCCGCATCGACCTTGATCGATGGAATCTGAACGCGCACCGGCTGGCCCGCGCGCGGCACAGCGGGCGTGGTCGGGGTAACCACCGCCGTGGGAGCGATCGTCGCGCTCGGGGCGGCGGGCGTGACCGCGCCGACTGGCGTGACGGTGGCGGCGGGGGGTGCCGAACTTGTGGCGGTGACGTTCGGCGTGGTCGGGGTTGCCGTAGGGGTCGGGGTTATCGCAGCGGCAACGGCGATAGTCGCCGTGGGCGTGGCTGGCGCGACGGTGGGAGCAGCGGTCGGCGAGGCGGCATCACTACACGCCGAGAGGGTGAGCAGGAGGGAAAGGAGCAATACCCTCACCAGGCCACCGCGGCGCGCCAGCATCCAGTTCGGTGTCATCGACATCTCGTCCTTCGTATCACTTGGCGTGGGCAACATCGCCGCGCCACTCGCGATCATACCGTACCTCGCCACGGCAGAGAAGTGCGCCCCCAGTGCAGGTCGCCCTTATACATACGCAGCAGCGTCCCCGGAGGATGTATCGTCGCGCGCCATGCCGCCTTGCGGTCGGGGGTGGCCGGGGTGGTGCTATACTTCCTGTACCGTTTGCTGTCCGATCCCGACACGAGAACAGCTGACGTTTTCGACACAATTCTTGTTATACCGCTGGTCTGATCAGCGATCCCCCGCCGATACCACCGGGAATCGGTGAGCACGTCGCCATTGCCGAGGAGGTCCTGATGGAGAGTGCCGCAACCCTCGCCGATATCGCCGCCGATATCGCCGCGCGCGACGGCGAGCGGACCGCGATCGTCTTCCAGGAACACCGCATCAACTACGCCCAACTGAACGGCATGATCGAACTCGCGGCCAATGGGCTGGCCGCGCGCGGCATCGGGCCGGGCGACCGCGTCGGGCTGATGGCCCCGAACATCCCCCAGTTCGTCGTCGCCTACTACGCGATCGCCCGGCTCGGCGCGGTGACGATCCCGTTGAACCTCCTCTACAAGGCGGGCGAGGCGGGCTACATCCTCGCGGACGGCGAGGCCAAGGCATTCATCGTCCACGAGGCGTTCTACGCGCAGGTGGCAGCCGGGATCGCGGACGCCCCGACCGTCGTTCACACCGTCTTCATCGGTCAGAACGCCGCCCCCGAGGGGACGATCCCTTGGGAGACGCTGCTGGACCGCGCGATCCCCCGGCGTGCGTCGATCGCGGTCGCACCGGACGATCTGGCGGTGATCTGCTACACCTCGGGGACGACCGGCAAACCGAAGGGCGCGCTGCTGACCCACCGTAACTTCATGGCGAACTGCGATCAGATCAATCGGCTGGAGAAGTTCAGGGTCGGACCGGACGACATCACCCTGCTCGTCCTGCCGCTCTTCCACATCTACGGGATGAACGTCGGGATGAACGCGGCGCTGCGCGCGGGTGGCACGATCGTGCTGGTCGTCCGCTTCGAGCCGGTCCCGGTCCTCGAAGCGATCCAGCGCCACCGCGCGACGGTCTTCCTCGGCGCGCCGCCGATGTACATCGCCTGGGTCAACACGCCAGGACTCGGCGACTACGATCTGTCGAGCCTCCGCAACGTCAATTCCGGCGCAGCCCCGCTGCCGAAGGAAGTCCTCGCCCGCTTCGAGCAACTCACCGGGGTCCAGATTCAGGAAGGCTACGGCCTCACAGAAACTTCTCCGGTCACCCACACCAATGCGGCGGCCCCGGTGGTCAGGCCGGGCACGATCGGCTGGCCGATCCCCGGTGTCGAGGCGCGGATCGTGGACGAGCAGGACCGGGACGTGCCGCAGGGGCAGGAAGGGGAGTTGATCGTTCGGGGCGACAACGTCACGGGCGGCTACTGGGGGCGCGCCGAGGAGTCGGCGGAGGCGCTGCGCGGCGGCTGGTTCCACACCGGGGACATCGCCACGGTCGATGCGGAGGGGTATTACGCGATCGTCGATCGCAAGAAGGACATGATCAATGCGGGAGGCTTCAAGGTCTGGCCGCGCGAGGTGGAGGAGATTCTCTACACCCACCCGAGCGTGCGGGAAGCGGCGGTCGTCGCCATCCCCGACCCCTACGCGGGGGAACGACCGCTCGCCTACGTGGCGCTGAAGGCGGGGCAGGTGACGACCGAGGCGGAACTGATCGCCTTCTGTCGGGCGCGGCTCGCCTCGTTCAAGGCCCCGGCGCGCGTGGAGTTCCGCGAGGAATTGCCGAAGCTGCCGACCGGCAAGGTGTTGCGCCGCGTCCTGCGCGACGAGGCGCGCGAACTGGCCCCCATCGCGCAGGAATGAGCCGACGGTGGGCGGGTCCCGGACGCGCCCGGAATACCCCGTGCTGACCATGCCGACCGTCTGAATAAAAACGAACGGTCGTTTGAAAATGGTGCCGGTGCATGGTATGCTCTGCGCATCTGTTGCGGGGGTGCGCGAGCATATCCTCCCTTGCCGTGTCCTTCGCGGGGCGGGCGATCCGGTCACAACGGGGGCACCTCCGATGGGCGAGCGGTGGAAAACGAAGGAGCAGCGACGATGACCAGCACGATCCCCGAGTTGCAGCTTGGCGAGCAGTCGGAGGCTCTCCTGCGTCCCGGCGCGAGCCGCGAGACGGCGGAGCGGAGCACCAACCTCGTCGGCCAGATCTTCCCGCGCGTCGATTTCTACGCCGTGGACGATCTGCTGACCGACGACGAGCGCGCGATCCGCGACAAGGTGCGCGCCTTCGTCGACGCCGAGGTGATCCCGATCATCGGCCCCTACTGGGAGCGCGCGGAATTCCCCTGGCAACTCGTCCCCAAGCTCGCCGAACTCGGCATCGCCGGTGGAGCGCTGCGCGGCTATGGCTGCCCCGGCCTCAGCCCGGTCGCGGACGGCCTGATCGCCGCCGAGCTGTCGCGCGGCGACGCGAGCGTCAGCACCTGGCTGGGGGTCCACTCCGGCCTGGCGATGGGCTCGATCTACGTCGCGGGGAACGAGGAGCAGAAGCGCCACTGGTTGCCGCAGATGGCCCGGATGGAGAAGCTCGGTGCGTTCGGGCTGACCGAGCCGTTGCGTGGCTCCGACGCCTCGCACCTCCAGACGACCGCCCGCCGCGACGGGAATAGCTACGTCCTCAACGGAGCGAAGCGCTGGATCGGCCTCGGCAATGTCGCGGACGTGATCGTCGTCTGGGCGCGCGACCTCGACAACGACGGCAAGGTCGCGGGCTTCCTGGTAGAGAAGGGGACGCCCGGTTTCGAGGCGCACCTGATGGCCGGCAAGATGGCCCTCCGCGCCCTCGGCAACGCCGACCTCACCTTCACCGACGCGCGCATCCCGGCGGAGAACCGCCTCGGCGGCAGCACGAGCTTCCGCGAGACGGCGATGGTGCTGACGATGACCCGCTACGGCGTCGCCTGCTCGGCGCTGGGCAACGCGATGGCGTGCTACGAGGCGGCGCTGGCCTACGCCACGCAGCGCGAGCAATTCGGCAAGCCGATCGCCGGGCATCAGCTGGTGCAGCAGAAGCTGGTCTGGATGCTGAGCGAGATCACCGCGATGCAATTGATGTGCTGGCGACTCGGGCGATTGCTGGCGCAGGGGAAGATGACCGCCGAGCAGGCGTCGCTCGCCAAGCTGAACCACAGCACCAAGGCGCGCAAGATCGCGTCCGAGGCGCGCGACATCATGGGCGGCAACGGCATCCTGCTCGACAATCTGGTGGCGCGACACTTCAACGACGCCGAGGCAATCTACTCCTACGAGGGGACCGCCGAGGTCCAGACGCTCGTCGTCGGGCGTAAGATCACCGGCATCCAGGCGTTCGCGTAGGGAGTAGGCGTAGTAGAACGAGTAGGCAAGTAGGCGAGTAGCGTAGGAACGATTCGGCGGTCGGCGGTCACTGATACGGATAGGCCAACATTACTTCGTCCCTTACTTGCCTACTCGTTCTACTACGCCTACTCGTTCTACTACGCCTACTCGTTCTACTACGCCTACTCAGAGGAGGACCGATGAGCACGATCACCCGCGTGGCGGTGCTCGGGGCGGGGACGATGGGGGCGGGCATCGCGGCGCACTGCGCCAATGTCGGCCTCCAGGTCTCCCTCCTCGACATCGCGCCGGATACCCTGACCCCCGACGAGGAGAAGCGCGGGCTAACACCGGAGAGTCCCGCCGTCCGTGACCGCATCGTCCGTGCGGGCTACGACCGGATGGCGAAGTCGCGCCCCGCGTCGCTCGCCAACGCCGACGCGGGCAAGCGGATCCGCGTCGGCAACTTCGCGGACAACTTTGCCTGGGTCGGTGAGGCCGACTGGATCGTCGAGGTCATCATCGAGCGCATCGGGCCGAAGCAGGCGCTGATGGCGCGGATCGAGGAGACGCGCAAGCCCGGCAGCGTCGTCTCCTCGAATACCTCCGGCATCCCCCTGCACGAGATCGCGGCGGGGCGTGGCGACGACTTCAAGGCCCACTTCCTCGGCACGCACTTCTTCAACCCGCCGCGCTACCTGAAGCTGCTGGAAGTGATCCCCCTGCCGGAGACCGATCCGGCGGTCGTGCGGCAAATGAAGGCGTTCGGCGAGAGTGTCCTCGGCAAGGGCGTGGTGATCTGCAAGGACACCCCGAACTTCATCGCCAACCGCTTCGGGTCGTTCGATGGGATGTTCGGCGCGCGCTGGGCGCTCGACAACGGCTACACGATCGAGGAGACCGACGCGCTGACCGGGCCGCTGCTCGGGCGCCCCAACACCGCCTCCTTCCGTCTCGCCGATCTCGCCGGGATCGACATCATGGCCGGGGTGGCCGACAACCTCTACGCCGCCGCGCCCGACGACGAGTCGCGCGAGGAGTTCAAGACGCCGCCGCTCGTGGGTCGACTCGTTGCCGAAGGGCGACTCGGCAATAAGAGCGGGCAGGGCTTCTACAAGCAGGTCCAGGGGCCGAAGGGGCGCGAGTTCCACGTCCTCGATACTAACTCGCCGGATCTCGCTTATCGCCCGGCGCGAAAGGTCGAGGAGCCGATCATCGCCGACGCGGGTCGGATCGGCGACCTCGGCGAGCGGCTGCGCTTCATCGTCGCCCAGGCCGACGAGGGAGACCGGGGCGCGAAGCTGGTCGAGATGCTGACCGTCCCGGCGCTCGCCTACGCCGCGCGGCGCGTCCCGGAGATGAGCGATGACATCGTCTCGATCGACGACGCCATCCGCTGGGGCTTCGCGCGACAGCTGGGGCCGTTCGAGACCTGGGACACCCTCGGCGTCCGACCGACCGTGGAGCGGATGGAGCGTCTCGGCGCGACCGTCCCCGCCTGGGTCCGCGCGATGCTCGCCGCCGGGAACGAAAGCTTCTACCAGGAGCGCAACGGGAAGCGCTATGCCTACCATCCCGGCACCCAGGATTACCAGGAGATCGCTCGCGGCGCGGAGCAGCTCGACCTCGCGGCGCTGAAGGCGGCGGGGAAGGAACTGGTCGGCACGCGCACCGCTAGTCTGATCGATCTCGGCGACGGCGTCCTCTGCCTGGAAGTCCACAGCAAGGCGAACGCGATCGGCTCCGAGGCGATGGGGGTGCTAGCCCGCGCGCTCGATCTGCTGGACACGGACGACGCCTGGCGCGCGCTGGTCATCGGCAACCAAGGGCAGTTCTTCGCCGCCGGGGTCGACCTGAGAGAGGTCGGCGCGATCGCGATGAGCGGCGACCCGCAGGCGTTGTACGACTTCCTCCGTGCCGGACACGAGCTGTTGCAGCGCGTCCGCTTCGCGCCGAAGCCGGTCGTCGCCGCGCCATTCGGACAGACCCTCGGCCTCGGCGTGGAACTGAGCCTCGCGGCATCGGCCATCTGTGCCGAGGGCGAGACGTACATGGGGCTGGTCGAGGTCGGGGTTGGGCTGATCCCCGGCGGGGGCGGCTGCAAGGAACTGATCCGCCGGATCGTCTCCCCAGCCGCGCGCGTGGCCGGTTCCGACCCGCTCCCGGCCCTGCGCCGGATCTTCGAGACGATCGGGCAGGCGAAGGTCAGCACCAGCGCCGCCGAGGCGCGCGATCTCGGCTTCCTGGCCCCGAGCGATCGGATTATCTTCGGTAAGGATCGCCTGATCGCGGAGGCGAAGCGTTTGGCCCTCGATCTCGCCGACGCCGGGTATCACCCACCCGCGCGGGAGCAGAGCTGCTACGCGGCGGGCATCGGCGGGAAGGCGACGCTGCTGCTCGGCGTTCACCAGTTCAAGGTGGGCGGATATATCTCCGAGTACGACGCGGAGATCGCCGCGATGCTCGCCACCGTCCTGTGTGGTGGCGATCTCTCGCAGCCGCAGTGGGTCGGCGAAGACTACATCCTGGAACTGGAGCGGCAGACGTTCATGCGCCTCCTCGGCAACGAGCAGACCCAGGCGCGCATGATGCACATGCTCCAGACCGGGAAGCCGCTACGCAACTAAAGCAGTGACGAATGACGAGTGACGAATAGGGTACGAGGAATACCACCACCTTATGTCGCTTCACTGTCCTGATTCGTCATTCGTCATTCGTCATTCGTCATTTTCGAGGGGGTTCTGATGGTCAAGGAAGCAGTGATCGTCGCGGGGGCGCGCACGGCAGTGGGGAAAGCCCCGCGCGGCACCCTCCGCGCGACACGCCCGGACGATATGGCCGCAGCGGCGATCGACGCGGTCGTCCAACAGGTCGCGGGGCGGCTCGACGTGGCAGAGATCGAGGACGTGGTCCTCGGCTGCGCCATCCCCGAGGCGGAGCAGGGCTCCAACGTGGCGCGGATCGCGGCGTTGCGCGCGGGGCTGCCCGATAGCATCCCCGGCACCACCGTCAACCGTTTCTGCTCGTCCGGCTTGCAGACGATCGCGCAATCCGCCGAGCGGATCATGGCCGGGTTCGGCACCGCGATCCTGGCGGGCGGTACCGAGAGCATGAGCATGGTGCAGCAGGCGAACGGGCGACTCGCCCCCAACCCGCACCTGATCGCGACCCACCCCGACGTCTACCTCAGCATGGGGCTCACCGCCGAGAACGTGGCGAAGGAGTGGAAGGTCAGCCGCGACGATCAGGACGTCTTCGCGCTGCGCTCCAACCAGCGCGCGGTCGCGGCGATCGACGCGGGCCGCTTCCGCGACGAGATCATCGCCCTCCCGGTCGAATACACCTACGTCGATGAGCGCGGCAAGGTCCGCACGCAGGAAGCGACCTTCGACACCGACGAGGGGCCGCGCCGCGATACCTCGACCGAGGCGCTGGCGAAGCTCAAGCCGGTCTTCGCCGCGCGCGGCAGCGTCACCGCCGGCAACTCGTCGCAGACGAGCGACGGCGCGGCGGCGGTGCTGGTGATGGAGCGCGAGGCGGCGGAGGCGCGCGGCCTCACGCCGCTGGCCCGGTTCGTCGCCTTCGCGGTCAGCGGCGTCCGCCCCGAGGTGATGGGGATCGGCCCGGTGGTCGCGATCCCGAAAGTCCTCAAGCTGGCGGGGTTGACCCTGGCCGACATCGACCTGATCGAGTTGAACGAGGCGTTCGCGGCGCAGGCGCTGGCCGTGATCCGCGAACTCGGCCTCGACGAGGAGAAAACGAATGTCAACGGCGGCGCGATCGCCCTCGGCCACCCGATGGGCGCGACCGGCGCGAAGCTGACCGTGCAGCTCATCAACGAGTTGCGTCGCCGCAAGGGGCGCTACGGCATGGTGACGATGTGCGTCGGCGGTGGGCAGGGCGCGGCGGGGATCTTCGAACTCCTCAACTGACCGGGCAACCATCTTTCAGACATTTACCACTCACGAGAAGAGGGGACGAGCGGTTTATACGCTCGTCCCCCTTCTTTGCGCTCGCTATCGGCGCACCGTGCGAATGTACGGAATGGCGCATTTTCGTCAGCCGACCTCGAAAACACAGCCACGCTATTTGTGGCACCGCTCCTGCAATCGTTGTATAGGGACACGACCGTTCGTGTGCGATCAACGAATCTGGAGGAGGGGGCCACATGACGCAAGACACGGGCAAGACGGCGGAACTGATCGCGGGGCTACAGGGCGACCTGGCGCGCGAGTACAAGGCGGTCATCCAGTACGTCATCTACAGTCAGAAGATCGACCGCGCGCAGTATCAGAACATCGCCACCGAGCTAGAGGCGCACGCCCACGAGGAGCTGGATCACGCGATCAGCATCGCCAAGCAGCTCGATTACTTCGGCGCGTATCCGACCCATGAAGCGGAACCGGTCGAAGTCTCGGAAGACAACGAGGAGATGCTGTGGTTCGATCTCCGCGCCGAAGACGCGACGATCGACAACTATCGGCAGCGCATCCGGCAGGCGGAAGCGCTCGGTGAGTACGCCCTGGCCGAGGTCTTACGGGGCATCGTCGTGCAGGAACAGGACCACCAGATCGATCTGGCCTCCGCGCTCGGCGTCACCCCCGAGCCCTCCCGCCGCAAGCAGGAGGCGCAGTCCGGCCAATAGCGCCGATCGTGCGGTGTCGAGCGCAGGGACTGAATCATATGCAGAATGCCGGGCCGAGCGTTGCGCTCGGCCCGGCTTTCTGCTGTCCTATGCGCCCTACGTGACAGGCTTCGGGACACCACTCGAACGATCGTCAGCGTGCTACGAGGGCCGGTTATTGCCGCCTGACCGCCGCGCCCGCGATCTCGCGCCGCCTACGATGGGATCGCCTGGCCGATCGGGCTCTCTACGGGGGCAACCGCGCGCATCGGGAAGCCCTGCGCAGTGAGATATTCCTTCGCTTCGCGGATCGTGTGGGTGCGAAAGTGGAAGATCGACGCAGCCAGGACCGCGTGCGCGCCCGCGCCGAGCGCGTCACCGAGATGCCCGAGCGTCCCTGCGCCGCCGGACGCCACGACCGGCACGCGCACGACCCTCGATACCGCCGCCGTCAGGCCGAGCTCGTACCCCTCGCGCGTGCCGTCCGCATCGATGCTGTTGAGGACGATCTCGCCAGCGCCGAGCTCGACGCCGCGCCGCGCCCACTCGATCGCGTCGATGCCGGTGCCACGCCGCCCGCCGTGCGTGCGGACCTCCCAGCCCCCGCCCGGTCGCGCCGCCGCGTCGATCGAGAGGACGATGCACTGCGAGCCGAAGCGCCGCGCGCCCTCGGTGATCAGTTCCGGGGTCGCGAGCGCCGCCGTATTGACGCTGACCTTATCGGCTCCGGCGCGCAGCAGCGTATAGATGTTCTCCACCGTGCGAACGCCACCGCCGACCGTCAGCGGGATGAAGACCTCCCTGGCGACGCGCCGCACCGTTTCGAGCATGATCGCGCGCTCGTCGCTCGATGCGGTGATGTCGTAGAAGGTTAGCTCGTCGGCCCCCTCGGCGTCATAGTAAGCGGCGAGCTCGACCGGGTCGCCCGCGTCGCGCAGATCGAGGAACTGCGTCCCCTTAACCACCCGTCCGCCGGTCACATCGAGGCACGGGATGATGCGGCGTGTCAGCATGGTGCGCTCCTCCTCGTGGACTGGTTCGCGAACGGTATTGCCAAGCGGCCCGACCGTGGACCCGCAGGGTCAAATCTCCTCGTCGTCGTCGCCATCGCCCTGAAGTTGCGCGAGACGTTCGGTGACGATCTGGACCTCTTGCTGCGCCTGCTCGATCCGCACCCGCAGGCGCAACTCTTCGAGACGGCGCATCTCCCCGCGCAGGGTTTCATCCTGATCGCGGAGGGCATCGAGCCGCGTCGTCATCAGGGCGAGGCGATGGCTGATCGAGCCGTCGGCGCGTTCCAGATCCTCGAAGCGGGCCATCGTGGCGGTGAAACGGGTGTCATTGAGGCGCTCGATCACGCGCATACGCTCCTCGCCCGACGTGCGCGTCGCCTCGGCCTGCGCGATCGTCTTGTCGTGGCGCAGCTGCGCATACGAACCGATTTGATCGATGTCCTCGCGCAACACCGCGTCTGCGGCAGCCAGCGCGTCGAACTTCGGCAGAACCCCGTGCAATTCCACGCGTACGCGGTCGATCTGCACGTCGAGCGGCGGCAACTCGTCTTTCAGCGCGTCGATCCGCCCGTTCGTCTGATCGAGGCGCACACCGAGATCGCCGACGCGACGACGCACATCCTGCTCGACGATCCCCACCGCGTCGTTCGTCTTGCGCCAATCGGCGCGGACCTCATCGATCTCGGCGCGCACCGCCTCGAGTTCGGCGCGCACCTCGCGCGCGATCTGCGTCGCGCGCTCGACTTGCGGCGGCAGGCGATCGATCTGCGCCTGCAACTCGCCGAAGCGGTGGCGCTCCTCACCCAACTCCTGGAACTTGGTGCGGACAAAAGCGGCGAGATCGTTGATCTGCGCCTGGAGGTTCGGGAGCGGCGCGATCGCCCCGGCGAAGCGGCGATCGATCTCTTCCGTCTCGGCGCGCAGTCGCCCGATCTCCACGATTCGCGCGTCGCTGAGCGATCGGGCCTCGTCGCGCGCGCCCTCGATCCGCTCCCCAAGCTCGGCGAGCGTCTCCGCGATCGTATCGTTCGTCTCCTCCGACTGGGAGTGCCGACTGCCACTCTCGCGGAGGATCAGGCGTAGTTGGTCGATCTGCTCTTGCAACGCCCCGAGCCGCGCTTCATCGCGCCGACGCTGCTCGTCGTACCGGATGTTATCGCGAATATCCACACCCCTGCTCCAATGACAAATGATGAGTGACGGATGACGAATTAGCGGTCGAGTGGGCAAAGTGGACCGGTGGCGAAGTGAGGACGAAGGGATAAGCGACGAATAGGATGGCGTTGCCGTACTTATTCGTCACTTGTCACTCGTCATCCGTCATCCGTCATTCGCCACCACCCACTCGCCCGGTCTCAGGGTCACATCGCCTGTATAGATCGCGCGCCCGACGATCGCCGCCTCGACGCCGGGGACGGCAGCGAGCGCGACCAGATGCTCGCGCCGCGCGACGCCGCCGGAGGCGATCACGGCCAGGCCGCTCACCTCGGCCATCTCGCGCAGGGCGGTGTAATTCGGCTCGTGGAGGGTGCCATCGCGTCCGATGTCGGTGTAGACGACGTGTCGCACGCCGAACGCCGCCAATTCGGTCGCCAGTTCGGTCGCGCGGACGGCGGTCGTCTCGGTCCAGCCGCGCGTGGCGACCATGCCCTCGCGCGCATCGAGGCCGAGGACGATCCGCTCCGCGCCCCAGCGTTCGAGCGCCGCCGTCAGCAGATCGCGATCCTCGATCGCGGCGGTGCCGAGGACCACCCGCGCCACCCCGCCCGCGAACGCCGCTTCGAGGTGATCGAGCGAGCGCAGCCCGCCGCCAAGTTCCACCGGGATCGTCAGTGCCCCCGCGATCGCGGAGACGATCGCCGCTTGCGCCGGGAAACCCGCTTTCGCACCATCGAGATCGACGACATGCAGCATCGTCGCGCCCGCCGCCTGCCAGCGAAGCGCCATCTGCACCGGATCGTCGCCGTAGACCGTCTCGCGGGCGAAGTCGCCCTGCAAAAGGCGGACGCACCGCCCGCCGCGCAGATCGATCGCCGGGATCACGATCATGCCGACCGCCCCGCCGCGACCGCAGCCCCCGTCCCCGCCGCACGCTCCGCGACGAGGCGCGCGAAGTTGCGGTAGATCTCGAGCCCCCAGCGCCCGCTCTTCTCGGGGTGGAACTGCGTCGCCATCACGTTCCTGCGCGCGATCGCCGCCGCGAAAGGTGCGCCGTAGTCGGTCTCGCCGAGGACGATCGTATCATCCTCCGGGTCGCAGTAGTAGGAGTGGACAAAATAGAACTCCGTGCCGTCGGGGATCCCGGCGAAGAGCGGGTGAGCGCGCCGCAGCACGACGTTGTTCCAGCCCATGTGCGGCACGATCAGCTCGGCATTGGGGAAGCGCCGCACCGCGCCGGGGAAGATGCCGAGGCAGGGGTGCGGCTCGCCCTCGTAGCTAGTGTCGAACAGCACCTGCTGGCCGACGCAGACGCCGAAGAGGGGGCGATCGCCCGCTGCCACGGCGCGTAGCACGTCCATCAACCCGCGCGCACGCAGGTTCTCCATCGCATCGGCGGTCGCGCCGACACCGGGGAAGATCACCCCATCGGCGGCGAGGAGCGTCGCCGGATCGTCGGTGACGACGTGCGGCACACCGATGTGCTCCAGCGCATTGACCACGCTTCCCAGGTTCCCCGCGCCATAATCGACGACCGCGATGGACATGGTATCCCTCCGGGGTAGTAGTCAGTAGTCAGTGATCAGTAGGCAGTGGCGGTGCCCTTGCGGGGTGGGAGGATGCCACCAACCAAACAACGTCTCCCACCACTGACTACTGGCTACTGATTACTGACTACTCGTATCGAGCACCCGCAACGTCGCCGCGACCGAGCGCGCAAGCGCGTCGTGGTTGTAGCCGCCTTCGAGCACCATCACCAAACGACCCTCGCAGCACTCGTCCGCGAGGGCACAGACGCGCGCGGTCAGCGCCGCGAAGCCCGCCTCGGTCACGCGCTGCATCGCCAGCGGATCGTCGCGGTGGGCGTCGAAGCCGGCGGAGACGAAGATCAGCTGCGGGCGGAACGCGCGCACCGCCGGCAGGATCTCCTCGTCGTAGGCACGCAGGTAGCGCGCGTCGTCGGCACCGGGGGCCACCGGCACGTTCAGCGTCGCGCCTTTGCCCTGCCCCACGCCCGTCTCCTCACGCCGCCCGCTCCCCGGATAGAGGGGAATCTGATGCGACGAGGCGTAGAAGACTTGGTCGGAATCGTAGAAGATGTCCTGGGTGCCATTGCCGTGATGCACGTCCCAATCGATGACTGCCACCCGCTTCAGGCCGTGCGCGTCGAGCGCATAACGCGCCGCCACCGCGACGTTGTTGAAGAGGCAGAAGCCCATCGCCTTGCCGGGGGTCGCGTGGTGGCCGGGCGGGCGAGACAGGACGAAAACCCGCTTCGGGTCGTCTTGCAGGACCGCATCGGTCGCGATCATCGCCCCGCCCGCGCCGTAGACGGCGGCTTCGTAGGAGCCGGGCGAGACGAAGGTGTCGCCATCGAGCCAGCGCCCGCCCGCCTCGGCGGCGTCCAGCACCTCCTCGATTAACTCCGGCGTATGCACGGCGGCGATCGCCTCGAACGGCGCGGCGGGGGGCTCGAAGATACGCCGATCGGCCAACAACCCCTCGCGGTCGAGCTCCTCCATGACCGCGAGCAGGCGACCGGGGTTCTCCGGCTGCTGGCCGGTTTCGTGCCCCAGGTAGAGCGGTGTGTAGACAAGTGCGGTCGTCGTCATGCCCCTGTTGCTCGCTATCGGCCAATTTCCGGCTCCCTGAGTATAGCAGAGGCCCGGCGCGGCCCTCAGAACTCGATTCCCTTCTGCGCCTTGACCCCGTCCCGATACGGGTGCTTGATCTCGCGCATCTCGGTGACGAGATCGGCGAAGGCGATCAACGCCTCGGGGGCGTCGCGCCCGGTGAGGATGACGTGCTGGCCGTCCGGGCGCGCGCGCAGCACGTCCAACACCTCCGCCAGTTCCAGCCAACCGAACTTAAAGCAGTAGGTAATCTCGTCCAGGATCACGATCTCGTACTCGCCCCCCTCGATCGCGGCACGGCAGCGCGCCCACCCCGCGCGAGCCAGGGCGCGATCCTCGGCGATGTTCTCCGACATCCAGGTGAACCCGCCGCCGAGCGGCAACAGCTCCACGCCCATCTTGCGCGCGGCCTGTTCCTCGCCGAAGTTGGCGTTTTGCTCCTTGATGAACTGCAACATGCAGACGCGCATCCCGCGTCCCCAGGCGCGCGTGAGGACACCGAGCGCGGCGGTCGTCTTCCCCTTGCCATCGCCGGTGTTGACGATCACCAGCCCCTGCGCCCGACGATCCGAGCGGCGGCGCGCGGCGCGCTGTTCCGCGCGGATCTGCGCGCGCCCCTCCTCGGTCAGTTCGGGATGCAGCGCCTCCTCGGCCTGCTCATCGTCATGCGGCATCCCTTCATCCTCCGCTCAAACCCGTCGCGCGGCCCTGGTGCCGCCTGCCGAGTATACTTGCCAGCATGGTCGCCGACCGACCGGCACCGCAGCAAAGGTGGACAACGCATGATCGAACACCTCGTCGGAACCCGTTATGTCATCCCCCTCCGCGAGGGCGGCTCCCTCCCCGCCGTGGTCGAGGCCGCGCCGGAGGGAAATTTCGTGGTGAAGTTTCGCGGCGCGGGGCAGGGGGCAAAGGCGCTCGTTGCGGAGACGTTGGCCGCCGGGATCGCCGCGCCGCTCGGCCTGCCGATCCCGCGCGCGGCGATCGTCGCGATCGGCGCAGGCTTCGGCGAGGCCGAGCCGGACCCGGAGATCCAGGACATCCTGCGCGGCAGCGTGGGGGAGAATTTCGGACTCGCCTACCTCTCCGGCGCGCTCTCCTACGATCCGGCGACCGATAGCGAGCGAGTGTCACCCGACCTCGCCGCCGACATCGTCTGGTTCGATGCGCTGATCACCAACGTCGACCGGACGGCGAAAAACACGAATTTGCTCCTTTGGCACGATCGCCTCTGGCTGATCGATCACGGCGCGTCGCTCTACTTCCACCATCGCTGGGCGGGGTGGCGCGACCGGATCCAGACCTTGTTCGCCCCGATCAAGGACCACGTACTCCTGCCGCTGGCGAACGACCTGACGGCGGCGGATGCGCGGCTGCGCCCGCTGCTGACCGGGGAGATCATCGCGGCGGCGGTCGGGGCGATCCCCGAGGTCTGGCTCGGCGGCGAGGCCGAGTTCGCCGATGTGGCGGCGCACCGCGCCGCGTATGTGGACTATCTGCTCGCGCGGCTGAATGGCCCGCGCGCGTGGCTACAGGAAGCGATCGATGCCCAACGACGCGGACCGGAGCAACTCGCCGTTCGCCTCACCCACCGCCCCGCCCACCTCACCCATCCCCCCCGACGTCTGGTATAGCTACGCGATCGTGCGGGTGGTGCCGCGCGTGGAGCGGGGGGAATCGATCAACGTGGGGGCGGTCCTCTTCGCGCGGACGCGCCGGTTCCTGGCGGCGAAGATCGAACTCGATCGCGCGCGCCTGCGCGCCCTCGCGCCCGATGCCGACCTGACGACTATCGAGCGGCACCTCGGCACCTTCGTGGCGATCGCCGCCGGGGATCCGGCGGGGGGGCCGCTGGCGGCGCTGCCCCAGTCGGAGCGTTTCCACTGGATAGTCGCGCCGCGCAGCACCACGATCCAGACCACGCCGGTCCACATCGGTCGTTGCGCCGACCCGGCCCGCGCGCTCGAAGAACTCCTCGACGCCTTCGTCCGCCCGCCGGTCGTGCTCGACGCGGTGGCGGATCATGCTGAGGCTACCCCTCGATCATGATCAAGAACTCCGGCGCATCGGCACCCTCGCCGCGCCAAAAACACGCGAGCGGGCGGAAATCGGCGCGGGAGTAGACCTTCCGGGCGCGCTCGTTGAAGGCGGCGACGGTTAGGCGGAAGCGGGGCGGGGCGAAACGTTCCCGCCCGAGCGCCAGCACCGCCAGTAAGAACGACAGGCCGCGCCCACCGCCGGTCAGGTCCGGGCGCAGCCCCAGGCCGATATCGAGCGGCGCGTGGTCGGCGTAATCGCCGCCTGGCACCTGGGCGTCCGCACCGAAGCAACAGAAGCCGATCAGCGCGCCAACCTCGTCGCGCGCGGCGAAGTAGGCGTTCGCCGGATCGGTCAGGATCGCCACCGCCACGTCAAGGTCGGGCGGCTGGGGGTTGTACACCGCGTACGGCCCATCGTAGCGCCAGGCGAGGATCGCGCGCGCGTCGGTCGCGTCCAGCGGGAGAAAGGTCAGGTGCTCCATCGTCTCCTCTCCGACCCGTTCCGGGCGACCACAAACCACGCACGCAGCACGCGACTCTTGCTCGCAGGGCCCGCTAGGCCATCGGCCCTACATGGCCGGACACGGCCCATGCTATGATGATCAGCGGGGTATGCCCCGTTCGATCTCACCACATCAGCACGCAACGGGGGACAACGAGGATGAACGACGAGCCGAGCAACGAGGAGATCAGGACGGTCGAGGTGCGCGTGCCGGTGATCCGGGTGCCGAAGCTGACAAGCGGCGATGTGGTGGTCCTCCCGCAGCGCCAGCACGTCGCGGAACTCTGCGACTATCTGGCCGAGCACCTCTATGAGCATCGCGCTGTCCTCGACCAGGAGCAATTCCGACGCTTATTGGACGACTACGCACGCTATCGCCTGCTGGCGGCGGCGGGGGTGGAAGACTACCCGCATGTGATCGTCGAGGAATAGGCCCGATCGGCACCATTATCGCTGGCGGTCGCTCATCGACCAACATCATGCCACAGAGCAAAAGGGGGCCGATGCGACCTTATCTCTTCGTCTACGCCCGTAACGAGGTGGGCGACGTACCCTATCCGGTCGACCTGGATCAGATCGCCGACAGCACCAATGTACTGGCCGATACCGGCTTCTCCCGCGAGACGATCGGTGCTTAGAGGGGATCAGAGCATCGCAGAATGCGCGGGGATGAGACAATTACAGCGTCGCGCACCTGGCCGCGCCCGGCCTCGAGCCGAGCGGCATCACCTATCTCGTCGCCACCCGCCTCGACCCCGACCGCGCGGGCGGCACCAACAAGTTCCCGGACGCCGAGGTCGTGATCCAGCGCGAGCACCTCGCGGCGGCGCGCGTCGAGGCACATCCGCGCTTTGCGATCACACGCATGAACTGGGACGCGCCAGGGTTACGCTTTATGGTCGTGGACGGCGACACCGCGCTGGTGCCGGGAGTGGAGTTGCTCGTGGCGGGCGGGCGTGTCCCCAGCCTCCAGGCGGTGTTGGTCCGCCTGCCGAAGACTGGTCCGATGCTGCTCGCCATCGACGCGATGACGCTCGACATGGCGGGATACACGCCGGAGACGCGCCCGATCGGGACCTACGACATGGACGAGGCGGGAGTCCGTGCCAGCACGCGCAAGCTGCTCGATCTCGCCGGGCGCGAGGGCGTCAAACTGATCGTCTACGGCCACGATCCCGCGCAGTGGCAAACTCTTCACACCGCGCCGGAGTTCTACGAATGAAGTGGGCGTAGTGGTATGAGTGGGCGAGTGGGCCAGTAAAGATAGCGAGAGTTACCGATGCGATCGGATTCCCTCGTTACTCTTTACTGGCCCACTCGTATCACTCGCCCACTACGCCCACTCGCTCGCTAATCGGCGGGCGTCGCCACCAACTCGGGGACAAGTTCCGCGCCGGGCGCGTTGTCGCGCAGCCCGTGCTGGTAGTCGAGCGCGGCGGCGATGAAGGCGTGGAAAAGCGGGTGCGGGCGCGTGGGGCGCGACTTGAACTCCGGGTGGAACTGCGTCCCGAGCATGAACGGATGATCCCGCAACTCGATGATCTCGACCAGCCGACCATCGGGCGAGGTGCCGCTGACGATCAGCCCGTCCTCGGCCAGCCCCTCGCGGTAGGCATTGTTGAACTCGAAGCGGTGCCGATGCCGCTCCTGCACCAGATCCGTGCCATACGCCTGCGCCGCCTTGGTACCCGGAACGAGGCGGCACGGGTAGAGGCCGAGGCGCATCGTCCCGCCCATGTCGGCAATGTCGCGCTGGTCGGGCATCAGGTCGATGATCGGGTTCGGGGTGCGCGGATCAATCTCGGTGCTGTGCGCCCCGTCCAAGCCGCTGACGTGGCGCGCGAACTCGATCACGCCCATCTGCATCCCGTAACAGATGCCGAAGTAGGGTACTTGCCCCTCGCGCGCGTGGCGCGCGGCCATGATCTTCCCTTCCACGCCGCGCGGACCGAAGCCGGGCGCGACCAGCAGGCCGCTGAGCTGTCCCAGCACGCGCGACACCTGCTCGGCGGGGAGCGCCTCCAATTCCTCGGAGTTGATCCAGCTCAGATCGACACTGACGCCATGTGCGATCGCCGCGTGCTGGATCGCCTCCGCGATGCTCATGTACGAATCGCGCAGATCGACGTACTTGCCGACGATCGCGATCGGCAGGCGCTCGCCGCCCCGCTTCACGGTCGCGACGAGTTGCCGCCAATCCGCGAGGTCCGGCGCGTGGCCGACGAGGCCGAGCTGTTGCACCAGGCGATCGCCGAGCCCCGCCTCTTCGAGCATCAACGGCACCTCGTAGATCGTCTCGGCGGTCGATAACGGGATCACCGCCGCCGCCTCGACGTCGCAGAAGAGGGCGATCTTCTCCTTGACCTCGGGCGGGATCGTCGCGTCGCAGCGCAGCACGATCACGTCCGGCTGGATCCCGATCGAGCGCAATTCCTTGACGCTGTGCTGCGTCGGCTTCGTCTTCAGTTCGCCGTTGTTGATCTGCGGCAGCAGCGTGACGTGGATGTAGAGGACGTTATCGCGCCCGGCGTCATGGCGGATCTGGCGGATCGCCTCCAGGAAGGGCAGACTCTCGATGTCGCCGACCGTGCCGCCGACCTCGACGATCGTCACCTCCGCGCCGTGCGTGCGGCGGACTGCGGCGACGTGCGCCTTGATTTCGTTGGTGATATGCGGGATGACCTGGATGGTGCCGCCGAGGAAGTCACCCCGCCGTTCCTTGGCGATCACCGAGGAGTAGACCTGCCCGGTCGTTACATTGGAGGTGCGGGAGACATTCTCGTCGGTGAAGCGCTCGTAGTGGCCGAGATCGAGGTCCGTCTCCGCACCATCGTCGGTGACGAAGACCTCGCCGTGCTGATAGGGGGACATCGTGCCCGGATCGACGTTGAGGTATGGGTCGAGCTTCATGATGGTGACGTTGATGCCGCGGCTCTTCAGCAATCGACCGAGCGAAGCGGTGGTGATGCCCTTGCCGATCGAGGAGACCACCCCACCGGTGACGAAGATAAACTTCGGACGCCCCCCGCCCGCTCCTTGCTCGCCGCGCATCGCCGCCTCCTATCCCGTCTATGCCCGCATCGCCTGATCGCTGCTCGTGATTATGGTTCGAGGATGATGATCTTGACCGTTTCCGGCAGATCGCTCTTGCGGATCGTCGCTTTTTCCATCGGGGTCACGTCCGTGATCGCCAACGCATGGGCGAAGGCGGAGATATCGTCCAGATTGGCATCGCCACCCGCCGTCCGATAGTGCATCGGAATCACGATGCGCGGCTCGAGCTGGCCGATCAGCTCGGTGGCACCTTGCGCATCGAGCGCATGGCCACCGCCGACCGGGACGAGCAAGACATCGACCCCGTCGAGCCCTTCGGCCTGGCTCTCGGTCAGGGGGTGTGCCAGGTCGCCGAGATGGCAGATGCGGACATCCTCCAGATCGAAGATGTAAATCGTGTTGTACCCCTGCTCTTTGCCGCCCTGCTTATCATGGAACGTGCGGATACCGGTGATCGAGACCTCGCTGACCTCGTATTCGCCCGGCCCATCGATCAGGAAATAGCCATCCTGCACGCTGCCGAGGGCGTTATGCCCCGGATGGTCGTGGCTGACGGTCACGATGTCGGCCTTCTGCCGCGGCAGGCTGTAGCTGGTTGATTTACCGACCGGGTCCAGGATGATCGTCGCCTCGCGCCCGCGCACGCGGAAACAGCCGTGTCCGAACCACTTGAATTCTGGCATGGCACCCCTGCTCGTCTCATTGGCCCGTGCGCGGTTCGGCGGCACGCCGCTACAGGGCAAAACAAAAGCGGCCTTTTTCAAGACCGCACTTGATCATACCATACGTACGGGTCTGCTGCACGGCCTGATCCGCCGAATCATGCGCTCAACCTTTGTAGTCATAGGAATCGGAGTCGCCCAACGGCTCCCCATCACCGGTGTCGTCTGTCGCGGCGAAGAGGGTATCGAGCGCGCCCTTCACGGTCGGCCAATCGTAGCCGCGCCGTTGCAGGAAGGCGGCGAGGCGACGGCGCTGGGTCTGCTCGTCGTAGCCACGGAGTTGGTTGAGGCGCTTGCGAGCGAGGGTTAGCGCGCCGCCCGCCTCGTCCACCTCCAGCTCATCGAGCACCTGATCGACCGTCTCGCGCTCCACCCCCTTGCGCCACAGCTCCTGACGCAGGAGGCGTTTGCCGCGCGGCTGATTGGCCCCGCGATTCTCGATCCAGTAGCGCGCGAACCCCTCATCACCGACGTAGCCCCACCCTTCGAGACGGGTGACGACCGCGTCGATCGTGTCGGGCGGGATCTCCTTCTCCTTAAGGCGATCACGCACCTCGCGGATGCTGCGCGGTCGCGAGGTGAGGAAGGCCAGCGCCTTATCGACCGCCTTATTCACCTCCTCCCGCTCGCGAATCGCCGTAACCTCGGCGACGCTGAGGCTCTGCCCGACGCGCAGACCATGCTCCTCGGCGAGTGTCGCGTTGAGACCGAAGATGAAACGCCCATCGAGGTAGATGCTCACTCGATTCGGATCGCGCTGCGGAGCGATCCGCGTGATCGTGCCCCCGACCGTGATCAGCGGTTGCGGTCCTTCCTCGTCTTCCTCATCTCGCACATCTGCCATCGGTCCCTCCCCTCCCTGGTGCGCGGGGCGCACGAGTCCCCTGAAAAAGGGCGTGGGGGCCGCGCTCGTGCGCCAGCCCCCACGTTCCTGCGTTCCACTCGGGTCAACGACGGATTTACTCGTCGTCGTCGCCCGCCTCGTCGTCATCGGCGGCGGCACCCTCGGTGAGCGGCGTCGGCTGGAAGCCAGCGGACGGGGCCGTGGCGCGGATGCGCCCTTCGAGGTCGGCCATCATCTCCGGGTGGGCCTTGAGGAAGTCCTTGGCGTTACGCTCGCCCTGGCCCAACCGCTCCTCTTCGAGGTAGAAGAACGCGCCGCTCTTGCGAACGAGGCCCAGATTGACCGCCGTATCGAGGATGCTCCCCGACTTCGAGATCCCTTCGTTGTACATGATGTCGAACTCGGCTTGCTTGAAGGGCGGTGCAACCTTGTTCTTGACGATCTTAACGCGGGTGCGGCTGCCGATCACATCGGTCCCACCCTTGATCGCCTCGATGCGGCGCACTTCCATCCGCACCGACGCGTAGAACTTCAGCGCGCGACCGCCGGAGGTCGTCTCCGGGTTGCCGAACATCACGCCGATCTTCATACGAAGCTGGTTGGTGAAGATGACCGCCGTCTTCGAACGGTTGATCGCCCCGGTCAGCTTGCGAAGCGCCTGCGACATCAGGCGAGCCTGGAGACCGACGTGCGAGTCGCCCATATCGCCATCGATTTCGGCACGCGGCACCAGGGCGGCAACCGAGTCGACCACGATCACGTCGATCGCACCGGAACGGACGAGTGTCTCCACGATCTCCAGCGCCTGCTCGCCGGTATCCGGCTGGGAGACGAGCAAATCGTCCAGATTGACGCCGCACCGCTGTGCGTACAGCGGATCGAGCGCGTGCTCGGCATCCACGAACGCCGCCACGCCGCCCACGCGCTGCGCCTCGGCGATGATGTGCTGGCAGATGGTGGTCTTACCGGACGACTCCGGCCCGTAGATCTCGGTGATGCGACCGCGCGGGATACCGCCGACCCCGAGCGCCAGATCGAGCTCGATCGCGCCGGTTGGGATCACCTCGATCGCCACTCGCGAGGCCGCGTCACCCAGCTTCATGATCGAGCCCTTGCCGAACTGACGCTCGATCTGGGACATGGCGACATCGATCGCACGGTCGCGCTCGGCCATGCCGCGCTCGGTCGTCGCATCCACGTGATCGACTTGCGCCTTCCCTGCCCCGCGTCCTCGACCCGACATGATTCGCCCTCCATCCGTATCGTCGCCTCGCGATGGCGATACCAACCCTGTGTCGTCCGAGCGAGAAACGCCCGAATACAGAAAATTTGTTCTATAGTATGATAGCGTATCGCGTGGGAGAAGTCAAGGGCCGGAAATGGTGCGTTTTTCCTGCACTGACGCCAAAAAACAGCTAACAGCCACAAGTACGTTCACACCCGCTCGAAGCGCTGGATCGCGCGGGTGAAGACGATTGCACCGCCGACCTGCACCTCCAATTGCTCCGGGATGGCGAGGAGGCCCGGGTCCATCGCGGCGGAGAAGGGCATCGCCGCTTGGGTCCGCTGGCGACAGCGCTGACGGATGATGCCCCGCACCAGGCCGAGCCGCGCCGCCGGGATGCCGATCAGGAAAGTACTATTGCCGACGCGCAAGAAGCCGCCGTTGCTGCCGATCTTCGTCACCCCGACCTCGGCCTCGCGTAACCCGGCCAGCAGCTCGTCGGCATCCTCATCCTGAACGACCGCGATGACCAGCGTATCGATCGCCTGCCCGCTCATGCGCCCCCTCCCCACACCCACGTTCCGGTACCGGCCAGTGTACCAGAGCACGCCAGACCGCCGCGCCCGATGACGCACGTCGGGCCGGGATGAGCGCCCATCCCGGCCCGACGTGCGCGGCGCGTTCCGCAAGGGTCAGGCGGCGACGGCGCGACGCCCGCCAAGGTGTTGCGCCGTCGCCAGCGCCGTGCTTGCGCTCACCAACAATTCGCTCGCTGTCGAGCCATCGACCGGGAAAAGGGCGATCCCGATGCTGGCGTCGAGATAGAACGGTTCGTGATCGGGGACGATGATCGGGCGGCGGTAGAGTTGCGACAGATACCGCCGTGCGGCCAGCGCCGCGCCCGCGCCATCGGACTCGGGGAGGAAGATCAGGTAGCGATCGCGGTCGTGTCGCCCGACCATATCACCATCCCGGCAGACATCGCGCAAGGTGATCATCAGCGACTGCGCGATCTGCTCCCAGGTGGCGGTATCGACCGCCGCTACCAACTCCTCGCAGCGATCGATGCCGGTTAGCAGGAGGGCACAGGGGCGGAAGGTGCGCCGCGCGCGCGCCAAATCGCGTTCGAGCTGTTCGCTCAGATGCGCGCTACTGGTGAACGAGGCGGCACGCTCCACCACAATTTCCTCGTCTGGGCTCGCCAAGATGTCGGCGTGCAGCGCCAGAGCGATGAGCGGGGCCAGACGTTCCAACGCCCCTTGCCAGGCCAGGAGGGGACCGTCGGCGGCGTAGAAACATAAAACCCCTTGCAAGCGCCCGCGTACCAGCAGCGGCAGGGCCAGTTGTTGAAAGGGCCGGGAGATCGCGACCGGGCGAAGCGCGATGGCGGCGCTGCTGGCGACAGCGGCGGGAGCCTTCGGCGCGGGAGCGGCGAGCGCCCCCGGCGCGCTGTGCGCCAGTAATTGCCATCCGGCATCCGAGCCGGACACCGGGCCTCTGTGCCACAATTCCGCTGTCGCGCCGCAGAGGGCGGCGAGGCGAGCGAGGAGCGTGGCGTACGGCGGTCGTTCCGCTGCGGGCAACGCTGTCGCGGCCCCCAGATCGGCGATCAAGGGCCAGAAGGCGTCGCCGCTCGCGGATACCGTCATCGCACTCACCCCTGCCTACACATCCCGCTCTCGTCATAGACGCCGAGAAACCCATAAAGGGCGTCCAGGTCAGTGTAGCGGTCCAACTGATGCTTCGTATAGAGACATTAGCACGGCCTACAGAAGGTGTAAAGGGCTAGAAATACCCAGTACCTGCCCGTTGGGTACCGGTACAATCGGGGGATATACGGCAGACAATCATCCTACGGCACGGACGGAAGGCCGGTATGAAAACTGCGCTGCGAGTGGCGATCGGGAGCGGATGCGCTATCGGCAGGAGGGAGTAGATGGTACAGGGACGACTCTTCGGCGAGGAACCGGGCGCGACGGAACCAGCCGTCCTACCTTTCGAGGACATCGGAGCGGCACGCGCGGCGGCGCAGGGCTGCGTCCGCTGCGACCTCAGCGAGACGCGGCGGCAGGTGGTCTTCGGTGCCGGTTCGCCGTTGGCGCGGTTGTTCGTCCTCGGCGAGGGGCCATCGGAGATGGACGACCGCTCCGGCGAGCCATTCAGCGGCCCCTCCGGCAGCCTGCTGGAGACGTGGTTCGTCCGCCTGGGGCTGCGGCGCGAGGAAGTCTGGCTGACCAACGTCGTGCGTTGCCGCCCCGCCGCGCGCAAGGATGGACGGCTGAAGAACCGCCCGCCGACCGACCGCGAGGCGAGCGCCTGTCACGTCTGGCTCGCTACCGAGATCGCCCTGGTGCGCCCCGCCGTGATCCTGGCGCTCGGTGGCAGCGCCGGGAAAGCGTTGCTCGGCAAGGGCTTCAAGATCACGCAGGAGCGCGGGCGTTGGCATGAGGGGCCGGACGGCAGCGCGATCCTCACCACCTTCCACCCGGCCTACCTCCTCCGCCTCGAAGACCCCGAGCTGGCGCGCGCGACCGCCGTGGTCGAAAGCGATCTCGATGCTGTCCGCGCACGACTGGAGCAGTCCGCTTAACGCCGTGCGCCCCGCCATATTCGCGGCGGGGCGCACGCGAGGGCGTTCACGGTCGTCAGTTCCCCAGCAACGCCCGCACCCGACCGAGCGCGCCGATATGCTGCTGCGGCGTGGCGAAGCCCGCACCCATGAAGTTGACACTGATATGCGTCGCGCCGAGATCGCGCCAGCCCGCGAGGTAGGCGGCGGCGTCCTCCTCACGTACGCGGCCCAGGTTGATCCGCGGCTCGATACCGATCGCACCGGGATCGCGCCCGGCCCGCTCCGCGTAGCCCCGCAACCGTTCGAGCGCGGTGCGTGCCTCGTCGTCGGGCGGCAGTTGCGGGAACCAGCCGTCGCCGATCCGCCCGACCCGCGCCAGCGTCGCCTCGGCACCGCCGCCGATCCAGATCGGGATCGGGCGCCGGACCGGCAAAGGATTGATCCCGGCGTTCGCGATCCGATGCCAGCGACCCTCGAAGGTGACCGTCGTGTCGGACCAGAGCGCGCGCAGGACGGCGATCTGCTCCTCGCTGCGCGCGCCGCGATCGCGAAAATTCTCGTTCAGGCCGTCGTATTCGACCGCGTTCCAGCCGACCCCGATCCCCAGGCGCAGGCGTCCGCCACTGAGCAGATCGAGGGTCGCGGCCTGCTTGGCGACGAGCGCCGTCTGACGTTGCGGCAGGATCACCACGCCGGTCACCAGCTCGATCTGCCGGGTCAGCGCCGCCAGATAGCCGTAGAGGACGAAGACCTCGTGGAAGGGGGTGTCGCTGTCGTACGGGCCACCCCAATCGGGGCGCGTCGAGCGTCCGGCCCCGAGCACATGGTCGAAAACAAGGATGTGGTCGTAGCCCGCTCCCTCCGCCGCCTGCGCCCAATCGCGGATCGCGATCGGGTCGTTGCCGATCTCCGTCTGTGGGAATGTCGCGCCGATCCGCATGGTTTCCTCCTTCTTCGCCATTCATCGACCAAGCACCGCCGGATGCTGCTGGATACGTCGAGACCGATAACGCCGCCTGCGGCGCGATCCTTCCCTCATCTGGGCGCGATCGTCGCCTCGGCATCCTCGCGCAAAGCATCGCAATGGCATGACCACGCGGCTGGGCAGGCTGGCAACTCGACAGGTCGCGCCCTGTCGCAACGTCCGATGTCGCGCCTCCGCGATACGCCGATACTGAAGGTAGGACAGTGACGTACGACATCGGTGAAGGGGTGAAGAACGATGGCCGAATCAGCGGACGAGCGAGCCTTCCACGCACAACGGGTAGCGGAGTTCCGCGCCAATGGCGGCAAACTGCATCCCCCCTTCGATACCGTCCCCCTCCTCGTCCTGACCACGATCGGCGCGCGCAGCAGGCGACCGCACGCCACGCCGATGTCCTATACGCGCGATGGTGAGCGGATTATCGTTGTCGCGGCGGCGGGCGGGGCACCGCAACATCCGGCCTGGTATCACAACCTGATCGCCCATCCCGAGGTGACGGTCGAGGTGGGGGGCGAGACATTCCAGGCCCGCGCGACGGTCGCGACCGAGCCGGAACGCGCACGCCTCTACGCGCAGCATACGGCGCAGCGTCCGAACTTCGTCGGCTACCAGCAACGCACCACCCGGCAACTCCCGGTCGTCATCCTCGAGCAACAGCCCTGACGACGACCACGACATCGTCTGGCCCCGATCGTGCGGTGAACGGGAGCTTGTGGACAGCGGCGGCACGCATGAGCGGCACGCGCCTATGTAGCGTTCGGCGGCGGCGTTGGCTGCGCTGCACCGACGAAAGACGAGCGGGAAGGAGCGTGTGATCCTGTGAAAACCTTTTATGCACTCCTCGCGAACACGCTCATCGCCTCGCTCACCAACACCTTCGTGTGGTTCGCGGTGACCTTCTGGCTCTACCTCCAGACTCGCTCGGTCATCGCCATCTCGGTGATGGCGGGAATCTATCTGGCAACCGTGTCGGTCTCGGGTTTCTACCTCGGCTCGCTGGTCGATCGCTTCGAGAAGCGCCGGATGCTGCTACTGTCGAGCACCTGTTCGCTCCTCCTCTTCACCCTCGCCGCGCTGCTCTACCGCGCGACCCCCCGGAGCACCTTCACCGATCCGACGAGCGTCGTTCTCTGGTTCTTCATCGTCCTCAACCTCTTCGGGGCGATCATCGGCAACCTCCGCTCGATCGCGCTGACAACCCTGGTGACGATCCTGGTGCCGGAGGAGCGGCGTGACCGCGCCAACGGGATGGTCGGGACGGCCAACGGGATCGCGTTCTTCCTCACCTCGATCTTCAGCGGCCTGGCGATCGGCTACCTCGGCATCGGCTGGACGATGGTGATCGCGATCGGGCTGACGACGCTGGTCCTGGCGCATCTTTGGACCGTGCAGGTCACCGAGCGGCGGGTTGCGCCTGCGGACGGTCAGCCGCACCGGATCGATATTCCGGGCACGATCCGCGTCATCGGGCTGGTGCCGGGGTTGTTCGGGTTGATCTTCTTCACCACCTTCAACAATTTGCTGGGCGGCGTTTTCATGTCGCTGATGGATGCCTACGGGCTATCGTTGGTATCGGTGCAGACATGGGGCCTGCTCTGGGGCGGGATCAGCCTCGGGTTCATCGTAGGGGGCCTGGCCATCGCCAGGTATGGTCTGGGCAACAACCCCTTACGCACCCTCTTCCTCACCAACGTCGCGCTCTGGACGATCTGTATCTTCTTCACGATCCAGCCGTGGATCGAACTCCTGGCCGTGGGCATGTTCTTCTACCTCTGCCTGGCACCGGTGGTAGAAGCATCCGAGCAGACGATCCTGCAGAAGGTCGTCCCGTTCGAGCGCCAAGGCCGAGTCTTCGGCTTCGCGCAGAGCCTGGAGCAAGCGGCCTCACCGCTGACGGCGTTCGTCGTTGGCCCGCTCGCCCAACTGGTCTTCATCCCCCTGATGACGACCGGGGCCGGGGCGGGCCTGATCGGCTCGTGGTACGGGACGGGGACCGACCGGGGGATCGCGCTGCTCTTCTCGCTGGCCGGCATCGTCGGCATGGTGATGACGTTGCTGGCGATGCGAACACGGGCCTTTCGGACCCTCTCCGAGCGCTACAGGCACGACGGCCCGCCGGATGCCTCGGGCGATGCCGCCGTTGCGACCCGCGGCACGCCACCGGCGAGGCAGCCCGTCGCGGATTGACCGCGTCCCCGGCCCCTCCTATGATGCCGCATGGCGCGAACGATAGAGCACCACGCGATACGGTTGGCCCGTTCTGGTATCCGGGGATTGAAATCCCCGGCTGGGGGTGCTTGTGGCACCGGCGAAGTCCCCCTGCGGGGACTGACAACGGGCAGGCCAAACATTCTGTACGGTGCTTACGCGGCGAAAGGAGCACGGCGATGACGCTACTGTTATTCCAGACCGATAGCTACCTGCGGGTGTTCGACGCGACCGTGGCGGCAGTCGAAGCGGAGGCGCGCACGATCACCCTCGATCGCACGGCGTTCTACCCCGGCGGGGGCGGGCAGCCGCACGACATGGGGACGGTACGCGTCGGGGAGCGCCATTGGCCGGTTGAGAAGGTCGAGAAGCGCGGCGGCGAGGTCGTGCATCACCTCGGCGGGGAGGCATCGCTGCCCGAGCCGGGCGAGACGGTGCGCGGCGCGCTCGACTGGGAGCGCCGCTACCGGCTGATGCGGACGCACACGGCGATGCACATCCTCTGCGGCACGATCTGGCGCGCGTTCGGCGCGCAGGTCACGGGCGGGCAGATGTATATCGACCGCGCGCGGATGGATTTCGAGCTCGACGACCTGAACCCCGAGCGCGTCGCGCAGATCGAGGCGCGCGCCAATGCCGCGATCGCCGCCGGGGCACCGCTCACGGTCCGTATCCTGCCGCGCGAGGAGGCCTTCGCGATCCCCGATCTGATCCGCACGAAGATCAATCTCCTGCCGGAGGGGATCACCGAGGTGCGCGTCGTTTCGGTCGGTGATCTCGACACGCAGGCCGATGGCGGTACCCACGTCGCCGACGCGCGCGAGGTCGGCGGGATCCGGGTCATCGGGACACGGAGCAAAGGGAAGATCAACAAGCGCCTCGAAGTCGCACTGATCGACGATTGAATGCCGGGACGTCCGATCAGGAGGCTGCAGAGCCTTCGGGCGGTCGACGGTTCGCCCAGGGACGCGCCGCCTCGAAGGCCGCGCCCGCGCGCAGCACGGTCGCCTCGTCGAAACGCCGCCCGACGAGCTGCAAGCCGATCGGCAGCCCTTCCGGGGTGAATCCGGCGGGGACGCTCAGCGCCGGGTTGCCGGTGAGGTTGAACGGGTAGGTGAACGGGGTCCAGCCGAAGCGTTCCAGGGAGCGCCCGTTCAGCTCGCGCGGCCCCTCCTCACCCGCCCGGAACGACGACACGGCCAGCGTCGGGGTCAGCAGCAGATCGTAGCGCTCGAAGAAACGGCGGGTCGTTTCCCAGGTCGCCTGGCGCTCGGCGTTCGCGCGGATGGAGTCGAGCGCGGTCAGCCCGTCCGTCTCCTCGCGCAGCGCGCGGTCGAGCGCCGGATCGATCAGGGCGCGGCGATCGGGCGACAGATCGGCGACATTGAACGCGACCCCGCCATAGAAGATGGTGCGGATCGCGCGACTCGGATCGGGGAAACCGGGGTGCGCCTCCTCGACGATGCAGCCCAGGTCATCGGCGAAGGCGCGAGCCGCCTCCGCGACGACGCGCGCCACGACCGGATCGACCGTTGCATAGCCGAGGTCGGGTGACCAGGCGATGCGCAGGCCGCGCACGCCCCCCTCGCAGGCGGCCAGCCAATCGTCCCCGGTCGCGGGCAGGGAGAGGCGATCGCGCTCGTCCGGCCCGGCGATCACGTTCAGCAGGAGCGCGGCGTCGCGCACGGTGCGCGCCATCGGGCCGGTGTGCGCCACCGTCTCGACCGGGCTCGCCGGGGCGGTCGGCACGCGCCAGAGTTGCTGCTTCAGCCCGACGATGCCGCAGAAACTGGCGGGGATGCGGATCGAACCAGCGCCATCGGTGCCGAGCGCCAGCGGGGCCAGCCCCGCCGCGACCGCCGCCGCCGCGCCGCCGCTCGAGCCCCCCGCGCTCGCCTCGCGCGCCGGATCCCAGGGATTGCGGGTCACGCCGAAGAGAGGGTTGCTGGTGTCCCCCTTCCAGCCGAACTCGGGCGTATTGGTCTTGCCGACGATGATTGCCCCGGCGGCGCGCACCCGCGCGGTCGCCGGGGCGTCCTCGGTCGGCACCGCGTCGGCGTAGAGGCGCGAGCCGCGCGTCGTCCGCACCCCGCGCACATTCGTCAGATCCTTGATCGAGATCGGCACGCCATGCAGCGGGCCGAGCACATCCCCGCGCATGATCGCGCCCTCGGCCTCGCGGGCCGCCGCCAGCGCCTCGTCCGCCGTGACGGTGCAGAAGGCGTTGATCGCCGGATTGAGCCGCGCGATCCGCGCCAGGACCGCCTCGATCGCCTCGACCGGCGAGACGGACCGCGCGCGAATCAGCGCCGCCAACTCGGTCGCAGGAGTGAAACAGAGGTCGCGCGCGTCCACAAAGCCCTCCTTCGCATGACACTCACTCAGGGGCGCATTGGGCCATAGCTCAGGCAGGAACGTGTGTGGGCGGCGGCATGATCATCAGCGCGTCCCCGGCGCGGACCGTGCCCGCGCGCTCGACCCAGGCGACAAGTCCGCGCCGCCCGAGCGCCGCCTTGACGAAGCGCGGGGCGATCGTCGGTACGTCCGGATAATGCTCGGCGATGACGCGCCCCGGCTGGATGCACGGCTCGTTCTCCCCGGCGACGACAAGGGTCGCCTTGTCGGGGAAGAAGAGGCGCGTGCCGGGCGGCAGCGCGGTCAATTGCGGGAGGCCGCGCGTGACGAGGTTCGCGCCGAGCCAGGCCGGATCGACGGCGGAGACGCCGAGCGCGGCGGCGAGCGCCGCCAACTCCTCCTCGGCGATCAGCGAGACTTGGCGTGTGTTGCGGATGATCGTGCCGCGCGGGAAGAAGGGCACCCGCGCGTCGGCGCGGCGGGTCGGCCCGGCGTGGCGATCGCCCGCGAAGCCATCGAGCGTCACCGTCACCGCCTCGACCGGCGTCGAGACGAGATATTGGGCACCTTGCGCCGCGCGCTCCTCGCGCGAGCAGGGTGGGCTGATCAGTAGAGCCGCGACCTCAACCTGGCTGGCCCCTTCCATCGCCCCCCCTTCGCTCTGTACGCCTGCTGCGGTCACGACTCAGCCGAATCCGAGCGGACGCAGCGTCGTCAGCGCCCCATCGATCGCCAGGAGCGCCTCATCGCAGGCGTCGATCGCGCGGTTGCGCTCGCGGATGCCACGGTCGCGGTGGCTCGCCCCCCCGGCGGGGGATTCGGCCCGCGCCAGGAAGGCGTCGAGGCCCGGCAGCAGGGGGTAGGTGTCCGGGCCGGGGGCTTCGAGCGCGTAGGGGTCGCCGGCATGGCGCAGCGTCGGCAGCAGCACCTGCCCGAGCCGCCGCAGGAGGCGATTGCCGAGTTCGAGCCCTTCCTCATAGCTCGGCGCGTCGGCCTGGGCGATGTGGAGCAGGGCGATCTGCGCGCGCTCGGTCGCGGCTACCAGCGCCTCGGCGCGGCCACGCAGCGCCGAGAGATCGACATCCGGCACGTCGGCAGCGACCGCATCAACCCGTGCCGCGACCGCGCGCGACAACGCCAGGAGATCGAGGGGGAGGAGCGGCGCGGTGCAGAGTCGCGCCAGCGGGACCACACAGGCGTCGAGCCGGTCGTGGCCCGCAGCGGGGAGGCGCAGGACGGGGAGGCCGAGCCGCGCGAACGCCCCCTGCTCGCCGCCATCGGGCGGGGCGGCGGACCAATCGACCGTATCCCACCCACCATCATCGAGCGCACGGTTCGCGAAGGCGCGCAACGTCTCCTCCGCCCAGGACGCGACCGGGGCCACGCCAGGCGGCGGCTCGGGAGTAAGGGCAAGGGTACCGACCGCGCGCGCGCGCAGCTCCGTCCAGGCGTGATCGGTGTACCAGAGCGGCCCGGCCAACGCGGTCGCCCCCTGCGGCCACCAGACGAAGCGGATGCCGCGCCGCAAGCGTCCCGCGTGCGCCGCGAAGATCCGGCAGAGTTCGAGTAAGCAGGCCGCCGCCTCGCCGCCGTCGGCGGTGGACGGCCCTGGCGCACCGACGAGGACGAAGCTGTCCGGCTCGTCGGCCCCCTCGATCGTCGCCACCGGCAGCAGCAGCCGTCGCGTGGTCCAGGCCAGTTCCGCGTGTAGCCGCACCGGCGTCGGGCCAGCCGCGCAGAGCGCGAGAAAGCCCTCCCCCGCCGCCCGCCCGATGGTGATGATCGGCGTCGGGGCGGGCTCCCCCCAGCGATCGGTCGCTGCGAGCGGCGTTGTCAGCGCCTCGCCCGCGCCGATGTAGACCTGGGCTACGGCCCCGCGCGCGGCCAGGCCCGCGATCGTGGCGATGGTCGGCGGGACGTCCACGAGCGCGATCGTGCCGGTCAGCAGCGCATCGTCGCCAGCGTTCACAGCGCGCAATTCAGCCATTAGTCCGTCGGGCGGGGTAGGCGCGCTGTAAGGGAAGGCGCGTGCCGCGATCGGCGCAGCGCGGCGCGCTAGCGAGAGGCGCGCTGCGCCGGGGACACTGACCTGGGCATCGAACCGCTGGACGACGGTCGGGATCCCCCAGGCGCGCAACTGGCCGCGCAGGAACGCCGCCGTACGGTCCCGGCCCACGCCCGTGCCCTCAGCGAGGGCCGCCGCCAGCCCGGCTCGATAAAGGGCCAGCGCGCTCGGATCGAGCGCCGTCAACAGATCTTCCTCGAATGGGGTCACCCCGCGCGGCATATCCTTCCCCTCGATGACCATTGGCACCGCATCGCCGCGCCCAGGATGCCACGCCATCCGCATCATAGCCCGTGTCAGGGCTTCACCTCGACCGCGTTGAAGATGTTCCGCACGGCCATGATGTAGCGCTCGTCCGCCGACCCTGTCGGGTGCGGCGCCTCGCGAGGTGCAACCGGAGCCTCGGCGACACGCGCCTGCGGACGACCGGACGACGTGGAAGTGCTACGCTTCGTCTCCGGGTGGAACTCCTCGGAGGGCGGCTCCAGATCCCACGGCGGCTCGTCGGGCGGTCCATTGGGCAGCGGGGGCGGCGCGGGGACGACAGCGACGGGCGACGACGGCTGCTCACGCGGCGGTGCCACCGGCACAGGCGGCGGGGCGGGCGCATCGCCGACTTCCGCCCGCGTGATCGCCAGGATCTGATATGGTCCGCCCAATACCTGTGCCACTACCTCTTCGATGACCCGTTTCGTCTCGCCCTCGTTGAGCTTTTTATGGTGAAAATCATAGACCGATACCAGCGTCAGCGTCCCATCGCCGACCGCGTGCGGGTCGACCGAATGCAGCAGCGCCTCGATCCGCCGATTGATCGCCCTCACCCCCTGACGCACACGCGGCCAGAGATCGTGGACTTGCTCGATCGTCAGCGCGGAGACGACTGCTACCGTTGCGGGCACGGCCAGAGGGGCAGGTGCGGGCGAAGGAGCGGGAACGCTCGCGGCGGGGGCCGATGGCACCGGCGCGATGACCGCTACCGGCGCGACCTCGCGCGGTTCCGGCGCAGGCGGGGGCGGCGCGAGCGCAATCTCCGGCATCGGCGCAGGGACGACGCTCGGACGGGGCGGGGATGGGACCTCCGCACGGATCGGCGTCGGCACCCGCTCCGGCGCGGCAGGGCTCTCCTCCGGCGGACGGGGCATGGCGCGGGTCGGGAGGGCGCGCGGCAGGGGCGCGGCGAATTGCTCCGTCACGCTCTGTCGGGCCAGCACGGCGTCGATCAGGCAGAGTTCGAGCGGCAGATGGCCGTAGACGCTGTGCCGGATACCGTAATCGACCTGACTGAAGCGCTTCAGGAGGACGGCGATCTCGCCGAGCGTGAACGCCGTCAGATGTTCGGGCGCGATCGGCAGGTCGGTTTCCTCCACGGGTGCCTCGCGTCCCGGCGTCGCCGCCGCATGGAGGAGCGCGCGCAGATAGGTCACCAATTGTCCCGCGAATTGGCGCGCGTCCGCCCCGTCATCGAGCGTCGCATTGATCACGCGCAGCCCCGCCGCCGCGTCCGCCGCCGCGATCGCATCGACCAGTGTCAGCACCTGCTCGCCGCCGCCCGCGCCGAGGATCTGACGCACCGTGTCGGCGGTGATCCCTTCCTCGCTATCACCATAGGCGGAGAGCTGGTCGAGGAGGCCGAGCGCGTCGCGCATCGCCCCGCCGGCCGCGCGTGCGATCGCCACCAACGCGGCGTCATCGACGCGGAGCCCCTCGTTGGTGGCGATCCGACGGAGATGGGTGGCGATCAATTCGACCGGGAAGCGGTGGAAGACGAAGGTCTGGCAGCGCGAGCTGATCGTCTCCAGCACCTTATCCTGATCGGTCGTGGCCAGCACGAAGACGAGATGCGGCGGCGGCTCTTCCAGCGTCTTGAGGAGGGCGTTGGACGCATCCTTGGTCAGCTGGTGGACCTCATCGATGATGTAGAACTTCTTCTTCAGTTGCGCCGGGGCGAACCGCGCCTTCTCGCGCAGGTCGCGCATGTCGTCGATGCCGCGGTTCGAGGCGGCGTCGATCTCGATGATATCCGTGGCGCGCCCCTCGTTGATCGCGATGCAGGAGGCGCAGGCGTTGCAGGGACGCTCGGCGGGGTCGGGGTGCTCGCAGTTGACCGCCTTCGCCAGGAGGCGCGCGGAGGAGGTCTTGCCGCTGCCGCGCGGGCCGCAGAAGAGATAGGCGTGGGCGACGCGGTCGTGGATCACGGCGTTCCGCAACGTCCGCGAGACGTGCGACTGCCCGACGAACTGCTCCTCGCCGAACGTGGTCGGGCGATATTTCCGGTAGAGCGATTGCGACCGCCCGTTTGTCCCTTGCCCTGACATCTCTCCCCCTGCTGCGCCTTTACCGTTCCTGTACGAACAAGTATAGCGGATCGCGCGCCCGCACCCGCACCGGTCGCCGTCACCCGCCCGCGCGTCACCCTTGACGGCCCGCGAAACGGGCGCGCATACTCCCCGCTATGAAGCAGCAAGGCACCGTCCGTCGCCGCGTACGATTCGCCGGGTTCATCCTCGCCGCGACGGTCCTCATCCCGCTCGCGGCGCTCGCCCTGATCGAGATCCAGCTCCTCGCGACCGCGCGCGGGCAGGTCTATCGCGAGGTCGCGGCGGTCCCGACGCGGCAGGTGGCGATCGTCTTCGGCGCGCAGGTGCTGCCGGGCGGGCAACTCAGCGTCGCCCTGGCCCACCGGGTCGATGCGGCGATCGTCCTCTACCGCGCGGGCAAGGTGCGCCAACTGCTGATGACCGGTGACAACCGCGAGGACAATTACGACGAGCCGGACGCGATGCGCGCCTACGCCATCGCGCACGGCGTGCCGGAAGGGGCGATCCTGACCGATGCGGCGGGACTCCGCACCTACGATAGCTGCTACCGCGCGCGCAGCGTCTTCGGCATCGCCCCCGACGAGGCGATCGTCGTCACCCAGGCGTATCACCTGCCGCGCGCCATCTTCACCTGCGACGGTGTGGGTGTGCGCGCGATCGGCTTCGTCGCCGACCCGTTCGGCGGCCCGCTCGGTCGCGAGGCCGAACTGCGCGAACATCCCGCCCGCTGGCTCGCCTGGTGGCAGATCGTCGTCGAGCATCCCCTCCCGCCGACCACGCGCTGAATAGGACGCATGGCATCGGCGATCGGGGACAGTCGCTCAGAAGATCTCGTGCGTGTCGGCGTCCCGCGCAGTCGCCTCGCCCCGGTCGAGCGCAGTCAGCGCGGCGATCTCCGCCTCCGTGAGCGCGAAGTCGAAGACGCTGGCATTCTCGCGCTGACGACCCGGATCGGCGGACTTGGGGATCGCGCCGATCCCCTGCTGCACATGCCAGCGCAGGATAATCTGCGCCGGGGTGCGCCCGTACTTCGCGGCTAATTCGGCGACGATCGCCGCGTCCGGCACCCCTTCCGGCACGCCGAGCGGGCTCCACGCCTGCGTCGCGATCCCCTGGACGGCGAGATACTCCCGTATTTCCTTGCGCGGGAGCGCGGGCGAGAGCTGGATCTGATCAAGTGCCGGGGCCACGCCAGTCTCCGCGATCAGCCGCTGGAGGTGGTGCGCCTTGAAGTTCGACACCCCCGTCGACCGCACCAAGCCTTCCCCGACGAGATCGAGGATCGCGCGGTACGAATCGACGTACCTGTCGATGCGCGGCAGCGGCCAATGGATCAGGAAGAGATCGACATAGTCGAGGCCGAGGAGTTCCAGGCTCCGCAGCAAGGCCGCCCGCGTCTCATCGTAGCCGTGATCCCTGCCGCGCAGCTTCGTGGTAATGAACAATTCGTCGCGCGCCACGCCCCCCGCCGCGATCCCCCGCCCCACCCCGGCCTCGTTCCCATACCGCGCGGCGGTATCGACCAGCCGATAGCCCTGCCCGATCGCGGCGGACACCGCCACCGCCGCCTCATCATCGTTCAGTGGCCACGTCCCCAGGCCGATCACCGGCATGGCGTGACCGGTATTCAGCGTCAGCGTCGGAATCTGTAGCTGTTCCACTCCTCAGTCTCCTCGTCCAGCGTCTTATTCCAGCACTTCGCTTCGTCGCATATCTCGACAGGATAGTAGCACTCGATATGAGGGCATTCTGGTTCGATTATGCCCAGGCGGAGGGATCGATGACGAAAAGCTCATGCTCGGTGCGGAGATACAGGTGTGCGCCACGCCCGATCGCGCTAGTGAAGGTGATTGGTTGCCCCTGCTGATCCACTGGTTGTCGTTTCTGCACCACTCGCGTCTCCAAATCGACGTGATAAAGCAGACCTGGATAGCGATAACTCCCCGCGAACAACGCCTGATCACGGGAGACCGCGAAGCCGCGCGCCCAGGTCACCGGGAAGTCACGCCAGATGCGGTCGAACTGACCGGCGACGAGACGCACCAAAGGGTACTTACCGAAGTAGTAAAGCCACACAATATCATCGTCGCCGACATTGATAGCGGTGCAGTCATCGATGATCGGGAGATTGTTTTGTTTCGCGATGTCTAACGGTACTTTGTTGACTTGGGTCAGGGTACGGCGTATAGGTCGAGGCCGTGCCCGTGGCGGAGGTGCTCAAGTAGGCGCTGCAGTGCGGGCGGTGGGGGCAGTGGCGACCAGCTGCGCCAGTAG